>WNFW01001233.1_pt1 | contig 17144 bp, 16 predicted proteins | sample 5400131 | NCBI WGS metagenome assembly WNFW01 (sample SAMN13153362, study PRJNA577476) | soil metagenome | isolation source: 20 cm soil or saprolite under grassland replicate 1 | place: USA:California | collected 2016-06-15 | reverse complement strand
CTGCGGTTCGTCAGCTTCATCGATGTGACGGCGGTGGATTATCCCGGCCGCGAGAAGCGCTTCGACGTGGTCTATCACTTGCTGTCGCCGACGCTGAACGCACGCATCCGGCTGCGCGCCGTAGCCGATGAGACCACGCAGGTGCCATCGATCATCGAGGTGTTTCCCGGCGCCGACTGGTTCGAGCGCGAATGTTATGATCTCTATGGCGTGATCTTCACCGGCCATCCCGACATGCGGCGGCTGTTGACCGACTATGGCTTCGACGGTCACCCCCTGCGCAAGGATTTCCCGCTCACCGGCTTTGTCGAGGTGCGCTACGACGATCAGGAGAAGAGGGTGGTCTACGAACCCGTCCGCCTCAACCAGGAATTCCGCAAATTCGATTTCCTGTCTCCATGGGAGGGCGCGGACTATCCGACGCTGCCGGGCGACGAGAAAGCTGGACCAAAGGTGGGTGGATAGACGCATGAGCTTCGATTCACGCTCAGCCCTCATCCTGAGGAGCCGCGCACCGCGCGGCGTCTCGAAGGATGGCCCCGGACGCCGTGTCGCATGGTTCGAGAGGCACAGCTCTGCTGCGCTCCTCACAATAAGGGGTGGTCAGAGCGGCACTATTCGCTATTCGCCATTCGCTATTCGCCCGCAAGCGGACGCCACACAATGAACGACGCCTCGCTCCGCAATTTCACCATCAACTTCGGTCCCCAACACCCCGCGGCCCACGGCGTGCTGCGCCTCGTGCTTGAGCTTGACGGCGAAGTGGTGGCGCGGGTCGATCCTCATATCGGCCTCTTGCATCGCGGCACCGAGAAGCTGATCGAGCACAAGACCTATCTGCAGGCGGTCCCGTATTTCGACCGGCTCGATTATGTCGCGCCGATGAATCAGGAGCATGCGTTTTGCCTGGCAGCGGAGAAGCTGCTCGGCATTGCCGTGCCGCGCCGCGGGCAATTGATCCGGGTCCTGTATTGCGAGATCGGCCGTATCCTGTCGCATCTGCTCAACGTCACCACGCAAGCGATGGACGTCGGCGCGCTGACCCCGCCGCTGTGGGGTTTCGAAGAGCGCGAAAAGCTGATGGTGTTTTATGAGCGCGCTTCCGGCTCGCGAATGCATGCGGCATATTTCCGGACCGGCGGCGTGCATCAGGACCTGCCGCCGAAACTGATCGACGATATCGACGCCTGGTGCGATCCGTTCCTGCAGGTGGTCGCCGATCTCGAAACGTTGCTGACCGGCAACCGCATCTTCAAGCAGCGCAACGTCGATATCGGCGTCGTAAGCCTCAAGCAGGCCTGGGAATGGGGTTTTTCCGGCGTGATGGTGCGCGGCTCGGGTGCCGCCTGGGATTTGCGCAAGGCGCAGCCCTACGAATGCTACGCCGAGATGGATTTCGATATTCCGATCGGCAAGAACGGTGATTGCTACGACCGCTACTGCATCCGCATGGAAGAGATGCGCCAGTCGGTGCGGATCATGAAACAGTGCATCGCGAAACTGCGCGCCGCCGACGGGCAGGGGCCGGTCGCGGTCGAGGACAACAAGATCTTCCCGCCACGCCGCGGCGAGATGAAGCGCTCGATGGAAGCGCTGATCCATCACTTCAAGCTCTACACCGAAGGTTTTCATGTGCCGGCCGGCGAGGTCTACGCCGCAGTGGAGGCGCCGAAGGGCGAGTTCGGCGTCTATCTGGTCGCCGATGGCAGCAACAAGCCGTACAAATGCAAGATCCGCGCGCCCGGCTTCGCACATCTGCAGGCGATGGATTTCATCTGCAAGGGTCATCTCCTGGCCGACGTCTCAGCCATCCTTGGTTCGCTCGACATCGTGTTCGGAGAGGTCGACCGGTGATGATGGCGGCGAACGCAATGGCGGTGGCGTTGGGAACAGTGGCGACGATGGCCGTCGCCGACGATCGTGGCTCCGCGCGTGTGCAGGACTTGCTCGACCGTGGCTTCGAGGTGGTGGCCGGGGGACAACTGGTGGGAGCCGTGGAATGTGAGCCGCAGTCTGCTGCGATCACGCTCCCGCAGATGCGGCAGCGGTCCGCGTATACGTGTTTTGCCGGCAAGGTAACGTATGGATCGTTCAAGCGTCTGAAAGGCAGTGGCGGTGAGTTCGTTGGCGCCTCCTTCCGCGATTGGGCTTGTTATCAAAGCCAGAACCCGAACGAGCGGCAGCCCTGATGTCCGCCCGCCCCGCCGCAGAAACCTCCCAGCCGCCGATCCGGTTTGACCGGGCCACCGGCGTGCTCGAGGGCGCCAATGCGTGGGAACGTGTCGCTGCGCTGGCGTTATCGTCGGGCTCGAAGGTGGCCTCGACATTTTCGCATCGCGGCTATAACGGCTGTGCCAATCTGTTGCGCAGGACGCTGCCCGCGCGCGACATCGCGGTGAAACTCAATCCCGACGCGACGTTCGAATTTCCCTATGGCGACGGCTACTGGAGCAAGCTACTCAACCGGTCGTTCTCCTACGAAGATGAACTCGAATTGCTGTTCCGGGATTCCGTTGGCGTCGACTACACCCTGCTCGATTGCGGCGCCAATTACGGCTATTGGTCGGTGCTGATTTCGAGCGCGCCGTATGGTTCGCACAAGGCGATCGCGATCGAGCCGTCGTCGCAGAATTTCGCCAAACTGGCGAATAACGCGAAAATCAACGGCGATCGCTTCGAAGTCATGAACTGCGCGATCGGAGCTGCGCGGGGCATCGCCCGGTTGTCGGGCACCAAGCATGAGGCTTTTTCGATCGCCGGTGACGCCGATGACGGCGGCGAAGTCGTGTCGGTGGTCGCGCTCGACAATTTGATTGAGGACGGCAAGATTTCGCCCGACGGCAAATACCTGATCAAGCTCGATGTCGAAGGCGTCGAGATCGAGGCCATCAAGGGTGGTGCGCGCCTGTTGCAGGGCGACAGCGTGTTGCTGTGTGAGGAACACGGCAACGATCCCGCGCATACCGTGTCGCGCTATATTCTCGAACATACGCCATTGAAGCTGATCGTGTACGATCCGCGCAGCAATCGCCTGGAAACCGTGACCGAGTTGTCGATCCTCGACCGCATCAAGGTGTCATCCCACGTCGGCTACAACGTATTCGCTACCGCAAGCATGTTCTGGGAAAGCCGCATCGGCGCCCTGAACGCGCGCCGCATGCAATGAGAGACTGAACAACAATGGCCGTCCGCCGCCTTGCACCGAAGGAACTGCAGCCCGCGAACTTTACGTTCTCGCCGGAGAACCTTGCCTGGGCGAAGCAGGAGATCGCCAAATATCCGGAAGGCCGCCAGCCGTCGGCGGTGATACCGATCCTGTGGCGGGTCCAGGAGCAGCACGACGGGTGGGTGTCGGAAGCTGCGATCCGTGCGGTCGCGGATTTGCTGGATATGCCGTACATCCGCGCGCTGGAGATCGCTACTTTCTACACGATGTTCCAACTGCAGCCGGTCGGCAAGAAGGCTCACGTCCAGGTCTGCGGCACCACGCCATGCCGGCTGCGCGGCGCCGGCGATATCATCGAGGTGTGCCAGAGCCGCATCCATCACGATCCCTTTCATCTGTCCAAGGACGGCAATTTCAGCTGGGAAGAAGTCGAGTGTCTTGGCGCCTGTGTGAACGCGCCGATGGTGCTGATCTGGAAGGACACCTACGAGGATCTGACCAAGGAAAGTTTTGGCAAGGTGCTGGACGGCTTTGCCTGCGGAAATCTTCCGAAGCCGGGACCGCAGATCGAGCGCCAATTCTCCGCGCCGGTGGGCGGGCCGACCACGCTGAAGGAAACCACATGACGCGTGACCGCTCATTGGAGGCGGCCGGACCGGGGAGTGTCGGTGCGATGAAGAACTGGCGCTACGTCGCTTTGCATGCGGTAACCGCGGCCGCTTTCATTTTCCTGCTGCAGCGCTACGGACTGAATGCGTCGCTCGATTCAAGCCTGCTCTGGGCGCTGACCTTCGGCACATGCGCCGCAGGTCTCGCCTACATGCAATCCAATCGCTGACGCCTAAGGGAAGCTTCACGTCATGCTCGACGACAAGGACCGCATCTTCCGCAATCTCTACGGCCTTCAGGACTGGGGCCTGGAAGCTGCGCGCCGCCGCGGCGCCTGGGACGGCACCAAGGCGATCATCGACAAGGGCCGCGACTGGATCATCAACGAGATGAAGGCGTCAGGCCTGCGCGGCCGCGGCGGGGCGGGTTTTCCAACCGGCTTGAAATGGTCGTTCATGCCGAAACAATCGACCGACGGCCGGCCGAGTTATCTCGTGGTCAACGCCGACGAATCCGAGCCCGGCACCTGCAAGGACCGCGAGATCATGCGGCACGACCCGCATTTGCTGGTCGAGGGCTGCCTGCTCGCAAGCTTCGCGATGGGCGCCCACGCCTGCTATATCTACGTGCGCGGCGAATTTATTCGCGAACGCGAGCATCTGCAGGCCGCGGTCGATCAGGCCTATGAAGCCAAGCTGATCGGCAAGGACAATGTCAACGGCTGGCCGTTCGACCTCTATGTCACCCATGGCGCCGGCGCCTATATCTGCGGCGAAGAGACGGCGCTGCTGGAAAGCCTCGAAGGCAAGAAGGGCCAGCCGCGGCTGAAGCCGCCATTCCCGGCCAATGTCGGTCTCTACGGCTGCCCGACCACCGTCAACAACGTCGAGTCGATCGCGGTCACGCCGGATATCTTGCGGCGTGGGGCTGCGTGGTTCGCCTCCATCGGCCGGCCCAACAATGTCGGCACCAAACTGTTCTGTATTTCCGGCCATGTCGAGCGTCCCTGCAACGTCGAAGAGGCGATGGGACTCCCGTTTCGCGAATTGATCGAGCGCCATTGCGGCGGCATCCGCGGCGGCTGGGATAATCTGAAGGCCGTGATCCCCGGCGGCTCCTCAGTGCGCATGGTGCCGGCCGAACTGATAATCGACACGCCGATGGATTTCGACAGCCTCGGCAAACTGCGCTCGGGTCTCGGCACTGCCGCCGTCATCGTGATGGACAAGTCGACCGACCTGATCCGCGCCATCGCGCGCATTTCCTATTTCTACAAGCATGAGAGCTGCGGCCAGTGCACGCCGTGCCGCGAGGGCACCGGGTGGATGTGGCGAGTGCTCACCCGCATGGCCGAGGGTCGCGCCCACAAGCGCGAGATCGACATGCTCCTGGAAGTGACCAAACAGGTCGAGGGTCACACCATCTGCGCGCTCGGCGACGCCGCAGCCTGGCCGATCCAGGGCCTGATCGCACATTTCCGTCATGAGATCGAGCAGCGGATCGATCAGTATTCGCACAAGGCAGATGCCGACGATGCCGGCATTCTGGACCCCGCGCACATGGTCGCGGCGGAGTAATATCGATGTCGCAACCGAGCATCTTCTGGTGGCAGAAATACGGGACGCTGGCGCAGATGGCGCAGGCGACCGTGGCGCTGCTCGGCTTTGTTGCGATCCTGTTCCAGATCAACGAGATCCGCGCCAACAATCGCGCCGCCAGTGCGCGGCAGGCGTTTCTCGGCTATACTGACCTCGCGTTCAAGAACCCGAAATTCGCAGCCCCCGATTACGATGCGATCAAGGCCGGTGGCCGCGACCTTCAGGCTCAGTATGAGAGCTTTGTCTCGTATTTCCTCTACGCCTGCGAGGAAACCATCGCGGCCTTCGCCGACAAGCGCGAATGGCAGGCGTCGTGCGACTACGATCTGAAGCCGCATCTGCCGTTCCTGTGCGAGAAGAATACCACGCAGCCGGCCTATCTCGCGACCTACGGCGCGGACACCCAGCAATGGGTGAAGGCCTCCATGAAGACCGCCAGCGTCACAGCACCCGACTGCAAGCTGGGAAAGACTTGAGACAGCAATGACCAAACTCATCATCGATGGCAAAGAGATCGATGTTCCCGCGGAATTCACGCTGCTGCAGGCGTGCGAAGCCGCGGGCGCTGAAATTCCCCGCTTTTGCTACCACGAGCGGCTTTCGATCGCCGGCAATTGCCGGATGTGCCTGGTCGAGATCAAGGGCGGCCCGAAGCCGGTCGCAAGCTGTGCCTGGGGCGTTCGCGATTGCCGTCCCGGCCCCAAGGGCGAGCCGCCGGAAATCTCGACCCGCTCGCCGATGGTGAAGAAGGCGCGCGAAGGCGTGATGGAATTCCTTTTGATCAACCATCCGCTGGATTGCCCGATCTGCGATCAGGGCGGCGAATGCGACCTGCAGGACCAGGCGATGGGCTACGGCGTCGACACCAGCCGGTTCGCCGAAAACAAGCGCGCGGTCGAGGACAAATATCTGGGCGCGCTGGTCAAGACCTCGATGAACCGCTGCATCCAGTGCACGCGCTGCGTCCGCTTCTCCGCCGAAGTCTGTGGCGCGCCTGAAATGGGCGCGACCGGCCGCGGCGAAGACATGGAGATCACCACCTATCTGGAACAGGCGCTGACCTCGGAATTGCAGGGCAACCTCGTCGACATCTGCCCGGTCGGCGCGCTGACCTCGAAGCCCTACGCGTTCGCGGCGCGACCGTGGGAACTCGGCAAGACCCAGTCGATCGATGTGATGGACGGCGTCGGCTCGGCGATCCGGGTCGATACCCGCGGCCGCGAGGTGATGCGGATCCTGCCGCGGGTCAACGAGGCCGTGAACGAGGAGTGGATTTCCGACAAGACCCGCCACGTCGTCGATGGCCTGCGCACGCAGCGGCTCGACCGTCCCTATATCAGGGAGAACGGGCAGCTTCGCGCGGTAGCATGGAGCGAAGCGTTTGCCGCCATCGCGGCCAAGACCGCCCGTATCGACGGCAAGCGGATCGGTGCCATCGCCGGCGACCTTGCCGCGGTCGAGGAGATGTTCGCGCTGAAGGAACTGCTGGCGAAATGCGGCTCCGTCAATCTCGCGGTGCAGGGCGGCGACGCCTTCAATCCGAAGGCGGGCCGCGCCTCCTACATTTTCAATCCGACCATTGCCGGCATCGAGCAGGCCGACGCGTTGCTGATCGTGGGCTCGAATCCGCGCAAGGAGGCTGCCGTGCTCAACGCGCGGATCCGCAAGCGCTGGCGCAGCGGGCAGCTCAAGATCGGCGTGCTCGGTGCCAAGGCGGAGCTTACTTACGCCTACGATTATCTCGGCGCGGGCACGGATTCGCTGAACGATTTGGCCGCCGGCAGGAATTCCTTTGCGGAAGTGCTTAAGTCCGCGAAAAATCCGATCGTGCTGGTCGGATCGGGTGTCGCGGCGCGGCATGACGGGGCCGCGGTCCTCGCGCTCGCGGCAAAGCTGGCGCTCGATGTCGGCGCGGTCAAGGACGGCTGGAACGGCTTCGCGGTTCTGCAGGATACGGCTTCGCGGGTCGGCGCGCTCGATATCGGCTTTGCCAGCGACGCGGGCGGCTTGAACGCGGCGCAGATGGTGACGTTCGGCACCCTCGATGTGCTGTTCCTGCTCGGCGCCGACGAGATCAAGCTGCCCGATGGCACCTTCGTGGTTTACATCGGCACCCATGGCGACCGTGGCGCCCATCGTGCCGACGTTATCCTGCCGGGTGCGGCCTATACCGAGAAATCCGGCATCTTCGTCAACACCGAAGGCCGGGTGCAGATCGCCAGCCGCGCGTCGTTTCCCCCAGGAGAGGCGCGCGAGGATTGGGCGATCGTCCGCGCGCTGTCGGAGGTGCTGGGCAAGAAGCTGCCTTACGATTCCCTTGCCGCGCTGCGCCAGGCGATATTCAAGGCCGCGCCGCATTTGACGCGTATCGATCAGATCGAAGCTGGCAACGCCACCGACATCAAGATGCTGGCAGGCAAGGGCGGCAGCCTCGAGAAGACGCCGTTCAAGACCTCGGTTGAGGATTTTTACCTGACCAACCCGATCGCGCGCGCATCGGCTGTCATGGCGGAATGCTCCCGCCTGGCCTCCGGGCAAATGCTGACGGCGGCGGAGTGAGCGTGACCTGATGGCTGAATTCTTCGCAAGCGCATTCTGGACCGGCTTTCTCTGGCCGCTGATCGTCATGATCGCGCAGAGCCTGTTGCTGCTCGTGGTGCTCCTGATCGCGATTGCCTACATCCTGTTGGCCGACCGCAAGATCTGGGCCGCGGTGCAGATCCGGCGCGGCCCCAACGTCGTCGGCCCCTGGGGTCTGCTGCAATCCTTCGCCGACCTTCTGAAGTTCGTGCTGAAGGAGCCGATCATCCCCGCCGGCGCCAACAAGGGCGTGTTCCTGCTGGCGCCGCTGGTAAGTTGCGTGCTCGCGCTCGCGGCCTGGGCCGTGATCCCGATGGATCTCGGCTGGGTGATCTCCGACATCAATGTCGGCGTGCTCTATATCTTCGCGATCTCGTCGCTGTCGATCTACGGCATCATCATGGCCGGCTGGTCGTCGAACTCGAAATACCCGTTCCTCGCGGCGCTTCGCTCGGCGGCGCAGATGGTGAGCTACGAAGTCTCGATCGGCTTCGTGATCATCACCGTGTTGCTTTGCGCAGGGTCGCTCAATCTGTCGGCCGTGGTCGAAGCGCAGAACAGCCATGGCCTGGCAAGCCTGATCGGATTGCCCTGGCTGACGTTCCTGAACTGGTACTGGCTGCCGCTGTTTCCGATGTTCGTGGTGTTCTACGTCTCGGCGCTGGCGGAAACCAATCGTCCGCCGTTCGATCTGGTGGAGGCCGAGTCCGAACTGGTCGCGGGCTTCATGGTCGAATACGGCTCGACGCCGTATCTGTTGTTCATGCTCGGCGAATATGTCGCGATCACCACGATGTGCGCGATGGCTGCTATCATGTTCATGGGCGGCTGGCTGCCGCCGCTCGCGGTCGCGCCGTTCATCTGGGTGCCCGGCGTGATCTGGTTCGCGCTCAAACTATTCTTGATGTTCTTCCTGTTTGCGATGGCGAAGGCGATCGTGCCGCGCTACCGCTACGATCAATTGATGCGGCTCGGCTGGAAGGTGTTCCTGCCACTGTCGCTGGCGATGGTCGTCGTCGTCGCCGGCGTGCTGCATTTTGCGGGGATCGCGCCCAAATGAGGTCGCCATGAGTGTCAATGTCAACGCCACAGCCCGCGCGCTGCTGATGTCCGAATTCGTATCGGCGTTCTTTCTCGCCATGCGTTATTTCTTCAAGCCGAAGCCGACGCTGAACTATCCGTTCGAAAAGGGGCCGATCTCGCCGCGCTTCCGGGGCGAGCATGCGCTGCGCCGCTATCCCAATGGCGAGGAGCGCTGCATCGCCTGCAAGCTGTGCGAGGCGATCTGTCCGGCGCAGGCCATCACCATCGAGGCCGGCCCGCGCCGCAACGACGGTACCCGCCGCACCGTGCGCTATGACATCGATATGGTGAAATGCATCTATTGCGGCCTGTGCCAGGAGGCCTGTCCGGTCGATGCCATCGTCGAGGGACCGAATTTCGAATTCGCCACCGAGACGCGCGAGGAACTCTATTATGACAAGGCGAGACTTCTCGCCAACGGCGACCGCTGGGAGCGCGAGATTGCGAAATCGATCGAACTCGACGCGCCGTACCGGTGATGAAATGAAGTCGTTCATTGCGATGCACAGACGCGCTCCGGGCACAGTCGGCTCTCTCCCCCCTTGCGGGGGGGAGCCGGAGAGGGGGGTAAGCCGAGGGCTCAGTGCTTGTGGCTTACCCCCCTCCCTGACCCTAGAGAGCGAGCTTCGCTCGTCTCGACCCCGCAAGGGGGGAGGCAACGCAGGCGTGTTCGTTGACGAACGCCTGTTTCACAGCGGGGGCATCGCATGATCCTTCCCGCGCTGTTCTTCTATCTGTTCGCCGGCGTCTGCGTGGCATCGGCGGTCATGGTGATCGTGTCGCGCAATCCCGTGCACTCCGTGCTGTTCTTGATCCTGGCGTTCGTCAATGCCTCCGGGCTGTTCGTGCTGATGGGCGCCGAATTCCTGGCGATGATCCTGGTCGTGGTCTATGTCGGCGCGGTCGCGGTGCTGTTTCTGTTCGTGATCATGATGCTCGACGTCGACTTCACCGAGCTGCGGGAAGGTTTTAGCGACTACCTGCCGATTGGTCTCGTGATCGGAGCGGTGTTCCTCGCCGAGCTGCTGCTGGTCGGCGGCGGCTGGGTCATCAATCCCGGCGTCAGCAAATCGATTGCGGCGGCGATCCCGGCCAATGTCAGCAACACCGAGGCGCTCGGGCTGGTGCTCTATACCAAGTACATCCACTACTTCCAGCTCGCTGGCATGGTGCTGCTGGTGGCGATGATCGGCGCCATCGTGCTGACTTTGCGCCACAAGGCCAACGTCAAGCGGCAGGACATCAATGTGCAGAACGCACGGACGCCGGAACTTGCCATGAGCGTGCGCAAGGTGGCCTCAGGCCAGGGCCTGCAGGACGCTGACGCGCCGGAGTGGGTGCAATGACGATCGGTCTCGGACATTATCTCTCGGTCGGCGCCATCCTGTTCACGCTCGGGATCCTCGGCATCTTTCTCAACCGCAAGAACATCATCGTCATCCTGATGTCGATCGAGCTGATCTTGTTGGCGGTCAACGTCAACCTGGTGGCATTCTCGACGTTTCTCGGCGATATCGTCGGTCAGGTGTTTGCGTTGCTGGTGCTCACGGTGGCGGCAGCCGAGGCGGCGATCGGTCTTGCGGTGCTGGTGGTTTATTACCGCAATCGCGGCTCGATCGCGGTTGAAGACGTCAATCTGATGAAGGGCTAGCCCGCCGATGTACCAGGCAATCGTCTTTCTGCCGCTGATCGGCGCTGTCCTTGCCGGGCTGATCTCAATCTTCGGCGCGCATGCGCGCAATCCGAGCGGTGACGCGGTTGAGCATCATGACAACGCGCATGGACAAGGCACGGTGCCGGTCGACGAGGATGCCGGCGTCATTCATGCATCCAGTCACAAGCCCGATGCGCATGAGGATCATCCGGCCGAGCCGCCGGCTGCGGGCTCGCGCGCGGCGGAGCTGATCACCACCGGGCTGTTGCTGGTCTCGGCGGCACTGTCCTGGTTCGCCTTGGTCGATGTCGGCTTCATGCATCACGATGCACGGATCGCGCTGTTCCCGTGGATCAATTCGGGCGACCTGCAGGTGGCGTGGTCGCTGCGGGTCGATACGCTGACCGCCGTGATGCTGGTGGTGGTCAATACCATCTCCTCGCTCGTGCATGTCTATTCGATCGGCTACATGGACGAGGATCCATACCGGCCGCGGTTCTTCGGCTATCTGTCGCTGTTCACCTTCGCGATGCTGATGCTGGTGACTGCGGACAATCTGGTGCAGCTGTTCTTCGGCTGGGAGGGCGTTGGCCTTGCCAGCTATTTGCTGATCGGGTTCTGGTACCACAAGCCGTCGGCCAATGCCGCCGCGATCAAGGCCTTCATCGTGAACCGCGTCGGCGATTTCGGCTTCGCGCTCGGCATTTTCGCGATCTTTGCGCTGATCGGCTCGACCGATTTCGAAACCATCTTTGCGGCCGCACCCGGGCTGACCGGCAAGACCATCGACTTCCTGGGCTGGCATGCCGACGCGCTGACGCTGACTTGCCTGTTGCTGTTCATGGGCGCCATGGGCAAATCCGCCCAGTTCCTGCTGCACACCTGGTTGCCGGACGCCATGGAAGGCCCGACGCCGGTCTCGGCCTTGATCCACGCCGCGACCATGGTGACCGCCGGTGTCTTCATGGTGGCGCGGCTATCGCCGCTGTTCGAGCTGGCGCCGAATGCGCAGGCCGTGGTGATGTTCTTCGGCGCCACCACAGCCTTCTTCGCGGCGACCGTCGGCCTGGTGCAGAACGACATCAAGCGTATCGTGGCCTATTCGACCTGTTCGCAGCTCGGCTACATGTTCGTGGCGATGGGAGCAGGGGCTTACTCCGTCGGCATGTTCCATCTGTTCACGCACGCCTTCTTCAAGGCGCTGTTGTTTTTGGGCTCGGGCTCGGTGATTTATGCGATGCATCACGAGCAGGACATCCGCCACATGGGCGGGCTGTGGCGCAAGATTCCATTCACGTTCTTCGTGATGTGCATCGGCACCATGGCGCTGACCGGGTTTCCGCTGTTCGCCGGCTATTTCTCCAAGGATGCCATTATCGAGTCCGCGTACGTCTCGCATAATCCGTTTGCGACCTATGCCTTCCTGCTCACGGTCGGCGCTGCCGGTTTGACCTCGTTCTATTCCTGGCGGCTGATCTTCAAGACCTTCCTGGGCGAGCCGCACGATCAGGAGCATTACGAGGCCGCGCATGAGTCGCCGTTGTGGATGCTGATCCCGATCGGCATTCTTGCCGCCGGATCGATCTTCGCAGGTTTTCCGTTCAAGGAGTTGTTCGCAGGCCACGCCGTGGAGGAATTCTTCCGCGAGTCGGTGAAGATGCACCCTGATATCATCGAGGAGATGCATCACATTCCCGAGATCATTGCGTTGCTGCCGACGGTGTTGATGGTGGTGGGACTCGCGGTGGCCATTCAGTTCTATATCCGCCTGCCCTATCTGCCGGTGGAGCTCGCCAGGCAGCAGCCGATGCTCTACCAGTTCCTGCTCAACAAATGGTATTTCGACGAGCTCTACGATCTGATCTTCGTGCGCCCGGCAAAACGGATCGGCCGGTTCCTGTGGAAGATCGGCGACGGCTACATCATCGACGGCTTCGGCCCCGACGGCGTGTCGGCTCGGGTGCTCGATGTAACCCGCAACGTGGTGCGGCTGCAGACCGGCTATCTCTATCACTACGCCTTTGCGATGATGATCGGGGTCGCGGGATTGATCACCTGGTTCATGTTCGGCGTGGGAGCCCAGTGATGACAACCTGGCCCATCCTCTCCGTCGTCACGTTCCTGCCGGTGGTTGGCGCGCTCTGGATCTATCTCATCCGCGGCGAGGACGAAGCCGCGCAGCGCAATGCGCGCTGGATCGCGCTGTGGACCACGCTGGTTACCTTTGTCGTGTCGCTGATCCTGGTCTGGCGCTTCGATCCCGCGCAGCCGGACTTCCAGTTCGTCGAGAAGGCGCAGTGGCTCGCCAGCGGCATCACCTACCACATGGGTGTCGACGGCATTTCGCTGCCATTCGTGATCCTGACTACCGCGCTTATGCCGGTCTGTATCGTCGCGAGCTGGAAATCGGTGCAGGTACGGGTGCGCGAGTACATGATGGCGTTCCTGATACTGGAAACGCTGATGGTCGGCACCTTCTCCGCGCTCGATCTCGTGCTGTTCTATCTGTTCTTCGAGGGCGGCCTGATCCCGATGTTCCTGATCATCGGCGTATGGGGCGGGCCGCGGCGGGTCTATGCTTCCTTCAAGTTCTTCCTCTATACGCTGCTCGGCTCGGTCCTGATGCTGCTGGCGATCATGGCGCTGTACTGGAATGCCGGCACCACTGACATCCCGACCCTGATGCATACCGCGGTGCCACGCTCCTTGCAGACCTGGGCGTGGCTGGCGTTCTTTGCCTCCTTTGCGGTGAAGCTGCCGATGTGGCCGGTGCATACCTGGTTGCCGGATGCCCACGTCGAGGCGCCGACCGCGGGTTCAGTGATCCTGGCCGCGATCCTCCTCAAGATGGGCGGCTACGGCTTCCTGCGCTTCTCGCTGCCGATGTTCCCGATGGCCTCGCATGATTTCGCGCCGCTGATCTTCTCGCTATCCGTCATTGCCATCATCTACACCTCGCTGGTGGCCTTGATGCAGGAAGACATCAAGAAGCTGATCGCCTATTCCTCTGTGGCCCATATGGGTTTTGTCACCATGGGGATTTTCGCGGGAACGACGCAAGGGGTTGCCGGCGGCGTGTTCCAGATGGTGTCGCACGGCATCGTCTCCGGCGCGCTGTTCCTCTGCGTCGGCATCGTCTACGACCGCATGCATACCCGCGAGATCACAGCCTATGGCGGGCTGGTCAACCGCATGCCGCTCTATGCGCTGGTGTTCATGGTCTTCACCCTGGCCAATGTCGGTTTGCCCGGCACCTCCGGCTTCGTCGGCGAGTTCATGACGCTGATCGGTACCTTCAAGGTCTCGATCCCGACCGCCACCTTCGCCACGCTGGGCGTGATCCTGTCGGCGGCCTATGCCCTGTGGCTGTATCGTAAAGTGATATTCGGCACTCTGGTGAAGCCGTCGCTGGCCAGCATCAAGGATCTCACCTTCCGCGAGAGCCTGACCCTGATGCCGCTGATGGCCCTCACCATCCTGTTCGGCGTATATCCGAAACCGGTGCTCGACATGTCGGCGGCGTCGGTGCAGCAACTCGTCAACAACTACAATTCCGCAGTGACTGCCGTGAAAGCAGCCGCGCTGCTGCAGTGAAGGCTTAACCCTATGAGCTTTGAGAGTGCAGGATATCAGCTGCTGCCCGTGCTGCCGGAGATCGTGCTGGCAGCCGGCGCGATGGTGCTGCTGATGATCGGAGCCTATCGCGGGCAGGAGATCACCAGACTGGTTACGGGGCTGGCCATATGCCTGCTGATCGTGACCGGCGCGCTCGAATTGATGCTGCCGGGCGGCAAGCTCGCAACTTTCGGCGGCAGCTTTATCGTCGATGATTTTGCCCGGTTCCTGAAAATCCTGGCGCTGATTGGCTCGGCGGCGACGCTGATCCTGTCGGCGGAGTTTCTGGCCGATCCCTCCCGGCGCATCTTCGAATATTCCATCCTGGTGCTGCTCTCGACTCTGGGAATGATGGTCCTGATCTCGGCCGGCGATCTGATCATGCTCTATCTCGGGCTTGAGCTGATGTCGCTGACGCTTTACGTGGTCGCGGCGAGCAATCGCGACGACGCCAAATCCACCGAAGCCGGCCTTAAATATTTCGTGCTGGGTGCGCTGTCATCCGGCATGCTGCTGTATGGCGCCTCGCTGGTCTATGGCTTCACCGGCACCGTCGGCTTTGCCGGCATCGCCGCGGCGGCGAAGACCGGCAGCGCCGGCATCGTGTTCGGCCTGGTGTTCCTGCTCGCAGGCCTTTGCTTCAAGATCTCGGCGGTGCCGTTCCACATGTGGACGCCCGATGTCTACGAAGGCGCGCCGACGCCGGTGACCGCGTTCTTTGCCTCGGCGCCGAAGGTCGCAGCGCTTGCGGTCTTCACCCGCGTGGCGCTTACGGCATTCCCGGGCATCATGCCGCAGTGGCAGCAGATCGTGGTATTCGTCGCCATCGCCTCGATGGCGCTCGGATCGTTCGCCGCCATCGGCCAGAAGAACATCAAGCGACTGATGGCCTATTCGTCGATCGGCCATATGGGATTTGCGCTGGTGGGGCTCGCCGCCGGAACCGTCGAGGGCGCGCAGGGGGTGCTGGTCTATATCTCGATCTATGTGGCGATGACGCTCGGCTCCTTCGCCGTGATCCTGACCATGAAGCGCAACGGTCAGCACGTCGAGACCATCAGCGACTTGGCTGGGCTATCGCACACCAATCCGTTGCTGGCATTTGTGTTTGCGATGCTGTTGTTTTCGCTGGCGGGCATTCCGCCGCTCGCCGGCTTCTTCGCAAAATGGTATGTATTCGTCGCCGCCATCAAGGCCGGACTATTCACGCTGGCGGTGGTCGGCGTGCTCGCGAGCGTAGTCGGCGCATTTTACTATCTCACCATCATCAAGGTGATGTATTTCGACGAGCCGCTCGACAAGTTCGACCCGATGCGGCTGGAACTGCGCACGGTGCTGGCGGTCGCGGGTGTCTTCAATATTTTCTTCTTTGCCTATCCGGGACCGCTGGTGAGCGTGGCGACAGCAGCGGCGAGGTCGCTTTTTTAGGGCATGATCCCGAAAAGTGGATCCCGATTTTCGGAGAAGATCATGCCAAACATAAGCATTGGCGTCCAGATGGATTTGGCAAAGCCGGATCAGCCCTGAAATGACATTTTCGCTCGGTCCACGGGCCCAATCGGCGGGTTATCGGCTCGCCGCCTTCGATCAGGTAGGCTCGACCAACGCGGAAGCGATGTCGCGCGCGCGCGACGGCGAGCGCGGACCGATGTGGTTTGTGACATCGGAGCAGACGGCGGGACGCGGACGTCGGTATCGCCCCTGGATCGCGCCGCGTGGTAACCTCGCCAGCAGCATCCTGGAGGTGATCGACGTCCCGCCCGCGGTCGCCGCGACGTTGGGCTTTGCGGCAGGCCTTGCGCTCGAGGCAGCGCTGCAAAAGGTAAGCGTCGAAGCGTCGCTGAGGGCGGCGGGATCGGACGACATGAAGTTTTCGCTGAAATGGCCCAACGACGTGCTGGCAGGGCAACACAAGCTTGCCGGCATCCTGCTGGAGGCGGAGGCCATTGCAAGCGATGGCCTCGCCGTCGTGGTCGGCATCGGCACCAATGTGGTCGCGGCGCCCGAGGGGACGCCGACGCCCGCGACCTCACTTGCCGCGCTCGGCGTGAATATCGGCGCGGAGGAATTGTTCGCCGTGTTGTCCGACAGCTGGGCGGAATTCCGCGGCATCTGGGACCATGGCAGAGGCTTTGGCGAAATCCGGCGGCTCTGGCTGGAACGCGCGGCCGGGCTGGGTCGGGGGGTCGCCATCCAGTCCGGCGGCTCCATCGTCGAAGGGACCTTCGACAGCATCGACGAGTCCGGCTGCATGATCGTGCGGACCTTGGGCGGCAAGCGGGTGCCGATATCGGCCGGTGACGTCTATTTCGGCTCGGTGGCCTCGGTAGGGGCGGCCTGATGGCGCGACCGGATGAACTGACCTTCGCGCCGCTCGGCGGTGTCGGCGAGATCGGCATGAACCTGTCGATCTACGGCCTTGGCAACCGCCATCAGCGCTGCTGGCTCGCGGTCGATCTCGGCGTATCCTTTGGCGACGAGGAGCATCTGCCCGGCATCGATCTGATCATGCCGGATATCCGCTTTCTCGAACAAGAGCGCAAGAACCTCTTGGGTCTGGTGCTGACCCATGCCCATGAAGATCATTTCGGTGCCATCATCGACCTCTGGCCCAAGCTGAAGTGTCCGATCTATGCCACCCAATTCAGCGCCGCATTGTTCGAGGCCAAATGCGCTTCCGAGCGCAACCCGCCAAAGATTCCGGTTACCGTGGTGGCGTCGGGCGGCCGTATCGATCTCGGGCCGTTCAATGTCGAGTTCATCCCGGTCGCGCATTCGATCCCGGAATCCCATGCGCTGGCGATTCACACTCCCGCCGGCACGGTGCTGCATACCGGCG
>WNFW01001228.1_pt1 | contig 17154 bp, 12 predicted proteins | sample 5400131 | NCBI WGS metagenome assembly WNFW01 (sample SAMN13153362, study PRJNA577476) | soil metagenome | isolation source: 20 cm soil or saprolite under grassland replicate 1 | place: USA:California | collected 2016-06-15 | reverse complement strand
GAGGACTCGCGGATGTATGAAACAATCAATCAAGGCCAAATCGCCAACCTCCCGCTGAATGGCCGCAACGTGTTCGACCTGATCACCCTGGCGCCCGGCGCGGTGGATGCGACCGGCGTTTCTTTTGAGAACGGCCATAGTACCGTGGTCAACGGTCTGCGGCCGAATTTCAATGGATTCTTGGTCAACGGCAGCGCCGACAAGGGCCTAAGCGGCGGCGTTGTAACAACGCCGAACGCCGACATCGTCCAAGAGTTCCAGGAACTCACACTGAATATGTCCGCGCAGTACGGCAACAGCGCGGCGGCCATCGTCAACGTGGTGACCAAGTCGGGCACGAATTCCCTCCATGGGACGGCGTACGGGTTTTGGCGCGACGATAAGCTAGATGCCAACGATACCTTTTTGAATAAGAACAGCACCGCCAGACCGGAACTGCGGTACGGCCAATTCGGAGCTACGCTGACCGGGCCTATTTGGAAGAATCACATTTTCTTCACGGCGTCCTATCAGGGCGACCGCTACCTTACCGTTGCCGCGCCCACTGACATTCAGACAGAATCGCCTCAATGGCGGGCCATAGTTGCGAGTGCGTTTCCGAACTCCGTGGCCAATACGATTTACTCGAAGTTTCCCGCTCTGCCTGTGGCCAACCAGAGTTCCAGCCAAAGCTTATCGGATTATGTTGCAGCGAGTCCGGGGGGCTCGGGCTTTAGTGCGTTTGGGGACTATATGTGCCCTGCCAATTTTCCGACCGGTTTTACGGGGTTGGCCACAAACCAGTTCACCCATCTGTTCGGAATAACCCCGGCCGACCAGACGTACTTGACCGGGACGCATCCCAAAAGTAATACCGACCCAACTCCCGTCCCGAACTGCGCGACTTACTTTGGTGGGTTGCCTCCAGTTCTAGCTGCGGGAGTAGTTACCAACCGAAACATGACGTTTCTGGACAACAACGTGTTGGTATTCGGTTCGCAGACGTCTTCCAACGGCAACTTGTTCAACGGGAACGAGTGGTCCACTCGTATTGACTGGAATGCGAGCCAGAATGACCGCGTCTTCGGAGAGTACTACTGGATTCATACGAGTGACCAGTTTGGGGGTGTAAATGCGAGCAGCGGGATCCACGGATTCAGAAACCCCACTGCCAGCCACTTCCCCAACTTCCAAGCGAACTGGGTGCACACGTTTAGCCCGACCCTGATCAATGAGGCGAGGGCCGGCTACGTCCTTAATCGTACCGACCTCACTGTGGCGACTCCAGGCATCCCTTCCGTTGGGTTTGATGACGCTACAGCCGGATTCGGCTCCTACAACGGATACCCGCAGTATTTCCACGAAAACATTTATAGCTACGGGGATATGATGTCCCTTCAAAAGGGCAAACATAGCCTTAAATTCGGCGGGGATTTCCGGCGGAACCTGGAGAACAGCGAATTCAACATCGCCCGGCCATCGTATTACTTCATGGATCAAATTTTCTTCGCGGCGGATTCGCCGTATGGGATGGTTGGCGGGACGGACCCTGGGTTCATCTCCGGCAAGCCGGCCCAGCTGGCGGATAACTTCCGGCACTGGCGGAACCTGGAAGTGGGCGCCTATTTCCAGGACGACTGGAAGGTGAGCAAGAAGCTGACCCTTAACCTGGGGATCCGCTGGGACCTCTTTACGAGGCATACGGAGAAGCAGGGGCTGGTGACGACGTTCATTCCGGGGCCGGGTTGCGTGCATCCATCGGACGGTTTTTGCATTGATGCGATCGAGAACGCGAATATTCCGGCGGGGCAGCCGGGCTGCACCACTGCGACACAACTTGCCAACAACGTACTGGCGGGTGTCTGCGGGCCGGGTGGTTTCGCAGTCGCCAATAGTCTGGGTGCGGCCAACCACAAGAACTTCGGGCCGCGCGCCGGGTTTGCGTATGATCCGTGGGGCAATGGAAAGACGGCCATCCGCGGAGGATTTGGCATATCGTACGAGGGCACGTTATACAACCCGCTCTCGAACTCGCGTTGGAACCCACCTTTCTATAATTTCGCTGCAAGCACCAATATGCTTGCGACGCTCGAAGGAGTGGGAAGTGGCTTCAGCCAAGTCGTCTACGGGCCGACGGCGTCGTGCGACGGAGTCACGGTCAGTGCATTTTGTCCTGCCGGCACACCCACAGGGGTGGCCGCTTGCAATCCTGTAACGACAGCTTGCCAGCCTAGCGGTGTGCCGGTGACGTTCACCGGTGCGCCAGCCAACCCCGGTATCGGCGTGGGTGTGCAAGGCACGGGTAATATCCAGGGGTTCTATGGACTCAACCCGAAGTTTGCCAACCTGACGGGTATCGTCTTCCCCTCGGGACTTCGCGACCCGCATATTTTTAATTACTATTTCGGCATACAACGGGAAATTCTTCCCAAGACGGTCCTAGAAGTAAATTACGTGGGTACGGAGGGGCGCAATCTTTTCCGAGCGGATCAGGGGAACCGGCTGCCAGGAATCGCTTTGGCAGCGGGAACTACGGTGGTCGACAACCTTGGGCGGACGTGGACGGGAATGGGCCGCCGGTACCTGAATCCCAACTACGCTGTCCTGCGGATTTGGAACAACACAAGCAGGTCGTGGTACGACAGCCTGCAAGCAAACCTGAAGCATCAGGTAACTCGCGGACTCGCCTTCAATGCGACCTACACCTATGGTCACTCGATTGATACGGGCTCCGGATGGCACAGCAGTACGACAACGGCCAATGGGTCCGCCGGAGGTGATGGCTACTTGACAGATGTTACGAGGCCGAACCTCGACAGAGGCAACTCCACCTTCGACATCCGGCAACGTCTCACCTTCAACTACGTCTACGAGTTCCCTTGGATGAAGAACCAGAAAGGCTTTGTCGGGCACATCGTGGGCGGATGGCAGTATCAGGGCCTCTGGGCATTTCAGACTGGCGCTCACTTCACTCCCTACTGCGCTACTGGCGGCGCTTGCGACTTCAACAAGGACGGCACGCGGAATGACCGTCCAGACGCTTTGATGACCAATTTCACGCCCAGTGTAGACCAGTGGATGAACGGCTGGTTCAAGGCGGGCACTCCGCCCGCCCCGTGCCGATTCGGAGCGGCAGGTTCAGGCTGTTTGTTCACCACGCCATGTGCTGCTTGCGATGGAAATCTGTCCCGAAACACGTTCCAAGGGCCTGGCTTCTGGGATACGGACGAGTCCGTGTTTAAGAACATCAGGGCGACGGAGCGATACAATTTACAGTTCCGTTTCGAGGTGTTCAACGCCCTGAATCATGCCAACCTCAAACTGCCCAGCAGCGCGACGGGCGCCAACTTTGCGAACCGCATTACGAGTGGCAATTTCGGCCAGTCGGCCGGGGAAATCAATCCACGGTTGATCCAGTTCGGCTTGAAATTCATCTGGTAGCAGATGTCGACCGAAGCTCGAGGCCCCCGACCTAGTCGGGGGCCTCATTATTTTGTTTTGCAGAGCGCGAGAGAAGGACGATGTGGTAGGCTCCGAACAATGGGTGTAAGTGATGAGAGTATCCCTCGCAGAATCGATAAGGGTCAAGTCGGTACTCCGACTCGCTCTCTCAGTCCTCGTCTATGGCGGAGCTCTGCGCGCCCAGCAACAAGTTGGTAACATCATAGGACAAATTCGACTTCAGGATGAAACTTTTCCCACGGAACGACTGCAGGTGAACCTGGAAGCGCACGGCTCGGTTGCAGGGATCACCTTTTGTGATTATGAGGGAAAATTTGTATTCGGCGACTTAGGAGCGAATCTGTACAACGTAGTGATCGAGGCCGAAGGCTATCAGCCGGTTCGCTTACAAGTAAACGTAAATCCTACCATTACGCAGGTAAACATGGTGCACGTGGTGCTGCGCGCCAAGCCTGACGAGAAGTCACGAGGTGTGCCCGATGGACTTGCCGGCACAAACCCAGACATTGTGGATATCGCAGAGCTCAAAAAGAAGTTTCCGCCCGGTGTGATCAAGGAGTATGAAGCGGGAAACAAGGCGGAGCAGCATGGTGATTTGGAGACCGCGACGACGCACTATTTGGCGGCGATCCGCGAAGCGCCGGACTTCTATCCCGCGCACAACAACCTGGGAGTTCGCCACCTTCGGAAAGGAGAACTGAAGGCCGCGGAGTTTGAATTCCGGCGGGTGATTGAGCTGAATTCCAATGGGGCGCAGGCGTACTTCAACCTTGGGAATGTGCTGTACATAACAAAGCACCATGAAGAGGCCAAACAGACGCTGGGGGTGGGGCTGCGGCTTGCGCCTTCTTCCGCAATGGGGCATTACTTGAATGGTTCCGTATTGGCTCGCTTGGGTGAATTCAAGGCGGCTGAGGAGCAACTGAAAACCGCCCTGGAACTCGGTCCGAAGATGCCGCAAGTGCCCATCACGCTAGCGACGCTCTATTTGCAGACTGGCAGAGAACAGGAAGCCGCCGCCATGTTCGAGGCGTTCCTGAAGGAATTTCCGAAGGACCCGATGGTGCCGAAAGTGCGCGCGGCGCTCGCTAAGATGACGCAGTCCTCCACACCCTAGAATCCGTAAGGGATTGGAACTCTAGCGACCCGCGACGAGCCGACAGATGCGGCGGTCGAGGCGGCAGGCCTCCGCGTATTCCTTTTTCTTCAAATCAAGTTGATTCATCCGTTCGTACGCGAAGCCGAGGTTGAAGTGCGCTTGAGCGAACTTGGGGTCGGCGGCGATGGCGCGGCGATAGCTTTCCACCGCGTCGTCGAGGCGGTTCATGCGACTGTAGCAGATGCCGAGGGGGTTGTACGTGAGCACATCATGCAAACCCAATTCAACGGCGCGAGAGAGGTCCTCGGCGCCGCTCACGTAGGTTTGTTCGCGGACAGATAGCAGGCCGCGATCGCGATACGCGAGCGCAAAGTTGGGTTGAATAGCGATTACTTTGTCGAGAGCCTCGCGGCTGGAGCGTGGGTCGTCTTTGGATTCGATTTGAGCGAGCAAGAACCAGGCACGGAAATTCTGGGGATTCGTTGTGAGCAGGGTGCCCAGCAAATCCTTAGCCTGCGCGATCTTTCCTTGCAGACCGAGCGCGCGAGCCAAGCCCATGCGAGCCTGTTCAAAGCCAGGATTGAGGGCCGCGGCGCGGCCGAAATTTTTCTCGGCTTCCTTCCATTGAGCTTCGTGAGAGGCCGCCTCCCCAAGGAGGAACGGGATCAGGTAGAGATGCGGCTCGTTTCGCTGCAAGTTGGCAAGCAGGGAGCGCGTCTCAGCGAAATTGCCCAACTGGATCAGGTCGGTGGCGCGCAGGACGTCCTGGAAGATCAGCAATTTGTCCTTGGGGTCGGCGAGTCTAGAGCTGGCAGATGCTGGGGCGCGGTAGGCCACGTAGCCGAGGGATCTCAACTTTTCCAATATGTCGGGGCTTGCATTGGTCGCAGAGGATAACGTTGCTGCCGCCGGGTAGTCGGCCAATAATTGACTCAGTTGAGTGCGCAAACTCGCGGCAACAGCGGCGTCTTTCGCAGCGAGATTATTGTTCTCCGCCAGGTCGGCCTGATGATCGTAGAGTTCCTGTATCGGGGCTTCAATATATTGATACCGCGCGGTTTGGACGCTGCGGAGCGGGCTCCAGCCGAATGAGTTCAGCGGATAAAACGTCTCACTGTAGGCGGGGCGCTGTGGAGCATGAGGCTTGCCGTTGAACAGCGGCACGAGGCTTGCCGCCTGGAACTGCTTCTGAATAGGGTCTTCCACGCCGGCCAGATCGAGTACCGTTGGTCCGACTTGAATGGTTTCCACGGCGTCGGCAACGCGCTGTGCGGCCAGGCCCGCGTTCTTCGGAGGTTTCAAAACGAGCGGGACGCGCACGGTCGAATCGTAGACGAAGTAGCCGTGTTCTTTTTCGCCGTGCTCTCCGAGGGACTCGCCGTGATCGCTGAGAAAGACAATCAGCGTATTGTCGTACAGCCCGTTAGGGGATTCCTTAAGCCAGGAAAAGAGCCGGCCCAATTGGCTGTCGGCGTAAGCGATTTCGCCATCGTAGAGCTGCTTCGCGTATCGCGTGCGGAACGGTTCCGGCGGATTGTAAGGACTGTGCGGGTCGTAAAGATGAAGCCAAAGGAAAAACGGTTGATTGCGATGGGATTCCAGCCAGCTGACGGCATGATTGACGCTGTCTTCCGCGCGGCGCTCCACCAGGCCGATGTTTTTTTGGAGAAACTCTTGTCCGGCAAACGCATCATCGTAACTTTCGAATCCGCGTGCGAGCCCCCAACTCCTATCCAGTACAAACGAGCTGACGACTGCGCCGGTGGCGTATCCGTGGTCTTTGAGGCTTTCCGCCAAGGTGCGAAAGCGATCGCTCAAAGGCTGGGCCGTGAAATCCTGCACGCCGTTGTGAAAAGGGTAGGTGCCGGTGAAGATCGCCGTGTGCGACGGAAAAGTAAGCGGTACCTGCGCCACACCACGCTCGAAGACGATGGCGTCCTTCGCAAGGGCATCCACGTTTGGCGTGAGACCGCCGGCAAAGCCATAGCAGCCCACGCGGTCAGCGCGCAGGGTATCCACTGTAATGATCAGGATGTTGGGACGCGGCTTGCTGTGACGGCAACCGCCGGGGAGTAAAGCAAGCCCAACGAGGAGTAGAACCCAACCGGGATACAAAAGGGCCGCCCGCCCCAACCGCTTTTTTGCGTGGCAAATCTTCGCAGAAGGTCGCATCTAAGGCCGCGAACTTCCGCCGGTGCCCTTTCTCAATTCTTCTTCTGCTTCGCGGTCCTGCCCGTTGGCCTGCAGCGCCTTGATGAGCGCCTGCCGCGCCTTCGGATAGTTGGGCTCGATTTCAAGGGCGGCGCGCAACGAAGCGATGCCTTCATCGAGCTTGTTTTGGTAAATCAACAGCTCGCCAAGCGCCTCGTGTGCTTGCGCATAGCGCGAATTTATTTTCACCGCCTGGCGGAAGGCTGCTTCTGCGTCCGTGACTCTCTCTTCCTTAAGATAGGCAGCTCCGAGATTGTAAGCAGCTGAATAATTTGTGCCGTCAAGCTCCAGAGTCTTGCGAAAAGCGGCGATGGCGGGGTCCCATGCTCCCGTCTGGACGTAGGCAAGCCCCAGGTAGTAGTTGGCCAGCGTATAGTCCGGACTCAATTTCAGCGTAATCTGGAATTCATCGATGGCCGTTTGAAAATCATGCTGTCGAAAACAGTTCAGCGCGAGAAGATAGTGGACCGGCAGGGAATCCTTCTCAATTCTTCCTGCCTCATGCAGCTTCTGGATCGATTCCATATAGCGGCCATGCTGGCTGTCATCGAGGGCATCGGACACCAATTCATAGACCTGAACCCGGTCCTTCGGATCGGCCAGCCGCCGATCACTGAGCACGTCATCACCGGCGCCGGAAACGGCAACGTAGCCGAGCGATTTCAACCGCTCCATCAGTGCGGGGTCTAGGCCCGTGCTCTCCGCAGTCTTTTCGCCTGCCGCTGGCGTCAACCGGGCAATCAAAGTTCCGAGCCGCTTACGCAGTTCGTTCGCGACGGCCCGTTGCGTTGAATACAGGTTTTTCAACTCGCTCGGATCCGAGGATAGGTCATACAGTTCGGGACGCGGCGCATCAATAAAGTGATATTGCCGGTAGCGAATGCCTCGCAGTTCGCTCCAGTTGAAATGGATGCGTGGCAAATAGGTTTCCGAATAGTTTTCCGTCGGTGTGGCCGGTTTGCCCATCATTGATGCAGCGAGGCTGCGGCCCTGAATCTCTGCCGTTTTGTTTGCGCCAATCAGGTCCAGAATTGTGGGGAGAATATCCGCAAGACTGGCGGTATCGTCGACGACAGGTTTTAGCTTCCGCGAATCCGTCGGCAATTTGAAAATTAAAGGGACATGCAAGGTGGAGTCGTAGATAAAGAAGCCGTGCGTTTTCTCGCCATGCTCGCCGAGTCCTTCGCCATGGTCGCCGGCGACAACGATCAGCGTCCGGTCATATATTCCTTGGGCTCTCAGATACGCGACCACGCGTCCCACCTGCGCGTCCACGAAGGCAATTCCACCATCGTAGGGATGGCTACGATATTTCTGCAGATACGCCGGCGGCGGGTTGTACGGATGGTGGGCGTCGTAGAGATGGACCCACAAGAGGAAGGGCTTTTGCCGCTCGCCATTGAGCCAGCCAAGCGCACGATCTACGACTTCGCCGCCCGGTCGCATCATAGCGTCGATGTTTTTCTCATCCAAACGGCTAAAATCGAAGTGATCATAGTAGAACTCAAATCCGCGGCCTAGACCGAACCGGGAATCGAGAACGGCGGATCCCACCACGGCTCCGGTGGCGTAACCCCTGGCGTGCAGCAGAGCCGCCAGAGTCGGCTGGGAAGCGTTCAGACGGTTGCCGCTGAAGTCATGCATCCCGGTCCGCATGGGGTATGTGCCGGTGAGCATCACACTGTGTGCCGGAAGTGTGATGGGAACCGGGGTGTACGCGTTCGCAAAGCGAACCCCGGCCGCGGCCAGGGCATCCAGGTGCGGCGTTTCGATGGATTTGTAGCCGTAACAGCCGAGGTGATCGGCGCGGACGGTATCGACGGTGATCAGGAGGACGTTCGGCGGATCATTTGACGTAGGTGTCGCGGAGGTAGAAAAAGGAGAAACGAAAAGTGTGCCAAGGAGCGCGAGCGCCATTCCCCAGAAACCGTGTCTTCTCCGACGAAGTACGTCCTTGAAGGGCGGCGTACCACCTGCCCGCGATAAACCTTCCATGCTCGGACATCCCCTTGGAAACAAATAAGCTTATATGCTCCGAAATCGCTGGTCAAACAGTATAGATAGATAAGTGGACCGTCTCGATTTTGCCTCGTTGTACCGTCTCTAGAGTATGAAGACGAAGAGCACGCAGCTTAATTAGGGCACACATTAGGGGGGAGAGTTGTTGTGGATAAGCGATCCAGAGGTCCTGGTAGAGTTTCTTTGTCGCCGGAGATAATTCGAGGAACCATTTCCTCCATCTGTCCACGGATTGTGGCAGCTCGATTTCTATAAGGTCATTATCGGTCATTCCCAGATACATAAGAGAAAGTTGGGTGGCAACGGCCCGACGCTTAACTTCTGCAAGGTCGTAGCTCACAGATCCCGAAGTCGCCAATCCAAGAGATCCCATGACCAAACCACCGGATTCATAGGCAAGTTCCCTGACATCGGCTGCGCCCAATGACTCCGAGGGGGATATAGGACCGTCCTGAGCGAGAAGCGTGACGTGCAAGCGGACTTGAGCTGCAGCGAGCGCTTTTCTGACGTCATTGAGATGGCTCCGACTCAGGTTATCACCACCGTTGCTGATGAGATAAACAGAGTCCGAAAAGTCACCGACTGTGAGCATGTGCAATGCGGACAGAATAGCGTCGAGGAGGGCAGTTTGCCCACGAACGTTCTTTTTGACGTAGGAGTAGGCGATTCATGACTGCCGAATTACCATGTGAAAAATCAGTTTGCTCGCGGATCGAGTCGGAAAAAAGAAGCAGGGCAAAGGAGGTATTCTTGGAGCCCGATTGACCGATGTGCGCCGCGACCGTGCTGGCCATCTTCCATTCTCGTCCCCCCAGTTGCCCGCGCATGCTCCCACTTGTATCCAACAGAATGTCGATCCGATGGGGTCGGTTGTCATGGCGGATCGAAAGGATTTTTACGGGCTGGCCGCGGTACGTTCCTTGAAAGTCCGCCGATGTAAGGCCGTGCAACCGAAACCCCTTAGAGTCGTGGACGGTGACTGGCAGCGTGCGCTGCAGGCAAGGAGTGTCCTGCGGAAGAGCAGCAAGCGCTAACGAAACGGGCAACGCAAGAAGACACAGAACGGAGGCAAGACAGGCCGTAGCTGCGCGCGGCATGCCAGAGTGACCAAGCCAATAGTTCGGCTCGAAACTTCAGGAGATGATGGATGAGCGGCCCACAGATTCTCGGCTCTGCAGTTTCTCTAGAAGGCCGCAACGGGGAGAGCATACCAGCTTTGGAATTAACCGCGAAGTGAAAAGTCAAGGCGGCGAAATTGTCATCGGCGGGGCGGGTCCAGTCTCGAAACGCATGGTAGAAGCAACCCTATAATAGGAGAAGCAGCGGTAGCCTCACAGCAATCGGAGGCATGCTTTTTGAAGAGTCGTTGGTCTCGTTGATGGGCTATAATTCGAAAACACAAGAGGATCGCTTCGGGTGGGAGCAACAGCGCTAGCACCACGCTAGAGCTGGGGGGAGGTCTCTGATGTTCGGGAACCGTGTAAAGATTGACGATGAGCTCTATGCGAAAGCGAAGAAGTGTGCTGAGCTGGCTGGTTATTCCTCGGCCAATGAGTTCATCCAGCACGTTTTGGAAAAAGAAATCAATCAGATCATGGGATCCGATTCCAGCGAGGGTGACACACCGGAGGAGATCAAGAAGCGTCTGCAGGGCCTCGGCTATATTGAGTAACTTCAGGCCTTCCTTGTCGGGCCGCGCGACACGCGGACAAACAGCCGCGGGTTCACCCGCATGACGGGTTTACTTTCGATGATCGATCGGGCATTTGATTTGTCATTTCGGCTGATGCGGCCCCTGCCTGCGTTCGCCGTCCTGGCGGTATTTTCTGTTTTGACGGCAGTGCTCTCTCTGCTCGCCGTCCGCTGGACTTCGGATCAGAAGGCGATTCGCCGGGTCAAGGATCTGATGGGCGCGCACTTTCTTGAGGTGCGGCTGTTCCCCGACCAACTCGGCGTGGTCCTTCGCGCGTATCTCGCTTTGTTCGGGAATACACTTCTTTATCTGCGTTACGCGCTTGTGCCCTTGTTGGTCCTCAGCGTGCCGCTGCTGATTTTGTTTGCTCAAATGGAGTCCTACTTTGGGCACGCACCTGTAGAAGCCCGCCACGACTTCCTTGTCCGCACGACTTTCCAAACAGTGGATTCGCTGAGAGACGCCTTCTTGCAGCTTCCTCCGGGGTTGGTGCAGTCGGCTCCGCCCGTGCATATTTTTTCAGAGCGCGAGGTGGACTGGAGAGTGAGGGCGGAACAGCCGGGGACTTACGACATTCACGTGCGCTTGCTGGGAAGTGATTTTTCAAAGCGAGTCGTTGCCGGAAGCGGGCTCACACGAATTGTGTTCGAGCGGGAACAGGGAAGTGCCTGGCGGCAGCTCATTGACCCGGGCGAGTTGCCGCTCCCGCGTGCGGGCTTGGTAGAACAGATTAGAATTCAATATCCTCCACGGGTATTCCGGTTTCGCACGTGGGAGATAGAATGGCTTATACCTTACCTGGCGTTGACATTGGCCGCCGCGCTTTTTCTAAAGGGCGCCCTAAGGACGGAACTATGAAATTCGCGGCAGAAAAAGATCGAAAGCCCTTGCGCGGGACAAGGCAAATTCTACGGTGTACTCTCTTCGCGGTCGTTTTGCTTTTGCTCTTCACTCCGGCCGCCCACGCCTACGTTGGACCGGGCGCGGGCTTTGCAGTCCTTTCCTCCTTCCTGACTCTGTTTTTGGCCTCGCTGCAGACAGTAATTGCTTTTCTGACCTGGCCGATACGCCAATGTTTTCGTTTTCTGCGCCGCAGACGCGCTTATCGCAAAGCCAAGACGAAGCGCGTCGTAATTCTCGGATTTGACGGCATGGACCCTGTGCTTACGGAACGATTCATCAAACAGGGCAAACTGCCGAATTTGGCACGACTCCGCGAGCGCGGCACCTTTCGTACTCTGGCCACGACGCTTCCTCCGATCTCGCCTGTGGCGTGGTCCTCGTTTCTGACCGGTGTGAACCCCGGCAAACACAATATCTACGATTTTTTGACGCCGGACCGGCGTCGTTACCTTCCAGAACTCTCCTCCGCCCGAATACGCGGATCGCAGCACGTTCTAAAGATCGGTCGTTATGTGATCCCCCTGACGCGTCCCCAGATTAAGCCCCTGCGCAAGAGTATTCCTTTCTGGCATTATCTGGCCGAAGCCGGTGTATTTTGTTCCGTAATCCGTGTGCCAATCACATTCCCGCCCGAAAAGTTCTCGGGAGTTTTGTTGTCCGGAATGTGCGTGCCGGACATCCAAGGGACCCAGGGAACATTTTCCTTTCACACGACGCGCACTTCGAATCGCGAATCAGCAAGCAATCGTGTCGTTGTACCTTTCCAGAAGGATGGCGAGGTTTTCCATTCTTACATTCCGGGCCCGCCAGACACTTTGCGAACTGACCCCAGCGTGGAGCTGCGCGCGCCTTTCCGGGTCAAGCCGGGAGTCTCGAAGCGAAAGGCGAACATTCATGTGGATGGCCGGAGCATCACGATCTCCCAAGGAGAATACTCGGAGTGGGTGGAACTGGAATTCCGTGCGGGGGTCGGCGTCAGCGTCAAAGGAATTTGTCGGTTTTACCTTAAGTCGGTCGAGCCTGAACTGGAACTTTACGCGACGCCGGTGAACATCCACCCCATGCACCCCGCCTTGCCGATCTCGCATCCGCTGACATACTCGATTTATCTCGCGAAGAAGCAGGGTCTCTACGCCACCCTTGGGCTGGCCGAAGACACCTGGGCTCTGAATGATAGTTTTCTCGCAGAAGATGCGTTCCTCGAACAGTGTTACCTGATTCATGAAGAACGCGAACGGATGTTTTTCGACGCGTTGGACAAGACGACGAAAGGTGTTTGCGTATGCGTGTTTGATATCACCGACCGCGTGCAACATATGTTCTGGCGCCATCTCGCCAATGGCCACACCTCAGGCGCTCCTCGAACGGGCAACGAAGGGCCCAGTGTGATCGAAGAGCTGTACATGAAGATGGACGAATTGATTGGACGCACGATGGAAAAGGTTTCGAACGATTCGCTGCTGCTCGTCGTTTCTGATCATGGTTTCAAGGCATTCGAACGGGGAGTGAACCTGAACAGTTGGTTGCACCAGCAGGGCTACCTTGCGCTGAGAGAAGGCGCCACATCAGGCGATTGGTTCCAGGATGTGGATTGGAGCAGAACGCGCGCCTATTCCCTGGGATTGAACGGCATCTACTTGAACATGAAAGGACGCGAAAGCTTGGGCACAGTCGAGCCAGGCGCCGAGGCCGCTCGACTTCGCGCAGAGTTTTGCGAGAAGCTCCAAGGGTTGATAGACCCCGCGACGTCTCGGCTGGCCATTCTGCGGACCTTCGATGCCATGAAGGCCTACACCGGCCCCTATCGCGGGAATGCGCCCGACGTCATCGTCGGATTCGGGGAAGGCTACCGCGCTTCTTGGGATTCGGCACAGGGGAGAGTGACGCCCGCGGTTTTCGAAGTCAATTCCAAAGCTTGGAGCGGAGATCACTGCATAGATCCTGGTCTTGTTCCCGGCGTGCTCTTTTCCAACTGGAAGATCAACGGCGAACGACACGCCATCACGGATGTCGCTCCTACTTTACTCGATCTATTTGGCTTGCAGATTCCGTCGCACATGGACGGCAGGGCCTGGCCTATGGCATCCATAAGTTCTGCTTAACTCTACAGACGAGCCTGATCGTGCCCGACGGTCCGGCACGCCCGAAGATGCCATGATTTTCAAGGTCACGAGATGAATGCTCGACAGCAAGCGAAGAAGCCGCGCCTTCGTTCCCTTAAGGCTCATTCCTCGAAGAAGTCGGAGGGAGTCCGCCGCACAATTGCCGTAGATTTCCACGGCGTTATCGCTGAATACAATGGCTGGAAAGGGAAAGGCGCTCTCGGACTTCCGCGAAAGGATGTTATTAGGGCCTTGCATGAGCTCCACGCAGAGGGCTGGAAAATCGCTATCCACACAACGCGGGGTGAGCAGGAGCTACGCCCTTACCTTGTCCACCATTGGATCCCGCACGATGAGATCAATAGGAACTCCGATTATCGTACTTTGGGTGTAAAGCCCGTTGCGGATGTTTACTGGGATGATCGCGCTTTCTTCTACTCGGGCGACGCGCGGCGGGACATCAGTCCCATCCGCCGGTTTCGCACGTGGTGCGGAAGGAAGTAGTTCGTGGGTGCTCTCTCTAAAGATGAAAATGTATTCCCGGGTTGACGGCCTCGTGGATTAGAAGCACTCGTCAACATCAGGGACGATCTGAGCAGCCTTCTCTCCGGACCTGCTTGAACCAAAGGTCAGATACCAGAATCTTTCACAAAAGCTTAGAAATTTAGATGCGAAACTGGAAACTCGTTCAGCGGCCGTTGGAGTAGTACTTTACGTCGACGGGGTCGAACATGGTGGCGGTGGCTGTGTGGGCTTTTTCGTAGGCGTCGATTGCGGCGGCGTGCTGCAACGTTGTGCCGATGTCGTCGAGGCCCTTCAATAAAACTTCCTTGCGCGACGGGGCGATTTCAAATTTGAACATCAGGCCGTGTTTGTCGGCGATCGTTTGGTTCGGCAAATTCACGGTGAGCGAATAGCCTTCTTCTTTTTCGGTGCGCTTGAAGAGTTCATCGACTTCAGTTTCGGCCAGCGTAGCGGGCAGGATGCCGTTCTTGAAACAGTTGTTGTAGAAAATGTCGGCGTAACTTGGCGCGATTACGACGCGGAAGCCGTAGTCTTTTACGCCCCAGGGAGCATGCTCGCGGCTGGAGCCGCAGCCGAAGTTAGCGCGCGCCAGCAAAACGGATGCGCCTTTGTAGCGCGGAAAATTCAGCACAAATTCCGGATTCGGTTTTTCGCCTGGGAGATAGCGCCAGTCATAAAAAAGAATCCGACCGAATCCTTCGCGTGTCAGTGCCTTCAGGAATTGCTTTGGCACCATCTGGTCGGTGTCGACGTTGACGCGGTCCAGCGGCGCGACCAGCCCGGTGTGCGTCGAGAATGGTTGCATGCGATTCAGTCTCCCAAAACTTCAAACTTTTCAATTTCGCCGAACGCCGTCCAATACGCGGCGCCCTTGTCTCTTTTTCCGGTTGCACAGCTTGAAGAAATCAAGACGTAAGTAATGCCACAGCAGGGCTCGGGACTGGAGCAAACGGTCAGCTCATGCAGACGAATTTCAAGCAATTCTCCATCTGCAAGTTCGACGCGCATTCGCTTGCCTACGTGCCCCTGATTCAAACCGCGCGTCTCCACTGGCATGGTCCAACCAAGCTACTCGACGCAGGAAACGTCGTCGAGGGAACGGACGTCGACGAAATGGCCGGCAATCGCGGCGGCGGCGGCCATGACCGGGCTGACGAGATGCGTGCGGCTATCTTTGCCCTGGCGGCCCTCGAAATTGCGATTGCTAGTGCTGGCGCTGCGCTCGTGCGGCGGCAGGACGTCGGCGTTCATCCCGATGCACATGCTGCAGCCGGCGTCGCGCCACTCGAAACCGGCGTCGCGGAAAATCTTATCGAGGCCTTCTTTTTCCGCTTGGCTCTTAATGCCGCGGGAGCCGGGGACAATCAGCGCTTGCTTGATGTTTTTCGCCACGTGCTTGCCTTCGACAAAATGCGCGGCGGCGCGGAGATCGTCGAGGCGCGAATTGGTGCACGAGCCGATGAACACGCGGTCCACGGGAATATCCACGATGGGTGTGCCGGCCTTGAGCCCCATGTATTTCAGCGCGCTTTCGGTGGCCTTCTGATCGTTGAGATCCTTGAAGTCGTGCGGATCAGGGACGCGAGCGGTGACGCTGGTGACCATGCCGGGATTCGTGCCCCAAGTGACTTGCGGAGCGATCTGCTCGGCGTGGAGCTCGACAGTCATGTCAAACTTCGCGCCGTCGTCGGTCTTAAGTTGCTTCCAGCGATCGACGGCTTCCTGAAACGCTTTGCCGCGCGGGACAAACGGGCGGCCTTCGAGATAAGCGAACGTGGTCTCATCCGGCGCGATCATTCCGGCGCGCGCGCCACCTTCGATGGTCATGTTGCAGACGGTCATGCGTCCGTCCATGGAAAGGGAGCGAATGGCTTCTCCGCCATATTCGGCAACGTGGCCGTTGCCTCCGGCGATGCCGGTTTTTCCGATAATGGCGAGAATGAGGTCCTTGGCGGTGACGCCTCGGGGGCGCTTGCCGTGGACGAGAATGTGGAGCATCTTCGAGCGCGACTGCACGAGACACTGCGTTGCAAGGACATGTTCGACTTCACTGGTGCCGATGCCGAAAGCCAGCGTGCCGAAGGCGCCATGTGTGGAGGTGTGGCTGTCGCCACAGACGAGGGTCTGGCCGGGTTGTGTGATGCCGAGTTCCGGGCCGATGATATGCACGATGCCTTGATTCTTGCTGTTCATGTCGAACAGGCGAACGCCGGATTCGCGGCAGTTTTTCTCGAGCGCGTCAAACTGGAGCTTGGCATCGTTATCGAGAATAGGCAGCGTCCGGTCGGTGGTGGAGACGGAATGGTCCATCACCGCGAAAGTGAGATCGGGGCGGCGGACCTTGCGGCCTTCGGCGCGGAGACCGGCAAATGCCTGGGGCGAGGTGCCCTCGTGGACGAGGTGGCGGTCGATGTACATGATGGACGGTTGGCCGGGCTCTTCGCGAACGACATGGGAGTCCCAGATTTTCTGGTAGAGCGTCTTACATGAATTGTCAGGCGTCATGGGCTTCCATTCGGATTCTAGCACTCCTGCAACCGGGTGCAAACGGAAGGGCATCGAAAGAAAGCGACTGACGACTCGTGGCTGGTCGCAGGTGACCCGCCACACGGATAGGGGCAGAGATGAGGGCGGACAAGGAGACGGAAGAAAAGTCAAAGGCCCCAGGTGCGAAACCGGCACCCGGAGCGCCCGCACCCGCGCAAAAAAGGAAATTCCGGCTTACTCTGCACGCCGAACGGCGAGAAGCGTTAAATCGTCGGTTTGCTTCAAACCCTCCCCAAAGATCAGCAGGTCCCCGAGACATTGAGAGATCAGCCCCGCTGATTCTATCCCTGTCTGCTGCGCCGCCAGCGTGCGGATTCGGTGGAGACCATACTCTGCACCTGCGCGATTCCGTGCCTCCGTCAAACCGTCGGTATATAGGAACAGGGTGTCCCCGTGAACCAGTGTGAGCCGATGGACAGGGAAGCGGGTGTTGCAGAACATCCCCAGAGGCACTCCCGTGGAATCCTTTGGCGTCGCCCCGTCACCATGGATGTGAAGCACGGGAAGGTGACCCGCGCTGACAAACTCGACCGAACCATCTTGGGCAGCTCGTCCCACGACGAGAGTCGCGAATTGTCCCGCAAGAGTGCTCTCGCAGAAAATTCGGTTGGCGT
>WNFW01002207.1_pt1 | contig 17177 bp, 21 predicted proteins | sample 5400131 | NCBI WGS metagenome assembly WNFW01 (sample SAMN13153362, study PRJNA577476) | soil metagenome | isolation source: 20 cm soil or saprolite under grassland replicate 1 | place: USA:California | collected 2016-06-15 | reverse complement strand
GAGTCCAGATCAGCCATTTGGTCGGATCCCATTCCCATGGCTTCACGCCGTTTCGATAGTCGTGCTGAAATTCGTGATGATAATTGTGGTAGCCCTCGCCAAATGTAAACAGCGCCATCAAAAACGAGTCGCGCGCGCTGCATCGTGTCGAGTACGGCTGACGCCCGATGGTATGGCAGGCTGAGTTAATCAGGAATGTGCCATGTTGGAGCACGACAACTTTTGCGACGCCACCGATTAGAAAGCCACCGAGCGCGCCGACCCAGCCGTCCCATATCAACCCGGCCAGTGTTGGCAGGCCGCAGCTGACCACGACTGCGAGGAGGTGAATGTGTCGATGTTGCCACATGACCCGCGGATCTTTCTTTAAATCGGCAACATTATCGAACGGCGGTTGTGGCCAGAGCTTAAACAACAGCCAGCCAATGTGAGCGTGGAAAAAACCTTTGGCGATGTCGTACGGATCTTCGTCGTGATCCACATGCTTATGATGGCGTCGATGATCGCTCGCCCACATGAGGACAGAATTCTCGAACGCCGCGGCGCCGAAGATGAGCGTGAACAGGCGCACCGGTAGTTTGGCACGGAAAGTCATGTGTGAAAATAACCGGTGATAACCAAGCGTGATGCTGAAGCCGGTCGCAGCCAATAACACAGCTAACACGGCGAGTTGGAACCAATCAATACCGAAATACCACAGGTATAGGGGCACTGCGGTGAGTGTGAGAATAAACGTACCGATCAGGAACGAGCTGGTCGTCCAATTAATGCGGTCCGTCGGAATGCGGAAAATCACGGCGAGAAAATTTTCGAAGGATCACCAGCTCGTTGACGTCGACCGGCCCGGAATAACGTCGTTCTTTGTCCGGGTATGAACGCTGCCCCAGTGCGCACAGGTTAACTTTTGTGTTCTCAGTTTTGCTGTTGCCCAGCGTTTTTCTTCGATTGTCCTCCCAGTATCGGTCAGCTTCGACGTTGAAGGACAGCGCACGAGCAAGCTTTTGATGTTGGGACCGATCTTTGGTTTGGGCCGTCGCGGCGGATCAAACAAGAACCTCGTCGCCATAATTAAAGTCGATAAACGATGCGCGCCTTGGCGGTGTCGTATGGCGACATTTCCATTCTTACACGGTCGCCAGCTGTGAGCCGAATAAAACGTTTGCGCATCTTTCCGGAAATGTGCGCCAGCACAAGGTGATCGTTCGCGAGCGCGACACGAAACATCGTTCCGGGAAGGACCATCATGATAGTACCTTCTATTACGATCGCCTTTTCAGAATTCATGATGTCGATCCTGGCGTTGCGAACAGCGCGGCCCCGAAACTCTCGGGGCCGGCTGCGCAATCAATAGCGGATCTACCGGCGGCTGCCCGCAAACGAGCGGTTGCCACCACGGCCAGCGCCGTGAGAACGAGAACGCTCTTCGCGTGGACGCGCTTCGTTAACAGTTAATGTGCGACCGTTGAGTTCTCGGCCGTTGAGCGCGCTCATCGCGCTATTGGCTTGTGCGCCATCGTTCATGGTGACGAACGCAAAACCGCGTGATTTGGCAGTGAAGTGGTCCATCATCAGATGAACCTCGTTGACGGTGCCGTGTTGTTCGAACAGATCCTGAAGATCGTTCTCGGTGGTCTCAAATGAGAGATTACCTACGTACATTTTCATTGTGTTTTGAATTTTGGAAAAACTACCGAGCTACAGAGCCGTTCCCGGGAATCGGGTTTCAAACCACCAATGAGCGACGCTCACCTGACGATCTACCGCGCAGTGAAGGTAAACAGAGTAATCCAATAAGCGCGCACTATCGCCCGGATCGGGCGAAACACAAACGGTCGTTTCACGGTGCCCTGAACAGGGGTTTAAGTTTGGACCTGTTGTCGCCGGCGCTTCGCTTCTACTTCAGGACCGGCTACTGATTTCTTTAACTCCATCCTCGAGTTACGCGCTGGTCAACATCGATCAGCGGCCGTTGTCCTGGTAAAGCGCTAGACGCCTGAAACGTTCGCCTTGCGGCTGCCGCCGGCGCTTGCCTGCGGGCCGCACCGCGAAATCTTTGGAAAAGCGAGGCCCGCCGTGTTGAAGTTTTGTGTTGCGCATAGTAAAGCGCGCAGTTTTGAGTCAATGTTGGTTCCATATGTTAATCCTCCGTCTGTTTGTGCTGGCGGCGGATTGACGCGGGCGCTGATGTCCGGGCAATTTGTGTCGAGGCGCGTGATATACGCGTCCACCAACGCCATCAAAGTTATCCCTGAGACCACTCTCTCGCTCGACAAATCCTCGAGCAATTTTTCAAGCTCATCTTTATGAGCAGCGATAGCATTCATGATGCGGTTTTGTGTGCAGAGAGAAGGGGCCGCACACCTGCGCGATCGATTGACGCTGCGCTATTAGTTCGACGATACACCGGCAACTGCGATTACCTAATAATTAATGCAGTTTCTCTAAGGCATTATCTTTCGGTCAGGGAAGTTTGCCGAAGCTGGCAAACTTTACTCGCAAACCGTCACTAAAAACGCCAACGCTCGCTCCACGTCGCTTCCAGACCCATCGCAAAGTAACGGTCGCAAAAATTCGTCGCGGAGCTAAATTGCGTTATGAACTCAAGACATCATTTCGCCAGCAAGTTCTTTCAGAGTCTCGTTTTCGCTTGCGCTATCTTTATCACTGGCACGCAGACGCAGGCGCGCGAGAGCCATACAGGTGCTCGACTGATCGTGCAAAGAGCGCCAAACTTCGGAACTGAAGTTGTCGTCCATCTGGAGATCGATGGCAGAAAAGTCGCGGATATCCAACGAGATCACCGGTATGAGGGTTTCGTGTCAGCGGGGCGTCACGTGTTGACCGTGTCTCCCATGCCAAACGTCGAGCGTCGCCGACCCACGTCATTGGGTGTGACTATGCGGTCGGGCCGCACCTACATATTCACAGCAACGTGGGAACCGGATCGCGGTGTTGTTCTCCGCAGAACAACTACGTCCGTCGAAGCTGCGCCAGCAAAGCCGCTGCCGCCGCACTAAGAGGCCAGCCCTTTATTTATTGCTGTAGCCACGCCCCTGCGGGGCGTTCGGATACTCGTGGCTCCGGGTATGGACGGCGCACAGCGCCGTTGCTAGTGCCTTTTGCAGGCGACACGCCTGCCGCTAGAGTCGCGAAGCCCGCCCTGGTCAACGACACACGGCTACAACAATGCTCAGGGAAGCAACGTCGTCGTGTTGGAGCCGGACGTCGCAAAAGACTTTCCGAATGCCCAAATAGTGAACGCCTCCCTTCGCGGGTTGGCGAAAATCATACGTCGCCGAAAATCACTCGCGGCAAAATAGAAGAGCGTTAGCGCTTCGGAGCCAGCGCTACAGGTTTTCGCAGTCGATACGGCCGCCTCACAGTTTTTCGCAACCGACACGCCTACTTAGCTCATGCATCGTAAGCGGCTTATGATGGGCAGGTCACGCAGGCAGCGCTTGCAGTACGGTAGCATATCAGGGCACGAAACTATTTATTATACTCCGTCTCTGCAGCTACGGTTTGCCCGATAGCAGGTGCGTGAAGAATCAAGACTACTGACGCGCTGCGGCCTCCTCGTCTGCTTCTGCTTCGGTTCGCGACACGTCGATTAAGAACTGCAACCGCTTCCGCTCTTTTTCCGCTGGCGAAAATGCCGCCAGGTAAATCTTCAGCCCGGCATCACGCGCCTTCAGCCACTGCCGTTGGAACCGCCTCAGGGTGGCAACGGTTTCCTTTTCCTCTTTCTCAGCTTTGGCAATCATCTTCTGATAATTCTCGTTCAGCTTTTTATCGACGGCGGCGTACCGCTGTTTCAGCGTCGCCTCATCGGGCAACGGATCGACCGGCTCCGCACAGGCCAGGACATCGATCTCATGCGACTTCGCAGACGCCGCATTGACCTTGCGCAGGTAAGGCGTCAGCTCGAATCCGCTGGTGCGCGTATTATAATAAAGATATCGCCCAACTGTTTCGCGTCGCGATTCACCGCCACGAATGATGAGGAGTAACCGGCCCGAATCGTCGCTCCACCCGCCGAAACGGACCATGGCGCAGAGTCCTTCGTCCGCGAAATTCTCGGTAAACAACCGTTGTTTCAGCGCTTCAGCCCAGGCGCCGTACTCCAGTGCTGGCTCGATGGGCTGAAAAGGTCCGACTTCGTTAGGTCCCGCAGCTTTGCTATTGCTCTTCCGGTAAAGATCTGCGCCAGACATGCACGAGCCGTGATGCAGCTCGACATACAACCACTTTTCGTCCGGCGAAAAGCGAAACTCCTCCGGGATCACCAGTTCCGCCGAATGCATTTTTGTCCGTTGATTTTCGTCAGCGGCCGTGACAATCCAAAACTCCTCCCCATTCTCGACGACGCGAAACTTCCCGCTCGGACTCGTCTTCAGCACTTGCGGTTTGTTCTCATCCTCGGCGGCGGCCGATGCAGTTGCAGACGGCGAAGCTTTCGCCTCTGACTGCGTCTGAGCAATTAGCATCGATGAGCTATTGCAGCCGTAGTCGACCGCAATCATGCTAAGCAAGAGCAGCAGCTTGTTCATTGACGGTTGGTACAAAAGAAGAATGAATCGTGTCTAAACAGTCAAGAATCGAAAAGTTGAATCATACCGCCACGCGGCGACAGCGCGAGTAACGCCAGCATTAGTAGACGAGCAGGAGATCATCCGATTTCCCTCAGTTTGGATTGACGTCTATCGGAGAAAGCGCTCAAATCGCGAAGTGAGAACGAATTGCACTACGTTGGTAGCAGTGGCGCTGTTGTTAACAGCAACCGCAACCACCTTTGCTGCCAATGCGCTCATGGGCACTTGGAAGCTCAACGAAGCCAAATCGAAGTTCGCGCCCGGCGCAACCAAAAATACCATGGTCACCTACGCCCCAGCCAAAGATGACATGGTAAAGTGCACGGTAGATGGCGTGGATAAGGATGGGAAGCCCATTCACTGGACCTGGGTGGGGAAATTCGATGGCAAGCCATATCAAATCAAAGGGAGCCCAGCTTTCGACATGCTGACCTATAAGCCAGTTAATGACTACACCAATAACACCGTAGCTACGAAAGCCGGCAAGGTAGTAATGACGGCCGTGCTCACTTTGGCGAAGGACGGGAAGTCCCGCGTCGTGAGGCTCACGGGGACGGATGCAAACGGACAGAAGTTCACTGACATTACTTACTACGATAGGCTGCACTAGGACGCCGGCGTCGCAGATGTCGTCGCGTCTGAACTCCGAAAGTGTATCTCGTCACTGGAAGAAGACTGATCAGGAACCCAGGAAGACAGGAAAAAATCTTCGGAGCTACAGTTGTTCTTCCATCGAACGAAGCCGCTAAAGGATAAAGGGAATAAGGCGTTTCACGTGGCGCTGATACGCTGCGTATTGGTCCGGAAATTTCTTGAGCATGAGTTTTTCCTCGTGGCGCAGTTTGATCCAAATGCTCACGAATACCAATGGCATGGCGATGATTCCGGCCACGTGCCCGAGCACGATCACGGTTGCGACGAACATGGTCAGGAGCCCGGTATAAATCGGATGGCGCACCAACGCGTACGGCCCGCGTGTAATCAGTTCGTGGCCGCCTTTGAAGGTCACGACGCCGCTCCAATTTCGTCCGAGCGTGAACCTGGCCCAGATACAAAAGGCCAAACCGGCAATGCATAAGACAACACCGATCCACGCAAGCGCATCAACATGCGGGATCACGCGAAGATTGAGCGGATCGGAGAGCCGTTGGCCTTAAACCAAATAACCGCCGACCAAAATCGGGATCACATAACCCAGCCGTTGCCATCCGCTTTCCTTATAGACCGATCGTTTGGTCCAGAACGCCGCAATTAACCAAATAATGGCAAACAAAATCCAGCAGTCGCTGATCATATTGAGAGCCAAAGAATACGCGGACACGATTGAGAAACTTAAAAGTTGAAGTGCGAAACGCGAACGGAGCGCGTGAAACGCGCGTTAATCGGAAAAAGCAGGCAATCGCGATCATTGCTCGCCGATTGTCACTGCAATCAGCTCGTCGCCTTGCCGAATTGCATCAACTGTTTCCTGCCCTTGTCGAACCTGGCCGAAAACGGTGTGTTTGCCGTTCAGCCAATCGGTCGCGACGTGGGTAATGAAAAATTGGCTGCCGTTTGTGTTCGGGCCGGCGTTCGCCATGGACAAACTGCCGACATGATGTTTGCGCGGATTGTTTTTTACTTCGTCTTCGAATCGATAACCCGGGCCGCCGCGACCAGTCCCGGTCGGGTCGCCGCCCTGGATCATAAAGTTAGCGATCACCCGATGAAACACCGTACCGTCGTAAAACTTTTCGCGCGCGAGAAAAACGAAGTTGTTAACCGTTTTCGGAGCGTCTTGCGTGAAGAGATCGCACACGATTTCTCCCCGCGATGTCTTGAACGTGGCGGAGTAATGCTTGTTCGGATCAATCATCATCGATGGCGGAGCGGAATATTCTTTGGGCATCGGGAAGGAAAGTAAGAAGTTGGAAGTTAGAAGTAAGAAGGAAAATTAAGAACACGATCTCAGTTTTTCGCTTGTCGGTTTTGAACGGCTTGACTCTTGATCCAAGCCTCGACTCGTTCCTGCAACAGATCTAACGGCATCGAGCCGCCATTCAATACTTCGTCGTGAAATGCTTTCATATTAAATTTTTCTCCGAGTTGCGTCTTCGCTTCGTCGCGCAGCTTGAGAATGGCTAACTGCCCCATCTTGTAAGCCAGAGCTTGCCCGGGCCAGGCGATGTAGCGGTCCGCTTCCGGCTGGGCCACTGCGTCATTGATGTCGTTGGCGTGCATGTAATCGATCACCTTCTCGCGGCTCCAGTTTTTGTCGTGTATCCCGGTATCGACGACCAGTCTAACGGCGCGAAGCATCTCTGAATTCAGCCGGCCGTAGTCGGACACAGGGTCCTTATAAAAACCGATCTCTTTGCCTAGCTGCTCGGAGTACAGCGCCCAACCTTCCGCATAGGCGGTAAAAAAACCGTGTAGCCGAAATTTCGGTAGGCCTTCCAGCGTCTGGGCGATACTGATTTGCAGGTGATGACCGGGCACGCCCTCGTGATAGGCAACGGCTTCGTCATCAATCATGGTGCGCTTGGTGGGGTTAGAGACGGCAACAACGACGCGGCCCGGACGTTTTCCGTCCGGCGTGCCCTGGACGTAATGAGTCGCGGCGGCTTTGGCGAAATCGGGAATCGGTTCGACAGTCACGGGCGACTTCGGCAGTAATCCGAAAAGCTCCGGCAGCTTCGGCTCCATCTGCTGAAGGTATTTTTTGTAATCATCCAAAATCTGTTGCTCGCTGGTCGGCTTCCACTTGGGATCGTTGTTGATCGCCTCCCGGAAGCTGGCCAGGTCCTTGTATCCCTGGCTCTGGGCGAGCCTGGTCATCTCGGCGGTAACACGCGCTACTTCCTTGAGCCCGATCTCATGGACTTCGGCGGGCGGGACGTTGATGGTTGTCATCGTTTTCACGGCTTCGGCATAGCGCCGTTTCCCGTCAGCGAGGCTTTCGATCGCAAGCTCGGTACGTCCTTTCGGATCGTAATCAGTGCGCAAAAAATCCGCGAATTTTTTATACGCCGGAAACACGTCTTCGTTAATGGCCTTGGTGATCTCGTCGGTCAGACGTTTCTTATTCGCGTCGGAAAATTCTGCCGGAAATTTTTTCGTGGGTTCGAGGAACGGGTTCGCGACGATGATGCCGTCGCATTGCCCGGGCAACTTATCGAGCACGATTTTGGGCGGCATCAGGCGATCTTTCTCCCCCTGTCGCATCACCTCGCTCGTTTGTTCCAGCACACGCGGGATCTGATGCAACCGGGAGATGTAATCCTGGTAATGCGGCACGGAATCGAACGGCATCGCATTCGGCAAATCGGCCAGCTGAGTGTGCACACCATTCTGCTGGTTCACCGGCATCTCGTAGTTCTTTAGCGCGTAATTCACGTCTGCGCGCTCCAGCTGCTTTTCGAGTATCCGATGGCTTAAGAGGTCCTTGTCGCTCATGCCATCGATGGGAATCGCCTTTAATCGAGCGAGAAAGTCATCGGCTTCTGCGTGTTGCCGGGCGATTTCCTCGAGCGAAACCTGTGCAAGCTGTGAGTTGTAACGGTAATCGCCGTACGCAGTGGCTCGCTCCGGAAAATTCTTCAGCCCAGCTTGATAATATTCCTCAAACAGCGCGTTCTGCTTCGCCACCCGATCAGCAACCGGCGCCATTTGAGCAGAAGCAGAACACACAAGAACCAATCCAAAAACCAATTGTCGCATATTGGTGGACGGTAGCAGAGTGGTGTCACCACGCACGCGGTGATTAGCGTTGTGTCGCGGAAGCAATCGTCGACGTAAGTCGCTCGCAGCGAAATAGACGATCGCAGGGAAGCCGCCCGCTCTCTCCTATCGCCCGCGGCTTGCCGGTGGAACGATACCGTTCATGCGCAGATACTCGATCATCTGCCCGTAGTGATCGAACGCGTGAGCTGCGGCAAACGTCGCCAGGTACAGACGAGTAGTGGGAGGCCTGTTACTCCGCGGAATAGGTTGCACTAGATTCGATTCGTTCAACGTGGCTACAGCCTTGTGGCCGAATGCAAAGGAATCTTTCAAATACTTAACGATATCGGCCTTGGCTTTCATGGTGTCCGGACCTTTGCCGTCGTTGACTGTATCCGGTGGTTTCTCGCCCGTAATCGGCGACCAAATGAGGTAGTTGGACGCGGCGATATGCTTCAGTTGCTCGCCAAACGTGCGCACACCTTTGTAGTCGCTGCCGGGAAGGTTCAGTTTCTCTGGAGAAAAATCGAATTTGTCCTCCGGCATCGCCTCGGCCGCTTCGACGACTTCTTTCTCAACAATACTAATCTCGCGGTCGATCGCTGACGCGATGGTGGGCGGAGTTGACGGTGACGCCGACGCCCCGGCCGCAGGAGAGCTTTTGACACTTTGACCGTAGGCGAGGGTTGCGAATAACAGGGATGTTAGGATCAGCAGCGTCTTTACGTTTTTCATGGGATGAGATTAGAAGTTTGTTGAGGCGTTGAGATGTTGAGGAGTCTGAAGAAAATGCTGAAAAAACTGAAACGCTCAAATTGGAAAGCGGCTGCGTGGTTTGATTTTTCTCGACCGTTACTTGCTTCGAGGCGGTAAACGGGGAATCGGATTTACAGGTAGCAAGGCGACGATGAGAAAAACGATGCTCGCAGTCCTCGTCACGGTGGCCTTCAGTGCGATCGGCGTGCTGGGCGACTACTTTCTCAAGCTCTCGAGCGCGCGCGATCAGCCCCTGCGGACACGTTGGTTTTATATCGGCTTCGCTGTCTATGCTTCGACGGCATTTGGGTGGGTATTCGTAATGCGATACCTGAAGCTGGCCACCATCAGCGTTGTCTACTCCGTTTCCATGGTGCTCCTTCTCACCGCCGTCGGCGTGGTGCTGTTCGGCGAATCGTTGAACTACTATGAGCTGGCCGGGATCGTCCTGGCCGTGGCCTCGCTCGTGCTGTTGATGCGTTTCGCCTAGTAAAAGCAGGGTCGCGTCTTAACATCTAGCTTCGTGTCGTGATCCGTTGAGGTGTTGAATCGTTACGTCGGCGGGAAGAACGGCTCGCAGAGCCATGGCTACAGCGAATCCGCGCTAACCACGAGACGTTTAACCGGTTCGCCGGTGACGAGTCCGTCCACAATCTCTGGGACGTCCGCGACCGTAACGCGCCCATAAAAGAAATGATCGGGCTCGACTAAAACCGTGACGCCGGTGGCGCATTGATCCAGACAACTCGATGTGCAGACGCGCGCCTCGAGCTTGGCGAGTCCACGCGCGGCAACTTCCGCTTTCAACGCTCTGTACACTTTTTCCGAGTTCTTCAGCGCGCAGCATCCTTTCGGGTTATCCTCGGCCCGACGATTGATGCACACAAAGAGATAGCGCTTGCGTTGCAGAGAGCTGAGAGTCGAACACGCCAGGCCTGAGGTCAAAGGTCAGCGCTGGCTTTTCTTCCTCGTGAGGATCCCGCGAGGCGCGTGAGACAACGGGCGAGGCGCCCGAGCTCCCGGAAGACAACGCACGCCATTTAATTACGATTGTTGGTATCCGCTGAGGCGGCGGACACCACTGCCTGGACCGACGCTTTTTAGAGAACGATTTCCAGTCCTTCGCGCGCTAACTGCGAACTCGGGAATCGCCTCTGGCATAGCTTCTCCATGCGCAAAAGAAAATCGTCATCGTGTTCCGGGTCGTGGTGAGTCATGGCGAGATGTTTGACTCCGGCCATTTCCGCCACCTGCATGGCCTGGTCGAAACTACTGTGACCCCATCCGCGGTGCGTCCGTAGTTCCTCCGCCGTGTATTGCGCGTCGTGCACCAGCAAATCGGCGCCGCGGCTCAGCTCCACTACCTTGGGGTCGATTTCTTCGCCATGTTCAACATCGGTGCAAATGACCAGTACCTTGCCCTTGGACTCAATCCGAAAACCATACGCGCCGCCCGGGTGGTTGTGCCGCTGGCCGGTGACTGTCGTTTCCGCATTGTTGACGGAGCTGAAGTGTTTGCTGGCATCTTCGACCTTCAGAAATTCAAATTGGGCGCCCATCATGTCCAACTGCACGGGGAAGTACTGCGACTGCATGGGCACTTCGAAGATTTCGCGCAGATTGCCGACGGTCTGGCCCCGACCGAGCGTGAGAATCGTGATTTTTTGCCTGGGATTATACGCCGGGGCGAAAAACGGGAAGCCCTGCATGTGATCCCAATGAAAGTGAGTGAACGCGATGATCAGGTGGTCCTGGTGATGCCCAATCTCGCGCATGTCCCGGCCGAGATTGCGAAGACCGGTTCCGGCATCAATAATAGCGATACGATTTGAATCCGTAGATGTGAGTTGAAAACAGGTGGTGTTGCCGCCGAATTGCTGAAAGCCAGCTTCACAGACTGGAGTGGAGCCTCGGACACCGTAAAATTTTAGCTTCATAAGTAAACTTTACGGACAAGTCGGTAGTCGCGGCAAGCATGGCGTGCGAAAATGGGCGCTCAGGATGCTGAAAGGCTAGCGCTGGCAACCATACGCATTAGAATGCAGCTATCATTGCACGTTAAAGTTTGCGGTGATCGTTGCCATATTGCTGCACAAATTCCTGGGTTCGTGCAACGCTGTAGCGGGTCATGATCAGACAATTGCGCTTTTTTGTGTTGATCGGATTAGCGGCGTTCGTCGTTTGCGGCGCCGCGGTGTTCTGTACTCACCGCGGGGCGCATGGTAGAACCGCCGAGGAACGGGCGGCGTATGAAATCGGGCGGAAGGCGGGAGAGCAAGCGCCGCGCGACGCAAAGTCGCCGACAGACGCCGAGTTAAACATGATGATTCAAAAGTATTTCGAGCAGCAGGAATCGAGCGATGAGCTCCGAAATCCCTCGCCAGCAGGCGGGCTGCAGGCTCGGAAACAGGCTTTCAAACAGGGGTACAAGGAAGGGTTCAAGAAGACGCATCCGCAGCAATGAAGGTCATGCATCGTAAGCGGCTTATGATGGATTTATTAAACGGGGACTGCAGTCACCGACAGCACCGAAGTTCTTCGCGAGGCAGGCAGGGTATATTGGCGATGGGTCAGTGTGCTCCCTGTTCGAGAAGACGGTGAGGATCAACAATAGACTCTGTTGATACTCTTTGCGCCACGCTGTCGAGCAGTTGCATCAGGCGGGCCTCGTAAGAATCACAGATTGGGGATTTGCCATCTGGCTGAATCCATTCGGGATGTTGCACCCGGAGGTCGTCGTGAATCTGTTGCCGGAGCTCGGCGTAACTGTGGATCTGATGATGCGCGGCTGTTGGCCTGGCGAAAGATTCATTGGTGGCCCGGGACGGTTCGCCTCGTCTATGAACGCGCTTAATTCTGAGACTAACGAATTTCATAAACGCTTTATTTCTTGGCAGAGGTCGACATCATCGCGATATCCCAATGCGAAACAGGCGAGAACAACGATTGCTGTTTTTATCATAATGCCTCCCCTGTTAATAAATGCTGACGCTAACGCTCGTTAGACACTTTTCTGGAGCTCGCTGTTCAATGCTCGTTGGGCCTGGTTCGTTCTGTACGCAGCTGACTCAAGACAAGGATTGCACGCGGTCTGCTGGATCGCTTTAATGAGCAGCGGCACACGTGCGCACGCGACGCGATTTTATTTCTCTTGCTGGCAAAAGCCTCGGGCTGGCTGCGCTTTCTTCGACAACGGTTGCGTCGTTACTAAAAACTGTCGAAGCAGCGACGAAGAATGTCGCGCGTCTCACGCCCGAAGAAGCGGCGACAGACGAAGATTACTGGGCCACGATCCAAAACTCGTTCAGCGTTACGCGCGGCATCATCAACCTGAACAATGGCGGAGTTTCGCCCAGCCCGCGGATGGTGACCGAGGCGCTCGTCCGTTACATCTGGGAACAGGAAGACGCGACCGCTTACACGATGTGGCAAATCCTCGAGCCGCAATCGGAAACCATTCGCACCGGCCTGGCCGGATTGTTTGGTTGCGACCGCGAAGAGATCGCGATTACGCGCAACGCGTCGGAGTCGCTAGAGACTCTGCTCATGGGCATGGATTTCAAACCCGGCGATGAAATTCTTACCACGACCCAGGATTACCCGCGCATGCTCACTACATTGCGTCAGCGGGAAAAGCGCGAAAACCTCAAGCTCAAACTGATTCAAATTCCGATTCCGGCAAAGAACCTTAATGAGATCACCGCCGCGTTTGAAAAAGGAATCACAGAGCGCACCCGCCTCATCCTGATCTCGCACATGATCAATATCACCGGCCAGATCACTCCTGTGAAAGCGGTCTGCGACCTGGCGCGCGGGCGCAGCATCGAGACGATCGTCGACGGCGCCCATTCCTTCGCGCAGTTTTATTTCAAACAGAGCGATCTCGGTTGCGATTATTTCGGAACCAGTCTGCACAAATGGCTCTACGCGCCGAAAGGCACCGGCATGCTTTACGTCAAGCGAGATAAGATCGACAAACTCTGGCCGCTCATGGCCGCTGAAACCAAGCAGGCATCGCTGCTCTTTCACAACGGGATAGGCGGTAAGCGCAAGGAAGCGCGGTTACGCTATCTCTCCCGTTACTGGATGAACCGACTGAAAGACGTTCCCAAGATTCGGTTCAACACTTCATTCGATCCCAATCAATCGTGCGCAATAGCAAATGTTCACATTGAGGGCACCAATCCCGAGGCGGTGACGAAGTATCTATTCGACAAACACCGCATCTTCACGGTGCCGATCATGCACGAAGAATTCCAAGGCATCGTAGCACGGCGCCTCAGCTTGCTCGATTGACTAACGAACGCAAAAGGTTCGATTTGCGCCTACCAAAGCCGTGTCTGAGCTTCCCGAAATTAGACCCCTACTAATGCGTTTTGTTCCTCTCAAGATCGTTGCAGCTATCGCGCTAAGCCTTTGCGCAGTCAGCCTCGCACGCGGGTCCGATGTTCAGGACGCGGATAAGTTTGCGCTCGGTGGTATCGGCGTGGCTGGGACCATCTCGAAGGGTGAGAGCGCACTGCGCACGATTCTCGCCGCGCCTGATGCGGTCACGCAGCTAGAGAAGATGCTGCCTCACGCGACGGACGCCGGTCGGCTGTACATCCTTCTCGGTTTGCGCATGCGCGACCGGTCGGCGTACAAACGAGCCTTCGAATCGTATGCTAAGCACGACAGCACCGTTGAGACCGTGCGCGGCTGTATGATCAGCCGGGAATCATTTCAAGCGCTCATGCGCGAGATTGACCGAGGCAATTTTGACATCCTTCTTAAGCAAGCTCCACGGTGATTTGAACGTGATCTCGCGCTCCGCCAAGCGCGCCAAGCTGATCGCGCGAATCGTGTTACTGCTTTTTGTCCCAGTCACAATTTGCCGAGGTGAAACAGCCATTGAAGACCAAAAGGAGTATGATCGAATACTCCAACTTATCTCAAACGAAGAATGGAAGGCAGCGTCCGAAGCGGCTGCTACCTACTTGGCAAAGACGGGCACCTCCGAAGATCTTCAAGCGCGCCTGCGTTACATTGTCATCTACACAACAGCCGGTGCCGTTTCAACGGGCGCATTTGATTTCGATGTTCTGAACAATCGACTCAAACCCTTTATCGGTAAAAGTGTGACCCTTCCGGACAGACCCGTCATCAATGATGCGCAGCCAGGCAGGATGAACGCCATCTGCATCAGCGACCCGCACGCAACATCATTCATGGTAATTGCGGCGAACAAGACCAATACAACGATTCACGCCTTCGAATACGTGAAACTGCAACAGGCGGTGGATTTCGCCACGCATGCTGGGGAATGGGGCTCGATAACGGGAACACTCCGCAGGATTGAGCCTAACCCCAACAAGTCGCGTGCGATCGTGCTGCGCATATACATCGATGATGCGACCATCGCATTCAGCAAGCACTCCTAGGCTCGCCGTCGGTCACAGTCCTATGGATACAAACAACTCGTCTGTCCCAAAACAGAAAGCCGCCGAGCGATTCGTGCGCCCGGCGGCTTTTGGTTGATAGTTTAATTTTTATGCGAGTCCGAGTGAATCGAGCGTCGGCTCGTCGATTACCGCCGTCGTGGTAAGCCCCTGATCGGCCTGATAAGCGGTGAGCGCCTCCCGAGTCAACGGTCCGAGCAATCCATCCACCTCACCTTTGTAATAGCCCATTTGCTGTAGCAAGGCTTGCACGTCCGCAATCACGTGGTCCGGCGGTTCAGCACGTTGACCAACATAGATCGGTCCATCATAGGCATAATATTCGGCTGAAGGACTGTAACCCCACGCCGGAAACCAGTAGCCATTGTTGAAGTAATAGTAACCGCCACCGATCAGCTCAACACGGGGATAATGAGAATGATACCAGCCCTCATCGTGCCGTTCCGCATGATACGAGCGAAATACCTCGTATTGCTGACCCTGCCAGCGATCACTTCCTTCAATCCGGTGGTTCTGGTTGAAAGTAACCGCTGGAACCTGTTGCGGTTTTGGCTGCGCACGAAAGTTCGCGTTCTGCGATTTGACCTGTTGCACTTGCTGCGGGTCCGGCTTCTTCATCTTGGCCCCTGCATTAGCCTGCACGTTTTGCCGGCCGGCTGCCGGAGCTGGTGGAACTGCATTTGTTCCAGCCGCCGCTGGATTGGCAGATGTTTTCGCCGCTGTAGCCGGAGCCTTCACACCTTTCCGCTGCTGCTCAGCCTGCTGCTTCTCGGCTGGCGTTAGAGTTTTTGCGGATTCCCGGTTCACCTGAGCCTTTCGGTTTTTTCCTGCACCCGGTTCATTCATCGCTCCACCGGCCGATTTAGCAGGCAGATTCGCTTCCGAGACTTTCGCAGATTCGTGGCCAGCGTAAGTTTTTCGGCCCTTTTCCGCGCCAGTCGATTTACCGGGGACATTAGTTTCTGCGGCGTTCGCAGATTCAGGGCCCACCTGAGTTTTTTGGCCCTTTTTCGCGCCGGGCTGATTCATAGCTCCGGGCTGATTCGTCGCGCCGTGTTCCTTTATCGCTCCGGTTTGTTTCGCTGGCCTCTCCTGAGGCTTCGGTGCGTTCGTGCCGGGTTGTGCTTGAGTCGCGCGCGTTTTTTCAGGGGCGCGCTTGTTCTTTGATGGTGATTGCTGTTCGACTGGCTGTTGTGCCAACGTGGCTCCAGCCAGCGCCAGTGAACAGCCTATCAGTAAACTAGTAAGTTTTTTCATAATAATAATGTTTAGTCGTTGAATGTCCGCGATCTATTCAGGCGCTTTCCTAGAATTCCGCCCAGCCGCGCGCTCGCGAACCTTTTCGGAGTTACACGGCATCGATCGCGCAACGACAATTCGTGCGATCGCTGGCGTTCGGACGGCTCGGCAGCTCGAAATTTGCAGTGAGCCTGAGACCAAAAAGAAAGAATGAATGGCGCGACTGGGATGAGCGAGATGGTCGGTCATGCTGCGATGGCATGTGGTCGAGCGCAGCGGGAGCTGCCGAGATATTTCTTACTGCTGCCATCGGAAGCCGATGGCCCGGAGTTCCGCTGCGAGCAATTTTGCCTGCTCTGTCGTGAGCTCGATTAGCGGCGGTCGCACTCTAGTCCATTCCTGGTCGTTCGTGTAGATTGCAATTGCCTGCTTCAACGCCGCGATCATGGATGGAAATTTTTTATTACTGAACACTTCGCGAACGACGTTTAAGCGCGCCTGCAGAGCTTCCAGGTCTAAATCCGCTGAGACAGCCCCGAAAGCTTTCGGGGCTACAGCCAATTCCGAATACAACTCATGAATCGCTTCCGGGTTCACGTTGGCCGTTGCGGAAATCGTGCCTGCACCGCCATTGCGCATATTGGCGAGCAGGAACGATTCGCTGCCGACAAACACGTCAAAAGCTTCCTTAGCAAACGCGTCGAGGAAAGTTTTAGTGTTGTTCCAATCGCCCGAGCTGTCTTTCATGCCGGCGATCGCGCTTGGGTAAGCTTTCAGGAGCCGCTCGACCAATTTGGGCGTAATGCCGACGATCGCCACCGGTGGAATATGGTAGAGATAAATTTTCAGACGCGTGTCGCCGACACGCTGCACGACTTCGCTGAAGTAACGGTACAGACCTTCTTCGCTGACGTTCTTATAATAAAACGGCGGCAACATCAGCACACCGCCACAACCATGTTGTATCGCATGCGCCGTGAGATCGACTGTCTCTATGATCGAGCAGCAACCGGTGCCCGGCATCATCCGAGACGGCTCGATGCCGGCCTCTACCAGCGCATCGAGCAAATTCTTCCGCTCTTTGGCTGACAGCGAGTTCGCCTCGCTCGTCGTGCCGAACGCAGCCAGGCCGCAGTTCTGCGAAAGTAGCCATTGGCAATGCCTGATGAACCGGTCGCGGTCAGGCGAAAGATCGGCCTTGAACGGGGTGACGACTGGCACAAGTACGCCGCGGATGCGCATAGAATGATCCACAGATTACACGGATTGGTTCGACTAAATGGTACAAAATCGGTCACGAAACCTGGCGTCTCCATAGAGCGCGCTCAACGTCCGCGGCTACAGGATTGCGCCTTTCCGATTCGCAGAAGACAGTGGCGGCTTATGCGACGGGTTCGCAATGCGATGGCAATCGCGTTCGCGCTTAGTGTCGGGATTGGGCAGGCGGGCG
>WNFW01007273.1_pt1 | contig 17178 bp, 12 predicted proteins | sample 5400131 | NCBI WGS metagenome assembly WNFW01 (sample SAMN13153362, study PRJNA577476) | soil metagenome | isolation source: 20 cm soil or saprolite under grassland replicate 1 | place: USA:California | collected 2016-06-15 | reverse complement strand
TCACGAACCTTTGGTGGGTGGCGGGTTATTCGCTCGTGTTCTCTCGCGGTTCGCCTTTTCTCGGCGGACTCAAATTCATCTTTCTTCACAACGTCGATTCCCATCCTAATGGCCATTACTCGTACTGGGTGTCGCAGAATGTCTTCGCCATGTATCAACTGATGTTCGCGATCATCACGCCCGCATTGATCATTGGAGCTGTCGCAGAACGTATGAAATTCGCGGCTGTGCTCGTCTTTGTCGGGATTTGGATGTTCGCGGTTTATTTTCCCATCGCGCACATGGTCTGGGGGATCGATGGCTGGATGAATGGCGCTTGGAACCCAGGCGCGAAAATTACTGCCATCGATTTCGCCGGCGGCACAGTCGTGCACATGTCCTCGGGTTGGTCGGCGCTGGTTCTATGCATTCTTCTGGGACACCGGATCGGATTCCGAAAAGAAGTGATGGCGCCCCATAGCATGGTGCTCTGCATGGTGGGAACTGGTTTGCTCTGGGTGGGCTGGTATGGCTTTAACGCAGGAAGCGCCCTCGCGCCTGACGGAATTGCCGCCAACGCCTTCATGACAACTACGCTCGCGACTGCAGTGGCTTCTTTCACCTGGGCAATGCTCGAATACGCGTTGCGTGGAAAAGCAAGTGTGCTGGGATTTTGCTCCGGCGCGGTCGGCGGTTTGGTCGTCATTACTCCGGCATGCGGATATGTCGCTGCGACTGGCGCGGTAATAATTGGCATCGCTGCCGGAGTTATTCCGTTTTTTGCCTGCACCAAATTAAAATCGTGGCTGGGCTACGATGATGCGCTTGATACTTTCGGCATTCATGCGGTGGGCGGAACGCTGGGCGCGTTTCTCACTGGCGTGCTCGCGACGGCGAATGTGAATCCAAATCTTTCATTGAGCGTTGCCGGGTCGCTTAATCCCGCCACGCTAAATGATCTGGCGCGAATTGTTGGTCACACGTTGTGGATCGAGCAGCTGAAAGCAATTGCGGTTACGATCATGTTTGCAGTGGTGGGAAGCGCGATCATCGGCGCAATCGTTAGAGGGACGATCGGTTTGCGCATCGCGCCGGAAATCGAGCGACAAGGCCTCGACATCAATCAGCACGGCGAAGAAGGCTATATCACTTCGTGAGAGATAGGACTACGGGACCGCCGACTACGAGACCAGAGAAAAAATCCTGTGTCCGTCGTCAGTGGTCTTGTGGTCAAATAAGATGAACCAGGATCAGGAACACCTGCGATTGCTTGCGATCTTCCATTACGTCGTTGCCGGTTTGGCGGCGTGCTTCGCGGTCTTTCCGCTTTTGTATTCGATCATCGGCGGATTCTTGCTTTACGCTGCCCATCATCCGGGGCCAGGTAATCAAGAAGCGCCGCCGGCGATCCTTGGCTGGATTTTTATTGTGTTGGGCGCGCTCTTCTTTCTCGCTGGCGCGACAATGGCGATTTGTATTTTAATTGCCGGCCGGTCCGTTTCTCTCTGCAAACGTTACTCGTTCGCCCTCGTCGTGGCCTGCATCGAATGTCTGTTCATTCCATTCGGAACAATTCTCGGAGTGTTTACGATCATTGTTCTCTCACGCGAATCGGTGAAAGCATTGTTTTCGGCCGCGCAACCGCCGGGTTGACATCTGCGGGTCGGTCTGTCCGCACATCGTCGAAAAAAAGCTGTGTTTTGTTAACGAAAACGGTTGTAGCGGCCGCTGTCCTGAGCGGGCAATACGTGACGTGTTTGCTCCCTCAATGCGCGATGCGCTGAGGACAGCGCACACTACAGTACTATTTCAGCAGCCGTTTAAGGAGTAGGCGATCGAGTCGCTCTAATGCCGGCTTCAACCCATCGGCCCGGCAGATGGCTTCCAGTGCCTTCGCCGACCCAAACATAATGTCTTATCTGTTTTTCTGCCGAGGGTCGCAGGTCGAAATCGATGCGCGAATTTGCTCCAGTCGCTTTTACAATCAGGGCGGATTTTACTGCGCCACGTTCTATAACGCTCATCTTATAGAAACCTGTTGGCAAAGCCGCCGTGTAATGGCCGCTGACATCCGTGTGGGTAGCAATCGCAGGAATCTGTTTCCCTTTTTGATCAAACCGGATTTCGGCGTCTTTAAGAGGGCGGCCATCGGTGCTTACAACATTTCCCTCGATGGAGGAAGTCTGCGCTGAGAGTGTTGCCGCGAAAGCGAAGGTGCCTGCGAGAGGAAAGCCGGCAAGAACGGCGCGACAGTTCATGAGCCAATATTGCTCCAATGTTGAAGATGGCGCAATGCGGCGTCCCGCTCAGAGCAGTCGCACGCGAGAGTTCAAGGCCCTGACGACGTCGACGGCTGTGCCGACCTTTGCAGTTGTTCTTGCCGTAGTGCTTCGGCGCTGCCTCTCTTGACGTTTAAAGCGCCCGCGTCAGCGCTTCCAGTATCATCAACTTCAACCCAGCGACCGCCGATATGCGTACCAGTAGTGTTCGGGAACCAAACCATGTGCTTTCCACTCTTCGCGCTCGTTTTTGCTTGCCCTGCTGCTACTGGTTTAAGGTCGAAATTGAGTTGGGTCGCTCGATCGGCCGCGGTTTTCGTATTCATGATAGACGCCTTTACCGCGCCGTTCACTACCAACGTCACACGATAAACGCCCAGTGGCAGACCATTTGAAATATAGCGACCGCTTGCATCCGTCTTGACGGTGTTGAACAGCTGCTTGCCATCCTTCGACTCGATTCGAACATCCGCACCCTTAATCGCTTGCCCTTTTGCATCCTTCACGACGCCTTGAATGGCTGATGGCCCAGCCCAAGTGGTCGCGACGGAAAGAACCAGCCCAATAAAAACAACCCGTAGTAATTTCATAAATATGATTATCCATTAGTTCCTACAGGAAACAACACGCGAAGTTCCCAAATAATTTGCTGAATGACAAAAAAGAGCGGGATCGACTGTTGCTGTAGCCGCGCCTGTGTGAGACGCGTGCACACGGCCCACACGGCCGTGGCTACAAAAACAGAGATACCGCAGCAGTTTTAGAATCGCTTCTTCAATCCGACGTACCAGAACCGGCCTTTAATGGTCGCAATGGACTCGTCGTAGCCGTTCTCAAACGAGCCAGCCACAAACGGCGGATCCTTGTCAAATACGTTTTGCATCCCGAGTGTGACAGTCGTGTTATTAAGCCACCACTGCCAGATGCTGCAACCATACTCAGCCGTGGATACTGGAACGACGTTTTTCTCCTTGCCGTCCTTTATCTTCAGGTTCTTACCACCATCCTTGGCAAACCCGGGCACTTCCGCCGGTGCAAGCGGTGCCAGGTTAAAGGTGTAGTTCAGGATCAGATCAAGCGTAGTCCACGCAGACACTTTGCGCGCGCGTATTTCGCCAAACTCGGGGAATCCACCACTCCTGGGCTCATTTAGCTTTGTCGATCCGGTCAGGCTGACATTGTCGTCTTCGTACTGACTGGTCCAGTGAACTATGGCGCCCACGTCCAAGCCCTGCACCCACGTGTCAGCCGGTCCGTCGTAGAAGATACTAAAGTTAGCCCGATTCCACGGGAGCGAACTGGTTAACGCCAATCCCGGCGGTAGGAATGAGCCCGCGATACCAAACCGCTTCGTAGTGGCGTTAGGTTGAAACTCAGCTCGGGACAGCCAGGTGCCATTGACCGTGGTCGTCAACCTTCCCCAATCGCCATGGCCGAAGATCGTCGAATCCAGAATATAACTCGCTTCGTAGTCGAGACCTTCAAAGATTGCGCCGGAAAGGTTGTTGCTGGGATCAATAACCAGTGTGACCGGCCCAGCCTTATCGGGAACTGCACTAGGTCCACGGAAAACAAAGGGCCCGTTCTGCTGAACCCCCGGGGTCGGAGGATTACTCTCGATGAGGAATTGCGCGCCAAGGGTCGACACGATATCGCGCATGTCGATATGCCACCAATCAGCACTCAGCGTCAGACCGTTAACCGATTTCGGACTGTAAACAATTCCGTAGGTACATTCATACGCCACTTCCGGATGTAGGTTAGGGTTTCCTAAAATCCGTTCCTCAATCTCAGGCTCGGTCTGAGTGGAAAACGGATCGGCTACGATCGGGAAGACCTGCGACGAAGCAGGTGTAAGCTCCCCTAACGTCGGTGCACGGAACGCTTCAGTGTAGCTGCCACGCAGGGTCACGGCGCCGATATACTTGGAATCAAGCGGTTGCCAACGCAAGGATACCTTCGGCTTCTGCGCGTTATACCTGGTGTGCGCCGCCGGCAGACCTGGGAACAGTCCAGAAGGTAGCACGGTAGAAGTATTGTTACTATACCATTCCTCGCGTTCAGCAAAGTCTACCTCGAGGCTATGGAACAACGGGAAGTTCCACGTCGGGCTGGTGAATGGCACGCGAACCTCCTCGTAAATGCCCCACACATCCCGGTTCACACGGAAGCTTTGCCCGTCCACCGAGCCGATGGTTTGAAACGTGTCATTGAGCGCGTCACGATCGCGGGTGAACCTCGGTGCCTCGTACTGGCCACCAATCGCAAATGAGACTGGTCCGGCGGGAAGATTGAACATGTCGCCGTTAATCGTTGCGTAACCCATGGGCAACTCATACTCGCCGGAGTTATGCAGCGTAACGTAAACCGCTTGCGTGGCCCGCTTGCTGTTGTGACCATTAATTCCTAGGAAAGGATCAAACGCTGTAGCTGGATCCGTATCCAAAAGCGCATCGCGCAATCCGGGCTGGCTGACTTCGCCACCGGACAGGTCCTGTCCCTCATTCCTAGAGTAACGGAAACCCAATTCCCAGTTCCACATTCTGAAATAGTCGCCAACTTCTCCCATCTCGCCACGCAGACCGACGTCGAAGAGTTGGTCCCAGTAGGTGAATTTTTCACTTCGCGTGCCGGTATCATTGATGGCGCGAAACCGAACATCAGTAGTCATCGGTACTGGAACGCCGTTAACAACCAAAGTCGTGTCTCCAACTGTGAAGGGGTTAAACGGATTCTGGATTGGCACGCTAATCCCACTGGGACTAAAGAAGGCGTTAGTGCCCGGTATCTTGAATGGATCGGGCGTGAACGGCACAGCTGCCAGGGACGAATCGAAAAACGAGCGCGCATATTTGAAGTCGGCAAATACTGCCAGGTATTTATCGCACAGGTCACGGGTGAACGAGCCGTAGTACACTTGACGGTCTTCCGACGGCAACGCTGGGGTAACAGCGGCGAAGTTATAGAAGAAGTAGTCGCCACCTCCCCGGTATTTCGTGCCGGTTTGATCAACGGTTACTCTAGGATTGTGAATACCAGGTGCGCCTGGGAATGCATTTGGATTAACCGCGAAGGGGTTAGCATAAAATGGAGAAGTCGCGGCATTGGTAGCTGAATGTGGCGGCGGCGTATTCACGCCGATCTGCGGGAGACCGTTGGGGCTTTGACCGAAAAATAGCCTGGGAATCAAGCGGCGGTCTATGACGCGGCCAGGCTCATTGCCGCTGCGAGCATCGAAGCCACCCCAGGGTATTTGAAACGCGTTGCTGGAAATGTCTCGGTCACGGCTGAAAACGCCACCGGTACGCTCGAAGAAGTCGGCAACTACTACAATGTCGGTCTTGTCATCGCCGGTGCCGGCTTTCAACCACGCCTCCCACTCGCCCATCTCGTTGGATGCTCCCATGTTTGTGTTCCCGTAAGTGCCTCCGACGATCATCGGGAAGGGGATGAGGTTAATATCTACGCCTCCGCTAAAGCCGGCGACGCCGAGCGATCCGTAGGCGACGCGCTTGCCATCAATCAGAACCAAAGTCTCCTTTGGCAACAGGCCGTGCAGGTTGAACTGGACGGTCCCGTCACCGCCGTTGCCGATGTTCAGGTTGACCGTCCCGCCCGCCTCCTGCGGGATGAATTCCTGCAGGTCGGTCGCGCTGCGGATGCCCAGTTTCTCGAGGTCTTGTGGCCGGTAAGTGTCCACCGGATTCGGGCCAGTCTCTTCGGCCGTGGGAATGTTCGAGCCGGTCACAATAACCTGCACCGTCGTAACAACGGGTTGGCTAGCTGCCTCTGGAGTGGGCGTGACATCTTGCCCTGGCGATCGAAGAGCGAAGAAACAGACACCGATGATAATCGCAAGATAGATACCTGTGCTGGCGCGTTTCCTACAGGGCATCTCCAGGATTCTCCGCCAATAGGTGTAACAACTTTTCCATTGCCTAACAAGCTTACGATCTGGTGCAAGTATGATCAGTCACGAGTCGCGCTTGAAAAAAGGCGGACTAGTTCTCAGCCGGGAAGAGTGTTAATAGGTCCGGTGGATTGGCCCGCGAATCTTGTAACTGGCCGTCAAAATAGACTCGGACAACGAATCCGCCGTAACGCCGTTCATCGGTTGAAGGCCTTTGGGGCTTCGGACGCACGTAAGCCGCAACGAGGAACTTTGGAGTCGCATCCGCCCAGTCGTTTGCCGGTGTAAGCCAGTCATAACCAACCCGTGCGTCAGTGGGCTTCATTTTGTTATCTTTGGTGAGATCGTAAAAAGAGACGACAATCCTTACAACGTGCCCATTTGGTGTGCCCGCTCGTGGCTTTACTCCAATCTGGAGGGAGAGGTGAGTTTGCGCGTTCGGATTCTTAATCTCTGATAGAGTTGTCTCCGTGATCGCCAGGATTGAATTCTGCGAAACGCCAATTCGCTGTAACAGATTAGGGAAACGTGTGTCGGAGTGGAGCGCACGAAATTCGGGAAGAAACGCGATCCACTGTAACACTCCGGAGTGTTCCGCATAGGCCCGTTCGAGTTCGCGAAAAGCTCCTTCTTTATCCCCAAGCGCGACAGACACTGCCGCAATTAAAGGCGCTGAGACATATCGGTTCTCCCTAGCCTGTACAAGCTGAGCCAGAATATTTCGCGCCTCAGCCCGATCACCCATGCGCGCGTACGTGATGGCAAGGCCGCTACTCGGCAGATGCGTTGCTTCCTCACCCTTGGTGTAGAGCGCGATTGCTTCAGGGAAATTGCCTTTCTCGCGATACGCTGCGGCTAAGACCGAGTCCAGATAAAAGTAATTTGGGTCGAGCTGAAGCGTCCGCTGACCTTCGCTAATTGCATCATCGATGCGATCGTTGGTCAGGTAGGCGGCGGTGGCGACGTAGCTAATGATAGGAGAGACCGGGTCTAACTTCTCTGCTTCCAGAATAAGCTGAAGACCGTGTTTCAATTCGCCGCGAAAGAGGGGATGCAGCCCCGCGAAAAGGTGAGCCGATGCTGAGTTGGGATCGAGTTGCAGCGCGCGTTTCAATTCTGCATCCGCTCCAGCGAGGTCCCAGTCGAGGACGCGTTTCGCTTCGCTAAGGTAGCAATGGGCCTCAGCATCTTTCTCGTCGCGCGAGATCGCCTTTAAAGCCGCTTCTTTTGATGCCGGATAAGCATCAAGTGGTTTCACGTAAACGTCAGCCAGAAAGTACCAGACCTTCGCGATCCCAGTCCATGCGCGCGAAAATACAGGATCTTTCGCTACGGCGCGCTGAAAGAAATTGAGTGCTCTCCGCAAATCCTCTTCGCTGCTCTTGTTCGAGAAGTAAAGGCCTTGCAGGTAGAGATCGTATACCTCTGTGTTGCGCCGTTCATGGGTGGGAAGAGAAACAGCGAGCTTGATCTTGAGGGCTTCAACGATTGAGCGAGTTATTTCATCCTGCAGCGCAAAGACGCCCGCCAGCTCGCGGTCATAGGTTTCCGTCCAAACACGAAGGCCGCTACGCGCGTCAATCAATTGGGCGTTAATGCGAACGCGGTTACCCTCGCGCTGCAAGCTTCCTTCAAGTACGTTTTGGACGTTTAGCTTTTTCCCAATCTCGCTCGCGTTCATGCTTTTTCCTTTGAACGAGAACGACGACGTGCGGCCCGCCACATACAGTCCGTCGATCTTCGCGAGTGCGTGAAGAATTTCCTCGCTTATGCCATCGCAGAAGTATTCCTGATTCTTCGCCTGGCTAAGATCAAGGAATGGCAACACTGCGATACTTTTTTCTGGAGGATTAAACGCCGACCCTCGGAAGAGTTCGCCGTGGAATAACCAAATCGCACCTGCCCCTAGAACGAGACCGGCGATCCCGGTTGCCACCAACTTCGGGTTACGCCGCGACCAGCGCCAGATTCGCGCTGGGGGTGAGACCGGGCGGGCGACAATTGGCCGACCGTCGAACCAGCGTTCCAGATCAGTTGCGAGATCTCCCGCAGACTGGTAGCGGGCCTTCGGATCGCGTTCGAGACAACGTGCACAAATGGTTTCCAAATCGCGGTCGAGGGAGGGTGCGAGCGTGCGCAGTTTCGGCGCCTGCGTTTCCGAGGCCTGTCGAATAACGGAAAGCGGATTGTCACCCAAAAATGGTGGACGGCCGGTGAGCAAGCCGAACAGAATCGCGCCAAGACTATAAACATCGGCGGCAGGAGTAAGATCGGCGGCTGTGCCCCTGGCCTGTTCGGGCGCAATGTAACCTGCGGTTCCCAAAGTAGTCAGCGACTTCGTAAGGTCCTTGTTCCCATCCAGCAATTTTGCCAGACCGAAATCGCTCACCAGTGGTTCGCCGCGGTCATCGAGCAAGATGTTTCCCGGTTTGAGATCGCGATGGAGAACTCCCCGACCGTGGGCGTATTCGACAGCGCGCGCGACTTTTGCCATGAGTTGCACACACTTTCGCGGTTCATTACGGAGAGAAGGCGCCGCGTCACGCAAGCTCCCGCCTGTCGCGAATTTCATGCTGAAAAACGGAAGACCGTCCTTGCTTTCGCTTACCTCGTATATCGGAAGAATGTTTGGATGATCGAGGCTGGCCACCGCTTCGGCTTCGCGCCGGAAGCGCACGAGCGTTTCATGTGAATCAGCCTGATAACTTAGAACACGCTTTACGGCGACGATCCTCCGGGAGTGTCGTTGCCTGGCGCGATAAATAACACCCATACCGCCGCGCCCGATCTCGTCGAGGATTTCGTAATTGCCCAGGCGCCATTGCTTGTCCGGCGCGTCCACTTCGGCGAGTACGCTTTCATAAGCCGACCTCGATATCTGACCGCCGGTTTCCAATCCCTCGCGTAACAGGCAGTTGACGCAAACCCCGATGTCGACTCGCTTCGTTGCCCCGCACTTCTCGCATTTTGCCAAGTCTGTGGTCGCACTCGATAGCGAATCAGAGCGCCCGTCCGAAGTCTTCATCAGAGTTACTCGGTTCGCGCTGCCAGGATCGTACACAGGTACCGGATCTCATCGTCCACGTCGGCGGGATTTTCGACCGTGCGCGAGATTTCAGCGCGCAGCAAGCTGCGGTAACGCTGCCGCATCTTGTGCAGCTGTTTTTTCACGACACTTCATCGCGGTCGTCTGTGAGGTGGCGGCTTAGCGCTCGGAAGAGCCAGAGTTTACCTTTGCTTTCGCATTCTTCGCACAAGCGTCGAAGCGCATGTTCTACCACCATCGTAGCCCAATTAAGGTCGAAGAGCCGCTCGGGTGGCAATGAGTCGAGCGCTTGACCCGAGACGGGTAATTGCGAAAGCTCTTCGGCCGCCCAATTGTCCCAGGAAATAAACTCCACATCGCCGCCGCGTTTACGGGCATGAGTTTTCTCGGCGACGTTAACGAGAAAATTTTGGAGCGACCTCAGCAAAAGAGAACGGAATCGGCCGCGATTTCGATCGGCGTGCTGCAGCCAATTGTCCTTAAGTATTGTTACAAAAAAATCCTGCGTGAGATCCTGCGCGTCCTCTGTTAAATAGCCGCGTGCGCAGACAAACGAGAAAATCGGCCGCCAATAAGTTCGGCAAAGCTCGGCGAGCGCCTCGCGCGCCTTTGGCTCTTCCCTCTGCAAATTGGCTGCGGAAAGAATCAGGCTCCAGCGGGTAGTTACAAACTCACGAGGTCCGCCTCCACCCTGCTCGCCCGGCTTTCCGTTCACGAGCAAACATTGTGGTCTTCTCTCTTCCATACAAGCATAAAATGCCGGATACGCGGTCCGCCGCAGTCGTTTTCTTTCGCGCCGGAATCGGTGCATTGCGATCTCTGATTAACTTTCTCTCGTAAGAGACAGTTTTAGATGGTCTGCCGGCGGAGGGGCTCGAACCCACACGATCTTGCGATCACTGGATTTTGAGTCCAGCGCGTCTGCCAATTCCGCCACGCCGGCGTTTCTGGCGACCAAATCTAGCGAGCACCGCGCTTGCATCAAACGTGTCGCTGATTAGGTTCGTCCCCGATGATCCCGCGTTTTGCATTGTACGCCGTTTCGCTTTTAGCGATCGCATTCCTGATCTCCGCTTGTGCCTCGAGCAACGAAGGGGTGGTCGAGGAGTCCACCGCGGAAAGCGCAGCCCCAATGCATGGTAGGCCGACCTTTGCCCCAGGTTCAGAAGGGACCAGCGCTTCGCACGGGTTTTAAGCTCTCTGCGCAAGGACATGGAGAGTCGCGCTGCCAACGTGGGCTTGTTGATTCTTACTCGCGTTCGTTGTCGTTGTTTCGGTATTCGGTAAGTCGGCGGCAGTGCGGACAGTAACTTTCGTTTCGCCGTGCGAGCATCTGGGCAACACCTGGCAAAAACGCTGGAAGCTGAAGATTGATCCGTCGCCTGTGCCTCAGAATAAGTCCGCGATCCAATGATTCCAATGGGCGAACGATCTTCATTGCTGACGCGCATCGTGGCGGCGGGAAACGTGTCGTTGTGCGTGTGGGTGAAAAGCTAACTGCGTTTGTTGAACTGGAATCAGTGATTCGCGCTTGCGGCGAATCGGATTGACAAGTTGCCTGGATTTTTCGCAAAATCTGCAAAAAAGATCTGAATCAGTCGGAGGACTTTTCCCCCGCTAGGCTCTTCGCCTCTTCCAGACCTGCAATCGCAGAATCAAACGTAGCAGGGAAACAGAAAGGAAAAAACCATGGATTCATTGATTCAGCTCAAAAAATCAGCTCCACTATTTGTCATCGCGCTCCTGCTGACCTGTTTTGCGCTTTCACCCACAGCGCAAGCGGTTGTCCCGCCTCCTGATGGCGGCTACCCCGAAGGCAACACTGCTGAGGGGGATGGGGCCCTTCAAAACCTTACAACCGGCGTCGTCAATACGGCCGTTGGCTCTAACGCGCTTTTTTCCAACACCAACGGCAGCAGTAATACGGCGGTTGGTGCGGCTGCGATGTTTTTCAACTTCAGCGGCAGTCTCAACACGGCCATCGGTACTCAAGCGCTCATAACAACGGTCGCGGCAGCTTCAACTCAGCCACCGGTGCTAACGCGCTCTTTTCCAAACGACACCGGCCGCAACAACACCGCCACCGGTTTTCAAGCGCTGTTTAACAACGACGAAGGCAATGGTAATACGGCTAACGGTGCTAATGCGCTATTGATGAACAACGATGGCAGCCAGAACACCGCCACTGGAAATAATGCGCTTCGCAGCAACACCATCGGCAACAACAACGTAGCCGAAGGTGTTTTTGCGCTTTCGCGCAACACCAGCGGCTCATCCAACATAGCATTAGGCTTTAATGCTGGGTCCAATCTCACAACGGGCAGCAACAACATCGACATCGGCGCGTTTGGTGCGGTGGGCGAGTCTGATACGATTCGCATCGGCAGACCCGCAATACAGAGCAATACTTTATCGCGGGGATCTTCGGCGTTCCTATGAGCGGTAGCGTGGTGGTGGTAAACTCAAGCGGGAAGCTGGGGGTCACAACCTCCTCCGCACGTTTCAAAGACGACATTAAGGCGATGGGCAAAGCCAGCGAAATGATCCTGCAACTAAGACCAGTTACCTTTCGCTACAAAGAGCAGATCGATCCGGACCGCATCCCGCAGTTCGGCTTGATAGCTGAGGAAGTACAAAAGGTGAATCGCGACCTCGTGGTTCGCGATGCTGACGGAAAGATTAACACCGTGCGCTATGAAGCAGTGAACGCGATGCTACTCAACGAGTTTCTCAAAGAGCACCGCAAGAACGAGGAACAGGAAGCGAGAATCGCGCGCCAGCAAAAGCAAATTGAAGCGCTTACTGCGGGCCTACAGAAAGTGAACGCACAGCTTGAAGTGGGCAAGCCTGCACCGCAAACGGTGTTGAACAATCAGTAAAGCTGTCAGGCCGCAATCAAAGCAAGCCTTGCTTTCGCGATGAGCCGTCACGCTTGACTGCGCGGGACGCTTTTCATGCGCGCGTAACGCTCGCCACTCTTTGAACTCGCCCGCGTGCTCGGCGTCTCAATCACATTGCCCGCTGCATCAGAAACGCGGATCACAGCATCATGTGAGCGGCTGTAAAACTTCGCGTTCCTAATTGCAGTCGGTTCGCGTACCACAGCGCGCCTCAAAGCCCCGATTGCCATTTCGCCCGGCCGTGAAGCGCGGCAACCGCTCATCAAACGCGCCCGTCTCAGAATCCCCGGCAAATCGAGCCGAGTAGCGAGCGACTGCGCTTCGATGACTCTGCGAAAGTGTCGCCTTACCTAAGGCTGAAGCCGAATGACGTAAGTGCACCAGTTCGCCAGCATTGTACGAGCAATATCCGGCGTGTACTCGGTCGCCATCCAAATTACCCCATCAGTGTCGACCGCCGCGCCAGAGTAATCACCCCATCGGGCCACTCCATTGCCGCCGAATTCCGGATAGCCGGTGAAACCATCTTCAGGTTCATTGCCCTCTCGCGCAATCCGAACGGGCCCAACACTGGTGTTATGAACGGGGACAAAGGCGGCGCTTGGATAATCATCCGGCCCGACAAGTGTAAAGACGATTCCTCCCTGCTGCTGTGCATTCACCACTAGCGCCGGATAGAGGAGATTGGCGCCAGACTGTGAGACGATTCCTTGCGTCACCAATGTAGCCGTGAAAAAAGGAAAATTGATGTGTGGGCTAAATGCGAAATATTCAGCTACTATTCGCCTTGCCCCTTGTGCATCTAACATTTCCGAACCGAGCGTTGCCCATAGGCGGCCCGAGGAGTAGGTGGCAGAGATGACGCGAAAATCCCCAGGGTCCAACCTTTCCACCGGCTCGCCCAGTGAAGCGCCGAGCGGATGAAAACCACTCTTCTGAACCGCTGCCCGTGTGGGAAAATGGAATGGCTGCGTATTGACCACTACGGCGCTCAAATGCAAATCCGGCGTGGGGGAGTCGAGCGAGCGCGTATTTGTCAATGCCCAGATGGCCAATGAGTGCTCGGTGGTGTTCACGAAGTGCGAACTGACAAAGAATTGAGTGCCGTCATTTGCCAAAAGCGGGCCACCACCGGGCGGCGTGTAAGCGGGAAAAACCGTGAACTCAAAGCCGGATGAGAATGGCAATGGGAAGCGCACTACGGGCGGAGACGTGCCGCCGCCTCCATTAATTAAGGCTTGCTTGGAGATAGCAAGGATGGCGGCGTCGATGAAGCCATCGAAGGTCCCATCCGGGTTGATGCGGAATTCGTTGATGCTGATATAAAGTCCATAGTGATCCACGGCAAAGTGCGGGAAATCAGGTATTCGCGGACCGCCTTCGTCCGGATTATGCGCCAGCGTGGTGTTCAGAACATAGATGAAATAGTCCCCCGTGGGGTCATCAGTCTGACTGACCGCGAGATATAATCGGCTCTGTTGCAAGGGGACGCCCTCGGCGGTGTTCAGCTGGGCCCAGGCAGCCAGAAACCAACGTTGTGTTTCCGGATCGAATAATGCAACCGGGTCACCTGGAAAGACACCAAAAACTCCGGTCCTCCGATTGATCCCGGGAGGTAGGCCGAAAAATTCGGACAACGCAAGCGGTCGCACGAGCTGCTGGATCCCGTTTGTGTCATAAACATTCAGGGCGGAATTTACTGCTTCCAGAATGAGGCCGTTACCAACAGCGAGGCCCTGATCCGGCGGCTCTGTTGAGAATTGATTGCCTCCTCTCGCGGTTCGTTGTTCGAGGTGCGTCAAGCCAGTGAAACCTCTAAAGTTAGGCGTTGCAGTTGGAGTGGCCTCCGGCGCCAGCGGAGCAGCGGGCGCTTGCTCGATCGGTGCTCCCGATTCCCGGACTGGAGGCCGGAGGACCGGTCGGCGGTTCGGGTGTATTTCCGGTCCCGCTTTCGATGTAGGCTCGCCCGGAGCGCTCGCCAATTCACTGATGTTGACGGTTGCCTGTCTTACGAGCTCGCCCGTAACAACGCGACCGGTGTACTTTCCCGGTTTTGCGAGGGGCGGTGTTGCTTGCGCGAAAAGCAAGCATCCCGGAACCAAAATAAGAGCTGCGAGAAGTATGATGGAAGAACGACGATTACTCGAAACAAGGTGAATTTTCATAGGGAGTTTGTGCCTTTTCTCAAATAGAATCGCAATCATCAGACGATTAGATGCTTTTTTTTGCCGACCAAGTCTACTGACAACGGCCCCGAAACGACCTGGCGCGCTCTGCTCTGGGCCTTGCAATCACTTCCAATCAGCCGATGCAATCAAAGGCGCAGTATTCCCGGCGCGATTTAACGGCCCGTTGAATTTTTCACGGTCGTTTGACCGCGCGATAAGTGCGCTCTGGTGTGATCAATTCCGTTGAGAACATTAACACAGCCCCAAGCAAAGCCGCAGCGGGGCGATTCAACGGCAGAATCTTTAGTTGGCGACCGCTGATGAGAATGTAAGCGATTCCGAAGATCACGGGTGCGAGCAGTTCCTGTTGCCACTGCTTCACGGCAGCGTCATAACGGACGCCGTGTCATTTTTCAACATGCTCACGGCTCTTTGAACTCGCCCGTTTGCTCATGCGTTTCAATCACGTTGCCCATTGAATCGTAAACGCGGATCACGACCTGATAGGATTTTGTCTGATTAGACAATCATCCGCCAGCCCGATTGAGTGTTTTCATCGCTCAAACCAAATTCCTGCGCACACGAGCAATCTGCATTGGAGAGCCAAGGCGCTTGTTGGTTGTGTTCTGAATATGGAGCGGCGGCGGGACGCAACTGCCGCCGCTTTTTTTGCTGCTGATGGCACAGCGCACCAAATGGCAGCGCATCAGAAAGTAGATTGACGCCGCGATGATCTTTGCGGGGCCGGATTTTCGTCAATGTGTTGTGAGCTTGGCATCGAACCGGCAGCATCATCGAAAACTCGCGTTGCAGTGTGGACAAAGACTGACGCGTGGATGCGAAAGCCTTCCACCGCACGCCGAACACTCAAGCCATAAAGCCTTCCGGGTCCCCATAAACAAAAGCCACAAGCCAAGGATTCCAAAGCTGCCAATTCTGCCACGCTGGCGACCTAGGCAAATCGGCCTGTAGGGCGCCGGCGCGCAAAGAAAAATAAAAAAAGCCTTGCATACCGCTTAGTGTTATAGTTGACTATAGCACTATATGAGATGCAGTGGCCAAATCGTAGCGATACGTCGCGCTTCTTTCGCAGGGGTTATTTGGAGCAAGGGATGAATCGTGAATGGAACGACAGTCAGCCGATTTATCGCCAGCTTCGGGACCGTGTCCTGCATATGATCCTCGACGATGTGCTCAAGGAAGGCGATCCGCTGCCGTCGGTGCGCAGCGTCGCGGCCGAATTTCGGGTCAATCCTCTCACGGTTCTCAAGGCCTACCAACACTTAGTTCACGGGGGGCTTGTCGAGACGAAGCGGGGTCTCGGCATGTTCGTTAAAGCCGGCGCGCGGGATTTACTACTGAAGGGCGAACGCCAGAAATTTCTTACCCAAGAATGGCCGAGGATTGCCGCGACTATTCAGCGGCTCGGCATCACACCGAAAGAACTGCTGCGTGCAACAAAGCGCCAGTCGTCGAAAACTGGAAAGGGGAAGCACTGACATTATGGCTTGCATAGAAGCACGCGGTCTCCGCAAAGTTTTTGGCACAACGGTCGCGCTGGAAGGCGTCGATCTGCGTGTCGAAGAGGGGCGCATCCTCGGAATCATCGGTCCGAATGGCGCGGGCAAGACTACCGCGCTCAATGCGATCCTCGGCCTCACCTCATATCAGGGAGAACTGAAGGTGCTTGGACGTGACCCTTGGACCGCGCGCGATCAACTAATGCGCGATGTTTCCTTCATCGCCGATGTCGCGGTGCTGCCGCGCTGGGCGCGGGTTTCGCAACTGCTCGACTACATCGCGGGCGTGCATCCGCGATTCGATCGCGCGAAGGCGGAAGGTTTCCTCGCCAAGACGACCATCAAGCGCGCCAGTAAGGTGAGGCAGTTGTCGAAGGGCATGGTGGCGCAGTTGCACCTCGCTGTTGTGATGGCGATCGACGCGAAATTGCTGGTGCTGGACGAGCCGACGCTTGGCCTGGACATCCTGTTTCGCAAGCAGTTCTACGATTCGCTGCTGAACGATTACTTCGATCGCAGCCGCACCATCGTGGTGACGACACATCAGGTGGAAGAAGTCCAGGACGTCCTCACCGATCTTATGTTCATCGACCGCGGCCGCATCGTGCTCGAATGCAGTATGGAAGAATTCGAGTCGCGCTATCTGGAGGTGATGGTGAATCCCGAGAATGTCGCCGCAGCACAGGCGCTTAAGCCGATTCACGAGCGTTTGGTGTTCGGCCGCAGCGTCCTGCTCTTCGATGGTGTTGATCGCGACCAACTCGTCGCACTTGGCGAGGTGCGCAGGCCTAGCATCGCCGACTTATTCGTTGCCGTGATGAGCTCGCCTTCGCACAAGGCTACGGCTCCGCAGGCAGGTCAGGGAGGGAAAGTAAATGAATAATCAATCGAAGATCATGTCTGGATTGCCCGTGAACTCCGGGGTCAGCGACCCCGGCTACAAAAACTCGCTGACTCGGCCGTTCTACTGGTCCGTGCGCCGCGAAGTGTGGGAGAACCGTTCGATATATATAGCGCCGTTGATGGTCGCCGCCTTCGAGGTGTTCGGCTTCGCCATCAGCACAATTGGTCTGGCTGACCGCAGGCGGGCCGTGTTGTTGCTCGACGCGGCGCATCAGCGAGCCGCAATTGAGCAGCCGTACGACTTGGCGGCGATGATGATGATCTTCATCGTGTTCATCGTTGGCGTGTTCTACTGTCTGGACGCGTTGCATGGTGAACGTCGAGATCGCAGCATCCTCTTCTGGAAGTCGCTGCCCGTTTCGGATCTCACGACCGTGCTATCCAAAGTAACCATTCCGCTGGTGGTTCTGCCGCTGATTGCCTTCGGGATCGTCGTTTGCGTGCAGGTGATCATGCTGCTGCAAACCAGCGTA
>WNFW01003200.1_pt1 | contig 17193 bp, 12 predicted proteins | sample 5400131 | NCBI WGS metagenome assembly WNFW01 (sample SAMN13153362, study PRJNA577476) | soil metagenome | isolation source: 20 cm soil or saprolite under grassland replicate 1 | place: USA:California | collected 2016-06-15 | reverse complement strand
AATTGAAGCAGCTCCTCTCGCCCTTCTTGAATTTTTCGAAAGAGCGTTCCGCCGCCGTGCAGTGGTTCGATACCCTGCCGCCGGAAATGAAGAAGGCCATTCAGGACCGCAGGCCCGTGGTAGGCATGGACCGCGAGGAGCTTGTTGCGGCGATCGGGAAGCCCGACCACAAAGTGCGCGAGCGCGATTCCGATGGCAACGATATCGAAGACTGGATTTACGGCCAGCCGCCGTCGAAGACGGTGTTCGTCCGCTTCCTGGGCGACCATGTCACCAGCATCAAGCAGTTTCCGCAGTAGTATCTGTCCTTCAGTCTTCAATCTCGCGATTCCATCGCAGGTGGCCACTCCAAGACGACAATTCTTCCGTCGGATTCGCGTTCCAGCGTAGGGGCGTAGAGACCGAGCTGCTGCCTTCTCCACCACATTCCTCGCAAACGTTTTTCATCCGACGTTGCGAACCAGTATTGCCAGACCACCGCGCGCACCTGACGCGGCCGCGCGTGCGGAAAGGGATTGCCGGCAAAAAGCAAGAGCACGTCGGCATCGCCACGCAGCAAACTCTCCTCCGTGCGCACGACAATGGGCTCTTGTCGCCACGTGCTCAGCGACGCAAACCACAAATTCCAATCGAACCGTGGCTGATACGGCGCGTAAATCCCCGGCGCCTTGCGGGGGTCCTGCGGTTTGAAGCGGAAGGGATAGACGATCCACTTTTGCCCATCATCCGAGCCTTGGAATTCGATCTCGTAGCGGCCGCGCGTCATCACGGCGAATAGTCCGTAGTGATTGGCAATGCGAAAAGGATCCAGCGCTGAAACGGGTGTCGTGGGTAGCGGGAATGGTCTAATCATCCACACCATTTCGGCCACGGTCGCGTAGAAAATCCACGTCAGCATCACCCCTGTCACAGCGAGCTTTAATGCCGAGAGTTGCTCACGAAGTCTCTTTCGCCATTTGTCTTCGGGAGCCGGAGCGGCAAGAGGTTTGGCCTCTTTGCTGGCGAGGTAACTCTGTTTCACGAATCGTGGCAAGTAGGGGAGCAGAAACTGGTCATCGAGCAGCAAAATTCCCAGGACCAGCACCAGGTAATTCAGAAACGTGTAATTCGCGGAAAGGATGATGCCCAACTCCCAGATCGTCACGATGAAGAAACACAAGATGCGAAATCGTCGCGGCAGCAACATCATCCACGCCAGCCCGAGTTCCAGTGCCAGCGTCACAAAAGCGGTCGCCGCATGAAACCAGTGCGGAAGGTGCTGCATGTGCCATCCAATCCACGTCGGCAGCGGGCCGTTCTGGTAATACTCGTCCAGGGCGGTGAAGTTCCGCCATTGCGGGTCGCCGCCCATAATCTTGGCCACGCCCGATTCAAAATAGATTCGAAAGCATTCCCACACCAGCAAAAACGCGCTCGCGCGCGATGGCCTGCTTTCTTCACCCCACCCCGGCCGGAATCCTGCCGGTGCGAAAAACAGTGCAATAAACCCCGCCTCCAGCAACATCCCATCGGACTGGTAGCCGGAAAAATCCTGCGCGGCACTGACGAACGAAAGGAAGCACACGAAACAAATCGCCAGCATGCCACGCGGCCACAAATTCAAGACCAACAGCAGCGAAGCGATCATGCCCGCCCAGCATATTCCCGTAACCATGCGGGAATTGCCCGAGAGCCAAAGCAGCGTCGGCGCATACCAGTAGCCCGCATGCCCGAACCGCTCGGCCAACGCCTGCAGGTATTCTCCGGCGGGGAGAATTCCATGCGGCCCAATCAATCCGCGAATTTGAAAGACCAGCGAGAAAAACGCGGAATAATAAATAAGCCCCAGAGCGCGCAGAAAAATCCAGCGGGGGAGCAGGCGGCCCGAAGCGGCTTGTTCCGAACCGAACAGCCAGCGCAAGGCCGACCCAGGTGAGAAGTCCCTCATCGGCCGCCATTATAGCGGCCTAATTATGCGCGCGTTGACTTTTGTCCGCGCAACCCATAGCATTTTCTGTTCACCCGCGGCCGTTATTCGCTCCTGTAAGGTCGCAATTTCTGACACCCCATCGGAGGAAGTAATGCCCATCAAGGTCGGCATCAACGGCTTCGGCCGCATCGGCCGCAATATCATGCGTACCGCGCTCGACGACAAGGACATTCAGTTCGTCGCCGTCAACGACGTCACCGACGCGAAAACCCTCGCGCACCTTCTGAAGTACGACTCCGTCCTCGGCAATCTGCCGCACAAGGTCACGCATACCGAAGACACCATCGCCGTGGAGGGGAAAAGCTTTAAGGTTTTCAAGACCAAGGATCCCGCCGAAATCGATTGGGCTTCTGTCGGCGCGGATATCGTTGTCGAATCGACCGGCCTCTTTACCAAAGGCGTGGATGCCAAGAAGCATCTTCGCGCGGCGGTAAAGAAAGTGATCATCTCCGCGCCCGCCGATGGCCCCGATGCGACTTTCGTCCTCGGTGTGAATGACAAGACCTACGATCCTGCAAAGCACCACGTCATTTCCAACGCTTCCTGCACCACCAACTGCCTCGCACCCGTCGCCAAGGTTCTCCAGGAAACTTTCGGCATCCACAGCGGCACCATGACCACCATCCACTCTTACACCAACGATCAGAAATTGCTCGACCTCCCGCACAAGGATCTGCGCCGCGCGCGCGCCGCCGCCATCAACATGATTCCCAGCTCGACCGGTGCCGCCAAAGCTCTGCACCTCGTCATTCCCGAATTGAAGGGCAAGCTCGACGGCTACGCCATGCGCGTGCCCACGCCCAACGTCAGCGTCGTGGACCTGACCGTGTTCGTCGAAAAGCCCGCCACGAGAGAGGCCGTCAATGCCGCCCTGAAGGCCGCTGCGAACGGCTCAATGAAGGGCATCCTCGCATACACCGAGGAAGAGCTCGTCTCCGCCGACTTCAAGGGCAATTCGAACTCCTCCATCGTCGATTCCGAATACACCAAGGTTGTCGGCGACCGCTGCGTGAAAGTTCTGGCCTGGTACGACAATGAGTGGGGCTACTCCTGCCGTTGCCGCGACCTCATCAAGCTCCTGGCCTCCAAATTCTGAGAAAGGCTCCCAGTGATCAATTTAGATCTCGCAGTAAGAGCAGAAAGAAACTTCTGGCATGTTTCTTCTCTGACTGAAGACTGACAACGGCGAGTGGAGTCCATATTTTTCTTCACTGTAATCTGAGAACGGAGAGTGGAGTCAGATTTGGTGTTAGTCTTTTTCTTCACTGAAGATTGAAAACTGTGTACTGAATACTAGAAATATGTACAAGCTGACCATCAACGACCTCGATCTTCGTGGAAAGCGCGTCTTCATCCGCGTGGACTTCAACGTTCCGCTCAAAGACGGCGTGGTCACCGACGACACCCGCATTCGCGAATCGCTCCCCACGCTCCGCCTCGCGATTCAGAAGGGCGGCCGACTGGTGCTCGCTTCTCATCTGGGCCGCCCCAAGGGCGGCCCAGATTCGAAATACTCGCTCATGCAGGTAGCCAAGAAGCTCCAGGAACTCATCGGCCGGCCGGTTCGATTTTCCTCGGACTGTGTCGGGCCCGTTCCTGAGTCGAAGAGCAAAACACTCGCCGACGGCGATATCCTCCTGCTCGAAAACGTCCGCTTCCATCCCGAGGAGGAAAAGAACGACGAGGCCTTTTCGAAACAGCTCGCGGCTCTCTGTGACGGCCTTTTTGTCTGTGATGCCTTTGGCTCCGCGCATCGCGCGCATGCTTCCGTAGTCGGCATCACCCGCTTCGTCAGGCAATCCGCCGCCGGCTTGCTCATGGAAAAGGAACTCGCCTATCTCGGCAAAGCGGTCACCAATCCTGCGCGCCCCTTTGTCGCGATTCTCGGCGGCGCCAAGGTCAGTGACAAGATCGAAGTCGTCGAAAACCTGATGAAGATCGCCGACGTCATGCTCATCGGCGGCGGCATGGCCTATACCTTCCTTAAAGCCGAAGGCGAGCCGATCGGCAAGTCGCTGGTCGAAGATGACAAGCTTGACCTTGCCAGTCGGCTCCGCACGGAAGCCCAGCAGAAGAAATTCGCGCTACTACTTCCCGTTGATCACGTCGTCGGCGCCGAATTCAAGGCCAATACCGCCACGCAAACCGTTTCCATCTCCGCAACCCCCGACGGCTGGATGGGGTTCGATATCGGACCGAAGACCATCGACACCTATTGCCAGAAAATTGCCTCGGCCAAGACCATTGTCTGGAACGGTCCCATGGGGGTATTCGAAATGCCCGCTTTCGCCAAGGGCACTCTCGAAGTGGCCAAAGCCGTCGCCGCAGCCACCAGCAGCGGCGCCACTTCGATCGTCGGTGGCGGTGATTCCGTCGCCGCGGTCCATCAAGCGGGCGTGGCAGACAAGATTTCCCACATCTCCACCGGCGGCGGCGCATCTCTCGAATTTCTCGCCGGACGCAAACTCCCCGGCGTTGAAGCCTTGACCGACAAATGATTCCCGTTTTTCTCTGCGAAACCTCTGCGTTCTCAGCGTCTCTGCGTTATCTTTTCTTTCCCTGGAGGCCTTCATGCGACGCCGCGTAATCGCCGGCAACTGGAAAATGTACAAAACGCTCGCGGACACTCGCGCGTTTTTCTCCTCGTTCCTTCCGCTCGTTACCGGCGCAGAGCACTGCGACATTGTCGTCGCCCCGCCGTTCACCGCAATACGCACCGCAGTCGAGGCCGCGAAAGGCTCCAGCATCGCCGTCGCTGGTCAAAACGTCTCCTGGAGCAAGGAAGGCGCCTTCACCGGCGAAGTTTCCGCCCCCATGCTTGCCGAAGCCGGTTGCCGCTACGTCATCATCGGCCACTCCGAGCGCCGCCAGCTTTTTCGTGAGACGGATGACAATGTCGCCAAGAAGACCTTGATGTCGCTGGCTGGCGGCCTCACGCCCATTGTTTGCCTGGGAGAAACGCAAGAGGACCGCGAGGCTGGCCTTACCGAACAGGTGCTCAGCCGCCAATTCAGCGGCGGCCCCGGCGCGTTGACCCCGGACGAGTTCTCCCGTATTCTGGTTGCGTACGAACCGGTTTGGGCCATCGGCACGGGCCGCACGGCGACCCCGGAAATTGCCGCGGCAGCTCATCGGGTTCTTCGGCGATGCGCGGGGGAGAAGTTTTCCGTCCCCCTCGCCTCCGCCCTCCGGATTCTCTACGGCGGCAGCGTCAAGCCCGACAATATTCGGGGGTTGATGGCGCAGGAGGAATTGGATGGCGCGCTTGTGGGCGGAGCGAGCCTCGACCCGAAGTCGTTTGCCGCGCTCGTGAATTTTGGGTAACGCCGGCCGGAATTTATCCCGATTTGGTCTGGAGGCTGGTACTCATTGGTTGTCGAGGCGGGTTTATCCCGCCATCCTTAGGTCTTGAGTGAGGTTTTCGAAATGCCAGGTTGGATGAAGTGGGCCATTGCCCTGTTGATCGGCGCTGGAATTATCACGGCAGGGTGGAGGCTGGCGGACTCGCGATGGTTCTTCTGGGTGTTACCGGCATTTTTCGTTGCCAATTGTCTTGTGTTGATTGTGGTCGTTTTGCTCCAGAGCGGCAAGGCCGCGGATCTAGCTGGCGCGTTCGGCGGTGCTGGCAGCCAAACCGCTTTCGGTCCTCGCGGCGCTGCCAACGTCCTCTCCAAAGCCACCACGTGGTGCGCCGTCATGTTCATGCTGTGCGCCTTTGCCATGGTGCTGCGCACAGATAAGGCCGTTGGGCAGGGCAATTCGATCCTTGAAAGGGTTTCGAAGCCCGCGCCAAAGCCGGCACCCGCGACAACTCCTGCCGCGCCCGCAAAGACTCCTGCGACGACGACACCGGCAACGAAGCCCGCAACTCCGCAATCCAACACGCAGCCTGCACCATTGCATTTACGATGGAAGTCATCGCGGTCGTGGCGGAACTGGCAGACGCACTAGCTTGAGGTGCTAGCGCCGCAAGGCGTGGAGGTTCGAGTCCTCTCGACCGCACCAAATTTTCCGTAGGAAGATTTGTTCGTCCCCATCAGCGCCGTGCCCAACGGGGCTCCAGCGTTTGCATATGTCCAAATCCACAGCAGTCCTCATCTCCATCGTCGTTTATGCATTCCTGATAGCCTCACCCATCAGCAATGGCCAATCTTCTCCAACTCCTGCCCTCCCCGAAAAAGTCATCCTCGACACCGACATCGGCGACGACATCGACGATGCTTTCGCCCTCGCGCTCGCCCTGCGCAGCCCCGAATTGCAAATCATCGGCATCACCACTACCTTCGGGGACACCGAAACCCGAGCGAAGCTTCTCGACCGCTTCCTCGCCGAAATCGGCCGCCCGGAGATACCGGTAGCGGCTGGCGCGCCCTCGCCGTCCAAGACCACGCTCACCCAGCGCCGCTACGCCGAAGGCGGCCACTTCGCAAAACCTGCACACCCGGATGCCGTTGCTTTTCTCCTCGAACAGATTCGCCGCTACCCGGGCCAAATCACCTTGATGGCCATCGGACCTTTGGTGAATATCGGAGCCGCCATCGACAAGGACTCGGCTACCTTCCGAAAGCTCAAGCGCGTCATCATCATGGGCGGCTCCATCAAACGCGGCTACGGTGACCTCGGCTTCGGCCCTCCCATGCCCCCGCAACCCGAATGGAACATCCTGAATGACATTCCTTCCGCCCAGAAACTCTTCGTCGCAGGCGTGCCCCTCTTCGTTATGCCCCTCGACGCCACGCAATTGAAACTCGACGAGGTCAAGCGCGCCTTCCTCTTCAGCCAGGGCACGCCGCTCACAGACGCCCTCACGCTGCTCTACCACCAGTGGGGCCAGGAAACACCGACCCTCTTCGACCCCATGACCATCGCCTTCCTCGTGAATCCCAGCCTCTGCCCCGTCCAACCCATGCACATTCGCGTCGACGAAAAAGGATTTACTCGCCCCGAACCTGGCCCTCCCAACGCGCCCATTGCCCCCAACGCCCAGGTTTGCCTCGATTCCAACCCCGACTCCTTCTTCCGCTTCTATCTCAACCGCGTCGCCGCGCGGTAGTTCCAGCAATCACGGTCCCGGACGTTGTTCGTGCCTTCCTATCGCTGACTCCTCACGAACACGGAAAGCGACTCGCGCGCTGAGCGCAAGGGAAGGCCCTGTTACGGACGGATCACCGACAAGCCTAGCAATGATTGAAACGGATCGAAGTCCCGATCCCTGTGCAGGAGCGCGTGCCGCTCTTGAATGCAAAATGTGGCAATCCAGCAATCGATGGTTTTGCGCACAGTGTAGCCCTGCTGCCGAAGGCTCCGGAAATTCCGCGCCGCGACGATCGCCAGTCCCGCGCCGCCTGTGTCGAAGACCTCGAACCGGCGGAGTTCGCGCAGAACGCGGCCAAACGAGACGTCATCGCGAATGCCTTGCAAAACCTCGCACAGAATCAGATCCGTCAATCCCAGCCGTCGCCGGTTAACTTCACGGTCCAGCCAATCGGACTCGGCATTCAGCACGCCGCCCAGGTAGTCGATCCACACGGTCGTATCAACGATCACCACGTCCCGCCCTATTTGGACACATGCCCGAGCCGCGAGGCATCCAGGTCGCCCTGCCACTGGATTTTGCCCCGCAACCGCCGTATCTTCGCCTGCGCTTGTGTCTGAACGAGCAGCCGAAGCCCAGCTTCGACCGCGGCCCGCTTGGTCCTCTTACCAGAGCTCCGCATCGCCTCGCGCATCAACCGGTCGTCTATGTCAATGTTGGTCCGCATCTTCCCCGCCCTTCCAATCTCTATGTGTAAACTTCCCATATTTGTGTGTATCCGTCAAGAAGCCGGCGGCTCATCCTTTGCTCTTCAGTCAGAATCGCATGGCTTGCCAGCGAACTCGAAGCAAAGCTCCCCGAGGAGTGGCCTCCCTGCAGGCCCTCCTTCTGAGGCAGGCCGCTCTCCCCGGCGTGTTAGTTTTTCCGAGACGATCAATCGGCCGGGAATTCCTTTCGTTTTCCGATGATTCAACGGGAGCAAAGTGCATTTCGTGGTCAGCTAGGCAAAATGATAGGCTTCTTGCCAGACCGTGAGAAATCGAACTCGCTTTCGCGGGCTGGCAGCAATGTCCTTCCTGGCGGTGCTGGCCGGACTGGCTGGCGGCGTGGTTTGTGCGCAGGCGCCGCCGGCTCCTCCTCAGCCGCCGCCCGCTGCGCCTTTCCCGGAGGAAGCTACGAAGAATGCGGCGGCGCCGTGCGTTCAGCCGCCGCCGATGGTGCGGCTGGAAGACTACGACGGACCATTGAAGAAGACCGTTGGCACCTTCGCCCGGCCGTTGGAACGCAAGTCCGTACACCCCCGGCATTACAAGCCGGGCGCGGTATTGTGCACCCTCAAGCTGAAAGATAAATTCAAGCTGTTCGTCCAGGACTCTCTTGACCCGGTGACGTTTCTCGCCACTGGTTTCAACGCGGGGCTTGACCAGGCGGAAGACTCCGACCCCAGCTATGGACAGGGCGCTGAGGGGTATGGCAGGCGCTTTGGCGCCGAATTCGCCGGTCAGGCCTCCTCCACGTTCTTTAAGGACTTTGCCTATCCCTGGATATTTTCGGAGGACCCCCGCTACTACCGCCTGGCCCACGGCCGCCCCCGCACGCGCCTGCTGCATGCCGTGGAGCACGCGGTCGTGGCTCACCGCGACGATGGCAAGCGCATGTTCAATTTTTCCGAATGGCTGGGGACGACGAGCACGGTCGTGCTGGCCAACACCTATCGCCCGGACAACGAACGCGGCTTCACTCCAGCAGCGCAGCAGGTCAGCTTCAGCATCCTTCAAGACGTCGGTTTCGACGTCCTCCGCGAATTCTGGCCGGAGATTTCCCGTAAATTCAAGCTGCCCTTCCGCGGTGAATCCGACCCGGGGAGCCCCGATCCGAATCCTGCCACCAAGGTAACCTCTCGCGACACCCCCACCCCCCGGTGTTTTTTGCAAAGGGTGCGGAATCGCTTGAAAGAAAAGGAGTTGAATTTTGCGGGGGCGCAATAATGTGCAAAAGAGTGCGCAAGAATCTTATCTCTTTCTCGGCTCTATCCTTTCGAAACAGTGCCTGTCGGCTCATAGAGCCTTCCATCCAATTGCGGGCGAACGTCGCCCCTTGCAATCAATTGCTCGACAGCACGATGGGTTATTGCGCGGGCAATCCCGAGTTGAGCCGCGACATCACGCGCTCTGCCGCTAGGCCACGGTTGCGGGCCCATTGCATTCTCTAATGCAGCCCAAAAGTTCCTCGGAGATCTCAGGCGACCGAAGCAGATCATTGCTCTTCTTAACGGGCCTCAAGTTCACGTCTTTCGCTCTACGAACGGCTCTATACAGCGAATGGCATTTGGCGCATTCAAAATCAGCAGTGCCACCATGGACGGGGCGAGGGCAAGCGTGCCTTCGAAACCGCAATCTGGACATGCCAGCTTCTCTTCGGTCGGTTTCCGTTCCCTCAAGAGGAAAGCGCCGTCAGATTGGCGGGAATACAGCGAGCAGCCACACTCGGCACAGGCGAAGGCCTTGACCGAATTGGCCTTCGTCCGCTGAGAATACACAATCTTTTTTCCGCATCGAGGGCAATCCTTTTCAACGTGCTCTTTGCGCGTTTTGGCCTTAGCGTTTTTCAATGGCACCCCACTACCTGAGTCGCTAGCATTCGAATCTCGCTACGGATTGACCTGATTTCCCCTTGAAGTTCGATGGATCCTTGTTCACTCGATTGAGCATTTTCATGGCGGGTGGGCCAGCCTCGATCCCCCCGGACCATTCGGGTGCCCTACCCTCGCGGCTTTGTCTTTGCGAGGGTGGGGTATTCTTCGTCTCGCATCCATCAGAACCGCTGACCCCGCCCTCGCCGCCGTCTGGGCCTCCGTATCAGTACACATGTCACGGGCCTGCTCCGATCTTGCAGGCGTCATGAGCCACATCCTTGCTTCCCTTTCAACTTTCAACTGTCAACTTTCGACTTTCCCTACTTTAAGTATAGAATTAAGTCGAAGCCCCATGACCGACCAGCCACCATCGGATCGCTTCAAGTCGGAGATGCCGCAAATTCCCGGCGTTTCTGGCCCGCGCTCTTCCCCGGCGTCGAATCCCGCCGTCAAACTTGTCATCGGACTTCTTGCGGTGCTCCTAGTCGTCTTCCTGGGAGCGCGATGGGCCCTTCGCCCGAAACGTGCGGAACCGCGCCCCGCCGCACTACAACCACAGATCGAAGTTCCTGCGCCCGCGCCCGATCCGAACACCTTGCTCCCGCATGCGACCGCTGCGGATCCTGGGATCGCCGACGTGACCGAGATGGCCAAGCCCTGGTCCTCGAAAGAGTTTTTTATTCGCAACCGCCTCACCGGCGAAAACGTCCCCGCGTTTCTCATTCGTTTGCCGGCTGGCTCCCCCTCCCAGGCAAACGGCTACTGGGCGTTTAGCGTGAACTCACCCTTTGGGAATTGTAAACTCGAATACCTCACCGACCTGGACAAGCTAAAAAACGATTACGGATTCCGGGCCCCGAAACATCCCATGGTCGGCAACCCCTGCAGCCGCACGGTGTTTGACCCGCTCAAAACCACCAATCTTCCCGGCAGCGGCGCCTGGGTTCGCGGGAGCATCGTGCAAGGTTCCGATCTGCGCCCGCCCCTCGGCATCGAAATAAAAGTCGATGGCAAGAAAATCCTCGCTGTTAGGACGGAGTAGTTTGCGTATTTCCGGCAGCCTGCATGCGCGGACATGCCGCAACGAAAAGTTTGCGGAATTCGATTCGCCTCTTATGCGCGAGGGATTGGCGCCATCGCCGGTTCAGAAAATCGGCACTCTTTGTTCTGCAAATTCTTTCGAAAAAACAGCGATTCCCTGCAATTACCGCAGCATTTCCTCTACGCATACTTGAATCTAAATCAGCTAAACCATCCAAAAGTATCGAAGTTTAGATTTCCCCCGGGCCAATATGCCACGTAAGTTGTAGAAAAACTTGCCTGTTAATCTGCGCCCGCATTGGCGAACAACCTGCATCCTCTCTCATCAACTCTGATGCTGATTCATCCAGGTGGGACGATTTTTCCTGCGAGTTTCGAGACATCAGCGCATGGGGACGCAGCTTTTGGAGAGTTCAAATGGAGGGGGCGCAAATGAACGGTGAGAGAGCAACAAGTATTAATCCGGGGAGAAGGCGGCTCGCAATTGTAGGCCGGCTTTTCATCGGTGTGCTGGGAGTGTTTCTTTTTCTTATGCCAGCTTCGGTAGCACGCGGGCAACGCCTGGACGGCGGCTTGCGTGTGGAAGTTGGAGACTCGACCGGTGCATCCATCGTGGATGCGAGGGTAACGGTCACGAACGAAGCGACAAATGTTGCCGTTTCCACGAACGCATCAAGCGCCGGGACTTACGTTTTTCCGAACCTGTTGGTTGGCATGTACACGGTCACCGTGGAGAAGCCCGGTTTCAAGAAATCGGTGCAAAAGGGTGTAACAGTTGAATCCAACAAGGTTGCGGAAGCAAAGGTGGCACTTGAGCTCGGCGAAGTTTCAGCGGTGATCGAAGTCGAAGGGGGAGCCGATCTGGTCAAAACGGAGTCCTCTACTCTGGATGTGACCTTCAGCGGTAGGGCGGTTCAGGACATTCCGATCAACACCCTGGGCGGAGATGTGAAAGAGTTTGCCGTGCTTGCTCCCGGAACAACCACGCAGCAGGGCGGCGTACTCGGGTCTGGCGGATCGATCGGCGGAACGCGTCCGCGTTTCAATGGATTCAACATCGACGGTGTGGAAGACAACAAATTGGATACGAACGGCCCGACGCAGCCAGTGATTCAGGAATCGGTTGCGGAATTCACTTTGCTCACAAACCAATTCAGCGCAGAGAACGGGCACTCCGCGGGCGGGTTATTCAATATCGTGACCAAGTCCGGCACGAACAATTGGCATGGCGCCGGATGGGAAAACAACCGCAACCGGAACTACGATGCGTTTGACAATCAGCAGAAGGCGCGCGGGTTCAAGGACCGATATGATTACAACCGTGCGGGCGCGAGTGCGGGTGGGCCGATTCGAAAGGACAGGCTGTTCGTTTATGGCGCGTATGAGTTTCAGAATAACGGAGCGGCAGCTTCCAGTCCCCAGGTGAATCTCCCCACGGCCGCCGGCCTACAGGCTATCAATGCCCTGGCACATGACGACGCAGTCCGCGCGATTCTGAAGCAGATCCCAGCTGCGCCGGCCAACAACGCCGGAACCGTGAATGTAGTCGCGAATGGAACGACCACGGCTATTCCGGTGGGCACGTTCACTTCGGTAGCCCCGAGCTTCACCAATCAACACGACTTCATCGTCAACTCGGACCTGACCGTCGGCAAGCACCAGCTCAGCACGCGATTCCTGTATGACCGTTTCCGCGCTCCGGACTTCAACCCATCCTTGCCATTAGCACAGTTCCTGGGAACGAACGGCGCGGATGGGCGAAAAGCAATTGTTTCCGACACGTGGACGATCTCCGGCCGCGTCATCAATAACTTCCATACATCCTATTCGCGGTCGGCTGGCCCCCAAATTACGTCGCCCGCTGGCTTCCAGAATTTCCCCAACGTGATTATTGATGACCTTTCCTCGGTCAACCTCGGCCCGGAGCAGAACGGCCCGCAAAGCTACACACAAAATGTTTATCAGTGGGCGGACACCATCAATTACGTTCGCGGTCCACACACCTTCAAGGTCGGCGCGGAAGCGAAGAAGTATATTGCGCCGACGAACGGTCTGCCGCGCGCCCGTGGCGAGTGGGACTATACGAGTCTCTCGCAACTCGTGAACGACTTTGTGCCAAACGGGGCGCCGAACAAGGCGCTGCGCGGCGCGGGTTCCGGGAACGTAGCGGAAAACTACAACGCCGTCTACTGGTTCCTTCAGGACGACTGGAAGATGACCTCCCGGCTGACAATCAATGCAGGTCTACGGTACGAATACTCCGGTGTGCCACGGGCTGAAAATGACCAGGCGATCAACGCCATATCCGACGACCCAGCCCTGGGGCTCTTCTTCCGCGCGCCAAAGCCGGACGTAAATAACTTCGCGCCACGGCTTGGCTTTGCCTATGACCCGACCGGCCGTGGTAAGTGGGCTATCCGAGGCGGAGCAGGCTTCGCTTATGACGTGACGCCGAACAACTTCGCCATCAACAGTCTGCCTCCACAGCGCCAGACGGAACAGAAACCAGCCGTGACGTGTGCCCTGCCGGGGGCGCCAGCCTGGTGCCTCACGTGGAAATCGAACTTGGTAGATTCTGGGCAAGGATTCCTTCAGGGAGGCGGTCTTCTGCAAGTCAATGTTCCGCCAACCACACAGCTGGCGGCACGTGCGAAGACTTCGAGCCTTATTCTTGACCATGTCTCACCGAAGGTCATCACCTGGACGCTCGGCGTTCAGCACGAACTCTTTCGGAACTCGGGCATCGAGGTACGCTACGTTGGCACGCGGAGCTTGAGCCTGCCCGTTCAGCGGCGGTTGAACTCGGCCTCGGCATTCGATGCGCACGTTCCTGGCGGAGGATTGACCCCGCTTCCCACGTACTTTAGCGCCGCCGACGCACCGAAAGCTGTTGCGAATCCGGTAATCACGGCAGACGCCTTCGATCAATTTCAAGCCAACGGTTTCTTCCAACCATATTCGGTGGACGGGTTCTTTGGAAGCTTGACGTCGTTTCCGGCATCGGGTTCCGGGATCTATCACGCGGGTTCCGTGGACGTTATGCATCGCTTCACGAAGGGATTGTACTTCCGCGTGAACTACACGTTCTCGAAGAACATCGACAACGCCACTAACGAGCTGTTTAGCAGCATCGTCAACCCTCGCCGCGCTCAAGATGGCAACAACTTCCCGGGTGAGCGCGGTCTGTCGGCGCTCGACATCAGACACAAGCTGGCCATTAGCTGGGTCTACGACCTTCCGAACATCAGTACGGAGCACGGCTACGTGAAAGCTCTGGCACATGGATGGGAGTTGAGCGGATCATACATCGCTGAATCCGGGCAGCCTGTGACCCCCCTGTCCGACAATGATGCCAATGCGAATGGTGATGGCGCGGGTGACCGCACGATCATCAATCCGAATGGAATTGGCCTCACCGGAACGACAGTAACACCGCTATGCAATAACGGGCTCGCGGGAGGCGGCGCCACATATGTTGACGCCGCGTGCGATCCGAATCACGCTGATGACAAGAACGTCGGCGGTGATCCCACTCCAGGGGCTGGAGATGCGGCCACCGTCGGTTATGTCGCAGACAGTTCAAATGCGAGATTCGTGCAGGCGGGTTTTGGTGCGAAAGCAAACGCAGGCCGCAATACGGTTGGCACACCAGGCCTGAACATCTGGAACGCGTCGATCCTCAAGAACACCAAGATCACGGAGCGGTTCTCGCTTCAGTTCCACGCAGACACTTACAACACGTTCAATCACCCGAACTTCAGCATCGGACTGCCGACGAACAACGGCGCGCTCGATCAGACGACAAACCCCAACCCGTTCAGCGCTGCTTACGTAAACGTTGATTCGGGTAACCAGTTTCTAAACTCGCGTCTGTTCAACGGCGGCAGCCGGAGCATGCAGCTTGGATTAAAACTGATCTGGTAGTTCAGACCAAAGACGAAACAGCAGAAACGGGGAGGCTCACGTGAGCTTCCCCGTTTTACTCTTGGCGCAGCCGAAGCGGTTGTACATCGAAGCTAGGGCTAAGCTGACCAATGAGGGGTGCCTGCCTGGAAGAATTGCATTCCCGAGCCAGATCGAGCAAAATTCCAAGAGAGACAGCGGTGTGTCCGTCTGGCGCAGACGTGTAGGATGAATGCTTTCTGCACCATCGTGCATACCGCAGAAATACCGCCTCGGGTTGCCCCCAGTCCTCCCGATCGTTCTGAAGCTGCTAACACGGAGGAAGAAATGCGCAAAGATAAAATAGCCGTTCTGGCTTTAGTGCTGATGTCGGCGATGAGCGTCTCCTGCTCGCGGATCGGGGCGCCAGGTGATGACGCGATCACGACGGACATCAAAGCAAAAATGTTTTCTGAACCGGCGCTGAAAGCAGCGACGGTGGACGTGGTTAGCAAACACGGAGAGGTAACGCTGACCGGACAGGTGCCGGACGACGCGGCGAGACTGGCGGTTTACAAGATCGCGACAGAAACCAAGGGAGTAAGCCGGGTGAATGATCAGATGAGCGTCGCCGTTGCGGAGATCACGGTGCCGCAACCCGCCACGCCAGCGCCAGAAGCCGCACCAGCAAAGCGCACGGCAAGAACTAAGGTCCCGCCCAAGGCGGAAAAATCACGACAACTTGCGGCTGATTCGCCGACGACGGCGGCCGCTGCTCCCATGGCGACACCGGCACCTCCTTCACCGCCACAGCCGGTAACTGTGACGGTGCCAGCCAATACGATTGTGACGGTTCGGATGATCGATAGCATCGATTCGAAAACGAATCAGGCCGGGCAGGTGTTCAAGGCATCGCTGGACGCGCCAATCGTGGCCGACGACAGGGTGATCGTGCCCGCGGGAGCAGACGCGTACATTAAGCTGGTCAGTGCCAGCTCAGCGGGCCGGATGACAGGCCGCAGCGAGCTCGGACTGGAGTTGAGCGGCATCGTCTTTCAAGGAAAGACTTATAATGTGGTCAGCAGCGACGTCAAGCAGTCTGGCGCGTCGCGCGGGAAGCGCACCGCGGAGACAATCGGAGGCGGAGCGGCCCTCGGTGCGTTGATTGGAGCGGTGGCTGGAGGCGGAAAAGGAGCGGCGATCGGTGCAGCGGTAGGCGGGGGAGCCGGCACGGGTGTGCAGGTCTTCACCAAAGGGCAGCAGGTGAAGATCCCGTCGGAAACACGACTCGATTTTACGCTGCAACAGCCGCTGGAAATCACCTACCTGCCGGGAAAGAAATCGCGGCAGCGTTCGAATGCGGACCAACCGCCCGCTGATTCAAATTCGCAAACGCCACCGTTGAAGTAATCGCGGCAAGTAAATCGTTCCAGCGAGGAGGACGGCTTCAAAGCTGTCTCTCCCTAGTGCTCCGTCCCGCAAGTGTCTTGCAATTTTTCGTGGCCTATCCGGGCGGGGCAAGCCCCGCCCCTACAACTTTTTAGATTCGATCTGCCTTGACAAGCTGCGCTGCACCCAGATAAACCTCTTTCCTGACATGCTCAAACCATCTTTGGATTCCCGTTCGAATGCGTCTCGCCGACAATTCCTGAGAGGCACTGCCATGGCTTCGGCCTTGGCGCTGGCGCGGCCCGTCAATGCCGTACACGGGGCTATGCCAGGGACGATGCTCGAGGACGCGGGCGGTACTCTTCCTCCGGCATTTTCGGGGCTCAAACCACTTGGAGCCCGGGTCCGTCCGATCGCGGCCGATGAGTTTTATGGGCGCCTGCAGCACGCGCAAAAACTGATGTCCGAGCTGACGCCAAAATACGATGTTTTGTTCCTTGCTCCCGGGACTTCCCTTTACTACTTCACGGGCATCCGTTGGGGAAACAGCGAACGGCTCCTGGCGCTCGTGCTTCCGCGCACGGGCAATCCCATAATTGTGGTGCCGGGGTTTGAAGAGGGACGCCTGCGCGAGAAGTTGCAATTCCCGGCGGAAGTCCGCGTCTGGCAAGAGGATGAGAGCCCCACGAAAATCGCGGCGGCGGCTCTGGGCGATCGCGGGATTCGAACGGGACGCGTGGGCGTGGAAGAAACCGCGGCGTTCACGTTTTACGATCATTTGCGCGCGGCGGCGCCGGGATTCGAATGCGTCTCCGCGGATTCCGTAACCACTGCGTGCCGCGGACGCAAGTCGGCGCACGAACTCGAGCTGATGCGGCTGGCATGCGCGGCAACCTGCGACGTTTTTCGCGCGGTGTTCGCTTCGCTGAAGGAAGGCATGTCACAGGAGGACATCGGCAAGCTGGTAGAAGGGGGTTTTTCGAAAATGGGTTTGCACGGCGGGGCGCTGGTTCTGCTGGGCGCATCGGCGGCGTTGCCGCACGGCACCATCAAGCCGCAAAAGCTGAAAGAAGGAGACGTGGTGCTGATCGATGGGGGCTGCGGCGTGGATGGGTACGCTTCCGACGTGACGCGGACGGGAATTTTCGGGAAGCCGCCGGAGAAAGTGGCGCGAGTTTACGAAATTGTTCGAAAGGCGCAGGATGCCGCTCTTGACGCGGCACGGGCCGGAAGGCTCTCGGG
>WNFW01002680.1_pt1 | contig 17193 bp, 17 predicted proteins | sample 5400131 | NCBI WGS metagenome assembly WNFW01 (sample SAMN13153362, study PRJNA577476) | soil metagenome | isolation source: 20 cm soil or saprolite under grassland replicate 1 | place: USA:California | collected 2016-06-15 | reverse complement strand
TCGAAGACGGCTTGCGCGGCACGCAGCCGCTGCGGCAGCGACACCACGACCGCGCGGGCGACAAGGGGACCGGGCGCCACCGACGGACACTCCACCTCGAGCTGCTCGAGCGTTGCCTTGCCGCACAGGCCACAGCTCGCGTTGGCGACGAAGCGACGCTCGTGCGCGCTGAGATCCAACGCGGTGCGCAGCCCGATCGTCACGACGTTGTAGTTCTGGCCGGCTGGTTCGTCGAGGCAGTACGCGACGTCGGCAACGTCGGCGGGGTCGGTCACGATGCCCTCGCTCACACAGAACCCGACCGCGAGCTCGAAGTCGTTGCCCGGCGTACGCATCGTGACCGCGAGGGGCTCTGGCTTCCGACGAGCGGCGCGCACACGGATCTCCATCGGCTCCTCTGTGACGAGCCGATCGGGGCGATCACGAGCCTTCACCTCGTCGACCGCTGTCACCCGGCAGGCCGTTGTGGGCCTGCGCATCCTCGGAAGTGTGCGGGCGGCGCGGTCCGTCACGGTGATGAGGCTAACTCCCCGCCCGTCCCCGGACTTCCGACATCATTCGACTTGGCCCGATGCTCAGAGCGGGAGCTTGATGTCGGTCGCGGCCCGCAGCGCGGCCGCCCACGTCAGGTACATGAGCCATCCTCCGACTCCCAGGTGGAAGAAGCCCAGGGCTCGCTCGCCCAGCTCCCCGAGACGGGTGGGCGTGCGCACGGGCGCGCTCCCGGGCGGGCCGGTCACCGTCTCACGCACACCGAGACTCGCAAAGAATTCGCAGACGTACACCGCAGTCAGACCGATGAAGAGACCGGCGACCTCCGCATCATGGGCTTTGAAGAACACCACGATCCCGAGCGCCGACAGTGACGTGAACCCGATGGCCATGAAGCCGTTCGGCCTGGGATCGCCGCCGAGCGCACGTGCCATCCCGAGGCTCCACCAGTGGACGCCGTACGCCGTGAACGCGACCGCCGCCATGAACAGGGGTGGCTCGCGGAAGGTGTGGAACCACATCAGCCCGACAAAGAGAAGGACACCGGTCACGAATTGCAGGAACCCGGGCATCCAGATTCCCCAGAGGCCGGTCGTGATATCGACGGCCCGGCTGCGCTTGGGAAGCCTGAAGAGTTCCTCTGGCCCGTAGATGAGATAGCCCACACCGAGACCGAAGAATCCCAGGGCGAGCGGCACGAACGGTGAGGTCGTGAACTCGACCTGCCGCTGTGCGAGAACCGTGGCCATGCTCATACCGCGAGCGTGAGGGAAGACCAACACGGCGACATCACGCGCTCGCGTACTTCAGGACTCATCCTGTTGTGGCAGCGAGCAACTTGGAGCTGACGTCCTTGACCGAGTTGCTCGGAATGGCAAAGCCGATGCCGACGGCGGTCTGGTCGTTTTCCGGATCCACCGCCGAGAGCGTCGGAATGCCGACAACTTTTCCGTTGACATCGACGAGCGCGCCGCCGCTGTTGCCCGGGTTGATCGGCGCGCTCGTCTGGATCAGGTCGCTGAGCGCAACCGCGCTCGACTCATCCACCGTCCGGCCGAGCGCGCTCACGATCCCGTTCGTCACGCTGCTCTCGAGGCCGAGCGGGTTGCCGACGGCAAGGACAAGGTCACCGCGGCGAAGCTTCGACGAGTCGGCGAACGTCGCGGGAGGCAGGTTGGCGCCTTCGACTCGGACGACCGCGAGGTCCTTGGTGGAGGAGGCGCCCACGACCGCGGCCGAGAAGGCCTTCCCGGACGAGGCACGAACCTGAACGGTCGTGTCCGACCCGACGACGTGGCGATTCGTGACAATGTCGCCCTGTGTATCGATGACTACACCCGATCCCAGCCCCTGTTGTGAGCGGATCTCGACGACCGAAGGCAGAACGGCCTTGACGGTGTTCACGAATTCGGTCTGCGCAGTCGACGCCTGATCCGAGCCGCTACTCCCCCCACTGCACGCGGCAAGGAGGGCGGTGCCCGCAAGAACGAGTGCCGGCAGCCCCACGCGCAAGCGGTGGCGCCGCCTCGTGACGCCCGCGCTGTTCGACGCCCCCGGTCCGTGACGTCGCGGTGCGCGTATGTCACCCATACCAAGAGCATTTGCCGCCGAGGGCACAACGGCATCCCGTAACCGCGTACTTTTTTGAGTTCAGGGCCCGTAGGGGGAAGACACGCGAACGCGTGATGTGACGTCGGCCGTGAACTTCCAAAATTCGACCACGACCACCGGTAGTCCTCAGACCCAGCGGAGGTGGAAATGGACAAGGTCACGCTTGGGCGCAGCGGGCTGAAGGTCTCGCCGCTGTGCTTCGGTACCTGGGAGCTCGGCGGTGAATGGGGAGCCGTCGACGAGAGCGCAGCGACGGCGACCATACGCCGCGCCCGCGAGGAAGGGATCAACTTCTTCGACACCGCACAGGGGTACGGGTTCGGTGCGTCCGAGCGGTTGCTCGGCACCGCCCTGGCCGAGGATCTTCGTAGCGCGCGCGATGAGGTGGTGATCGCGACGAAGGGAGGGCTGCGGCGACAGGGGGGAGCAACCGTTCGGGATTCGAGTCCCGAGTGGCTGCGGGAGGGCGTCGACGCGAGCTTGCGCGCGTTGGGCGTCGACTTCATCGACCTCTACCAGGTGCACTGGCCCGACCCGAACACGCCGTTCGCGGCGACCGCTGACGCGCTGGGTGAGCTCGTGCACGTCGGCAAGATCCGCCATGTAGGTGTCTCGAACTTCGCGGTCGACCAGATGGACGCGTTCGCGCAGCACGGTCCGCTCGAGACGCTCCAACCGCCGTATCACATGTTCCGCCGGGAGATCGAGGATTCGGTGCTCCCGTACTGTCACGCGCACGACATCGGGGTTCTGGTGTACGGGCCGTTGGCGCACGGGCTCCTGACCGGGACGATGGGGCCTTCCACGACATTCGCTCCCGACGACTGGCGCAGCCAGAGCCCGGACTTCTCGGGAGAGACGTTTCGCCGCAACCTCGCCATCGTCAACATGTTGAAGGAGTTTGCCGCCGAACGTGATGTGTCGCTGGCGGCGCTCGCGGTGGCGTGGACGGTCGCGAACCCCATGGTCGACGTGGCCATCTTCGGTGCCACGAATCGCGAACAGCTCGACGACACCGCCCGTGCCGCCGATGTACGTCTTTCTCGAGACGACATCGCGGCAATCGATCGCATCCTCGCCGACGCGATGCCGATGCACGGACCGAGGCCAGAGGGCATGCCGTCGAGCAATGATCAGGCGCTTTGATCAGGCACCTTTCCGTCGACGAGTTATGACGGTGTCGAGCCCGAGCGTCGGGGACGGTCACGTTCGCGGCGGCGTCCGGCGCGTGTGAGCCATCCGATCGCCACGAGGGCCACTGCCTCATGGATCGCGGCGCCGAACCGGCGGCGCGCCCGGCCCATGAAACCGTGTCGCCCGCTCCCGGCGGACTCGGGCTCCGACTCGGGCGCCGGTTCCTCGTCGCGCGGGGCTGTGTCCGTCACGTGCGGCTCGGCCGGCCCGACCGGCGACGGCGTCTCCTCCTGCTCGGCCGCCGAGCGTGCACCCTGGAGGTCACGGCACAGCTTCCACGAGATCGCCGCCGTGACGACAGGCAAGACGAAGACGAGAATCTGGAACGTCGTCGTCACGCCCGTGACGGGGAGGTTGAGCTTGTCCGCGATCACGTCCTGGCCGCCGGCGAGAAGGAGCACGCCGTAGAAGGTCAGGACGCCGACGCCGATGGCGGTGCGAACCGGTCGATCGCGAGGGCGGTCCAGCAGGTGGTGCTCGGCGTAGTCGCCGGTGGCCCGCGCCTCGAGGAAGGGCCACGCGTACAAGAGCACGAATGTCACGCCCGGCAGCACGACCCCGGGCCAGAACACCTCGGACACGGTGTGGCCGACGATGTGCGCATCCCAGGGTGGGAAGAGTCGAAGCGCGCCTTCCAGCCAGCCGACATACCAGTCGGGCTGCGCGGCCGTCGTGACGGCGGACGGCTCGAACGGGCCGTAGAGCCAGACCGGGTTGACCTGCACGAGACCGCCGAGCCCGCCGAGCACCGCCACCACGAGCGCGAACAGCCCGACGCTCTTGAGCGTGTACGTCGGCCAGAGACGGGAGCCGACGACGTTGCGCTCCGTACGGCCCCGGCCCCGGTACTGCGTGTGTTTCTGCCGCCACAGGATCGCGAGGTGGACGCCGAGCAGGCCTCCGATGGCGAGCGGCACCAGCATGATATGGATGACGAACAGCCGGGAGATGATGTCGCCGGCGGGGAATTCGCCGCCGAACACCAGGAACGCGGACCACGTCCCGACGACCGGGATCGCCAGCGCGATCGAGTAGGCGATACGGAGCCCCGTCCCGGACAGCAGGTCGTCCGGTAGCGAGTATCCCGTGAAGCCGTTGAACATCGCGAGCAAGAGCAGCGTGACGCCGACGATCCAGTTGAGCTCGCGCGGGCGCCGGAATGCACCGGTAAAGAACACGCGGCACAGGTGGGTGACGATCGCGGCCAGGAACGTCAACGCCGCCCAGTGGTGCATCTGGCGCATCACGAGCCCGGCCCGCACGTCGAAGCTCAGCGACACCGTCGACCGGTACGCCTCCGACATGCGCACCCCGTCGAGTTGGTTGTACGCGCCGTGGTACACGACCTCCTTCGGGCTCGGGTCGAAGAAGAAGCTGAGGAAGATCCCGGTCAGTACCAGCACGACGAAGCAGTACAGAGCGATCTCGCCCAACATGAACGACCAATGGTCCGGGAACGCCTTGTCGAGCGCGCTGCGCGCGAACCGCGACGTGCCGAGCCGATCGTCGATCCATCGGGCGATCCGGCGCGTGATCACGAGCGCGCCGGCACCGCCGGGCGCGCCGGGGTCCCGCGCTCGAGGCTCGCCAACCAGACCGCGAACAACGCGACCGCTGCGATCACGGAGACCGTGTTGCCCACCGACCACATGACGACGCCGGCGAGCTGCTGGTCGCCGAGGGCGACGGCGCCCGTCCCGTAGACCGGGTACCACGACGTGTGCGCGAACGTCATCAACACGCCGAGCGCGGTGGCGGGCAACGCGGCGACGAACAACGCAAGCACGCCGGCCCCGAGCCGGGCCCGGCTCGTGTGCACCAGCAGCCACCAGAGGAAGACACCGGTCCCGAGGAAGACGGCGTGCTCGCAGGCGTGCAACGCCGGGTTCCGTACCGCGGCCTGGTACGGGCCCGGGAGATGCCACACCGCGAGCGCGGCGCTCTGCAGCGCCACGGCGACGACCGCGAGCGCCGGAGTCGCCCGTAGGACGGAGCGCGCCGCGCCCGATCGGCGGACCCGCCGCTCCCACGCCGGCGGCACCGCCCACGCCAACCGGGACATCGGCGCGCCGAGCACGAGCAGTGGCGCGGCGACCATGAGGAGCACGACGTGCTGCGCCATGTGCCACGCCTCGCTCGTGTCCGCGGCGCGATCGAGCGGGCCCTCGAGCGCGACCAGAACCGCGAGGAAGCCGACGTAGAAGCACACTGTCGACGCCGTCCGGCGCGCCGCGACCGGCACGCGGTCCACGTGTCGCGCGCGTCCGACCGCGTCGGCGGCGACGCACGCCAGCACCACGATGAGAACCGTCAGCTCAGGCACAGGGCTTCAGGAAGATCGCGAAGCTGCCCTCGAGGAGGATCAGCGCGAGATTGATCGCGCCGACCAGAAGGCCCATGAGACCCAGGAACCGCAGCTGGCCACCCGACGTGTCGGCGCTCTCGGCATCGGGATTGCCGCGGACCAGAAGGGCGGCCATGCCCATCGCGGCCACGGTCACCGCCGCGGTGAGCACCGTCGTGACATGGAGGACCGCGATCCACCCGGGGTGCTCGCACGCGAGGCGGACGATCGAAGCCGCGAACGTCAGGTGCACGAGCCAGGCGACGATGCCGCCGGTGACCGCGAACCATGTGGCCAGGCCCGACCGCGCGACCCGGCTCGCCGGTGCGCTCATCGGTCCTCCTTAGGCGCCGTCGCAAGCTCCGGCTTTGCGATGACGGTCGGCAAAGCCCCCGTCATCGCAGGTGAGGGGAGAGGTAGAGGGACGCGAACACGAAGACCCACACGCCGTCGACGAAGTGCCAGTACAGGGAGAAGACCTGCATCGAGACGTGACGGTCGGACGAGAGCTTGCGCGACCACGCCTTGGCCTGGACGACCAGGTTCATCAGGAGGCCGACCAGCACGTGCAGGCCGTGCAGACCGGTGGTCACGAAGAAGATCGAGCCGTACGCGTTGTCGGTCCAGCCGAACGTGAGCTTGCTGTACTCGTACGCCTGATGACCGAGGAACGCCGCGCCCATGATGAAGCTGATGAGCAGGCCGATGCGCAGGGTCGCCTGCCGGCCGGCGCGGATGCCGGCCTCGGCCCAGAAGATGGGAATGCTGCTGGCGATCAGCACCACGCTGAACACGCTGATCAGCGGGAGCTCCGGTAGTTCGATGCCGGCCGGGGGCCAGCGGGGCGCCGACGCCCGGAGGAAGAAATAGGTCGACAGCAGGCCGAGGAAGATCGTCCCCTCGGTCGCGATCACCACGACCATGCCCCACCAGCCGATGTCGCGGCCGCGGCTCCGTGCTGCGGGCGGGGCCACCGGGACGGTGGGCACCATCGGCGGCGCGGTCGCGGTCATCTCACTGCTCCCCGGTCCGCCACGCCCACCAGACGAGGCCGAGGCCGCCCAGGACGAGCCCCGCGACGCCGACGACGACCGCTTGCACGAGCAATCCGGTGACGAACACGGCCAGCCCGGCGGCGAGGATGCAAGGGAGCACCGTCGGCTCCGGAATGTGCATCGTCGCCTCGGGCGCGGCGCGCAATCCGCCCGTGACCGGGGTCGTGTGCTCCCGTGCCCCGGGTACGCCGAGGGCACGCGTCGCGTCGTCGTCGCCGGAGACCGCGACGGGTAGTGGCTGCTGGTCCCAGAGGGGGTGACGGCTCGCCACCACGGGCACGGCCTCGAAATTGAAGTCGGGTGGCGGCGAGCTCGTCGCCCACTCGAGCGTGTCGGCGCCCCACGGGTTGTCCGGTGCGAGCGCACCCCGGCGCATGCTCACGGCGAAGTTGATCAGGGTGAGCAACACCCCGAACGCGAACGCGAAGGCGCCCACGCTCACGAGGAGGTTCAGGGAGTCCCATCCGAGCCCGCTGGAGTACGTGTACACACGGCGGGGCATCCCCAGGAACCCGAGGATGTGCATCGGGAAGAAGGCGAGGTTGAAGCCGATGAACATGGTCCAGAAGCTCGCTCGCCCGAGGCGCTCACCGAGCATGCGTCCCGTGATCTTCGGGAGCCAGAAGTAGAGCGCGGCGAAGATCGGGAACACGACGGCGCCGTTCAGCACGTAGTGCAAATGCGCCACGATGAAATAGCTGTCGGTTGCCTGCCAGTCGAACGGCAGCACGGCGACCATGACACCGGTGATCCCGCCGAGCAGGAACACGAGCAGGAATCCGAGCGCGAACAGCATCGGTGTTGAGAACCGCACTCGTCCTTGCCACATCGTCGCGATCCAGGCGAAAAACTGCACGCCGCTCGGAATCGCGATCAGAAGGCTGACGGCGGCGAAGAACGAAAGCGCGAGCGCGGGCATGCCTGTGGCGAACATGTGATGCACCCACACGCCGAAGCTCATGAACCCGATCGCGACGAGTGATGCGGCGACCCAGAGGTACCCAGCGAGGGGTCGACGAGCGAAGACCGGGATGATCGCGGAGATCATCCCGGTGGCCGGGACGAACAGGATGTACACCTCGGGATGACCCCAGAACCAGAACAGGTGCTGGTACAGCAGCGTGCTCCCGCCCGCACCCGGCGCGAAGAACGCCGTGCCGAACAGGCGGTCGAGCTCGAGCAACCCGGCCGCGAGCGTCACCGCCGGGACGGCGAAGATCACCATGAACGAGAAGACGAGCATCGACCACACGAAGATCGGAAGCCGGTTCAGGCTCATACCCGGTGCCCGGAGCTTGAACGTTGTGACGATGAAGTTCACCGCTCCGACGGTCGTGGAGATCCCGACGAACGCAACGCCGAGGCCCCAGAACTCCATGTTCACGCCGGGGGAGAACGGTTTGGTCGTGAGGGGGGTGTACGCGAACCATCCGCCGTCGGGCGGGCTCCCGATCAGGAAGCTCGAATAGAAGAAGACGCCCGCGAACAGGAAGATCCAGTAGCTGAAGGCGTTCAGCCGTGGGAACGCCATGTCGCGCGTCCCGATCATCATCGGCAGCAGGTAGTTCGCGAAGCCGGCGAGCACGGGCGTGTTGAACAAGAAGATCATCGTGGTCCCGTGCACCGTGAACAGGCTGTTGTAGGCCTGCGCCGAGAGCACCGTGTTCTCCGGGCCCGCGAGCTGCGCGCGCATGACGAGTGCGATCAAGCCGCCCACGAAGAAGAAGATGAAGCACGTGTAGATGTAGCGCTTGCCGATGCGCTTGTGGTCGACCGTCGAGAAGAACCCGGGGACGCCCGGGTCGTCCTCCCAGATCTCCTCGAGCTCTTCCCGCGCCTCGAGCGGTTCCGGCCGGACGTCGGTCGTTGCCATCTACCGCAGGCTCTCGAGGTAGGCGACGACGGCTCGTACGTCGTTGTCGGAGAGCGTGAGGTTCGGCATGAGCGCTCCGGGCTTCACGGACTGGGCGTGCTGCATCCACCGTCCGAGGTTCTCCGGCGTGTTCTCGACGGCGCCGGCGCCGATCGTGGCGCGACTGCCGAAATCGGTGAGGTCGGGGCCGACCGTGCCGCGGGCCTCGGTTCCCCGGACGGTGTGACAGCCGGCGCACGGCAACGCCTGGAACCGGACCTGGCCTTGCGCCGCCAGCTCGGAGGCGGGCTGACGCGGTGGTGACGCGTGCGCGGTGGCCCACCGCTCGAACGTGCCCGGCGACTCTGCGATCACCCGAAAGCCCATGTGCGTGTGCTGGATGCCGCAGAACTCCGCGCAGACGCCGAGATACGTGCCGGCCTTCTCGGCGGTGAATCGCAGCACGTTGTGCTGGCCCGGGATCGTGTCGACCTTGCCGGCGAGCTCCGGCACCCAGAAGCTGTGCACGACGTTGTCGGAGTCGAGACCGATCTGGACCTGTTGCCCGACCGGCACGTGGAGCTCGTTCGCGGTGACGATCGCGCGCCCCGGGTAGCGAACGGACCACCACCACCGCTCGCCCGTGACCTCGATGCGCAACGGATCGCTGCCCGCCTTGCGGAGCGCGCCGGTCGTGGTCACGGTGACGACGGCCAGCACGAGCAGGATGAGTGTCGGAACGACGACGCCGCCGACCGCGATGAACGTGTTCGGGCGGAGCCGGGAGCCCGAAGGCTCGCGCCGGCGACCTCGGAGCGCGGCCACGAGGATGAAGCCCGCGACGACGACGTAGACGCCGGCCGCGAGGCCGAACATCAGCCACCAGAGGCCGGCGATGTGGCGGGCTTCGGAGCCGTGCGCGTCGAGCGCCGACGTGTTGTCGCTGCACGCAGTGAGCGCGAGCACGGCGGCGAGCACCCACGCGAAGGCCGCGGCGTGACGCATGCGGCTCATCCGCGGTTCCAGTAGGCCGGACCGATCGGTTCGAGGAAGTCCCGCTGTGCCATGAGCACGCCGTCGTCCCCGATCTCGAGCGGGAGCTGGGGAAGGGCGCGGGCGGCGGGGCCGAGCACCGGCCGGGCGCCTTCGAGGACGTCGAACGCGGACTGGTGGCACGGGCACAGCAGTTGGTGCGTTCGCGCCTGGTACAGCCCCACGGGGCAACCCGCGTGTGTGCAGACCTTCGAGTAGGCGATGAGACCGTCGGGGCTCCAGTCCTCGCGCCCGGGCGCCGGGTGGAGCAACTCCGGCCGGACGCGGACCAGCACTGTCTGTGCGTCCGCCGATCCGCGCGAGCCTTCGGGGAAGACGGTCAGGAGCCCGTTGAGCGGGACATCCTCGGCCGCGACGACGGCGCCGTCCTTGGTCACGAGCCGGCTCCCGCGCCGCCACGACGTCTGCTCGAGGGAACGGCCCGGGCTCGGGCCGAGCGACCGGATCGGGAACACGGCCGCCGCGCCGATGGCGCCGAGCGCGGCGAGCAGGGACCCGGTCAGGAAGCGGCGCCGGGTGAAGCTCTCGCCGCGCTCGAGGTCGTGCTCGAACGCCTTCCGGTCTCCGGCGGCCGTGGGGAGCGGTTCGCGTTCCTCCGCGTACTGTGCCGTGGGCAACAGGCGGTGCGCGATGGTGACGAGACCGGCTCCGAGCGCACCGAAGCAGACCAGGATCAACGCGCCTTCTAGCTGAACGTTGCCGCCGCGCGCGTACAAGATCGCCAGACCGATCGCGGCAGCCGCGCTGAGCAGGAACGCGGTCGTCGCGAAGCGCTCGCCGGTTCCCTCACTCGGCGTGGACCGCGGTGCGTCGCTCACGTGCGTGTCCCGATCCAGCGGGCGGCGATGAGCAGCGCGCCCAGGCCGAGGAGCCCCGCGGCCGCTCCTTCCGCGAGGGGTCCGACGTGCCAGAGCGGTTCCCCGCCCCGATCGCGCGGCTCGTCGAGGTATCCCGTGTAGGCAACGAGCGAATCGAGTTGGTCGTCGGGAATCGCTGCCCGGCCGAAGGCGGGCATGTTGCCGGGGCCGGTGCGGACCGCTTCGGCGATCTGCGTCGGTGTCGCCGGCTGTGTCGCCGGCGCCTCGCGCTCGATCAGCGCGCCCCCTTCACCCGACCACGCGTGGCACGCGGCGCACTGCTGCCGGAAGAGCTCACCGCCTTGGGCGACGCTGCCGGCGTGTGGGTCGACACGGGGGATAGGTAGGCCGCGACCGCCGGTGATCGACTGCACGTAGAGGACGAGCTCGCGGATCGTGGAACGCGAATACGCGGGCGTGCGCCGCCGCACCTCTGATCCCGCCGACGGGAGCGGCATCCGGCCCGTCGAGAGCCAGAAATCGATGGTCGCAGCCCCTTTGTCGACGAGCGACGGGCCTTGGCGCGTGCCGCGACCGTCGCTGCCGTGGCAGATCGCGCAGTCCTTCAAGTACAGGGCGCGCACATCGCGTGGTGCGGCTGCCGGGCGCCCGATTGCCTCGACGCCTGGGCGCATGAATCCCAGCCCGGCGAGCCCGAGCGTGAGTCCAACCAGCACGAGACCAGCGCGCGTGGCGCCCCCCCTTCCGGTTGGCCCTGCCGGCTGTTCAAGACCGATCAGGCCGTTGACCCAGGCCAGAGCCTTTCCGTCCAGTGAGGTCTCAAACCTGGAGCCTGGCCCGCTCTCGACGTCAGGCGCCGGTGACCACGACGTGGCCTGCTCGTATTTGACCCTGGCGGCATCGCGGCTCGTCGGGATTCAGCCGCACGTTGTACGTGGTGTCGGGCGAGGTAGAGACTGGCGACGGAGACTCGGCGCCGGGGGAGGTTCTCAATGGGTACGTGCGAAGTGTGCGGAAACGAGTACGACAAGGCCTTCGAGGTCATCGCCGCCGGGCAGCATCACGTCTTCGACAGCTTCGAGTGTGCGGTCCACCAGTTGGCGCCGGTGTGCGAGCACTGTGGCTGCAAGGTCATCGGCCACGGCGTTGAGGTCGAGGGTCGTTTCTATTGCTGCGCTCATTGTGCGCGCGAAACCGAGCACACGAGCGAGGTGCGGGACCGTATCGGGGCCGCCGTGCCGTGAGCCCGAACGGGCGCTTAGAGCGGCATGTCAACGGTCATGTCTCGGCCGCCTCGAATACGAACATGTACGCGGCGAGGAGCACATCTTCCAGGCCGATGAGCTCGTCCGATCTTGTCGGTGCGCCCATTGCGACGAAACGGCGGCCGTCGGGGAGGTCCGGGCCGAGGCTTCCTCCGGCGCCGCCCACCGCGTGCGCGAGCGACCGTGGCAGCACTGCGTAGACGTTGACATCGGAGTAGGGGACCTCGGCCTCTGGTCGAGACCTTGGAAGCGGCGCACGGGGCGTTCGTCTGCTCGGCGTCGTCGCCCGAAAAGCCCGAAGCCAGGCCGATTTCGTTGATCTCCCACGCCTCTCAGCATCTGCCCTCGGGCGACCCGGGGACATCCCGCATTCGCGTATGCCTCCCGGCCGCCGGGCCTGGCCGCGACCGGCCCCTCTCGAACCCGGCGAAAAGCACGCGCACGCGTGATGTCGAGCGCGGCCCTGCCCACGACCCTGGAGATCGAACGATCGTCCGTGAAGGAGGCGGAGATGGCAGAAGCACTCGACGGAACGGTGGCCATGGTCACAGGGGCCAGCAGCGGGATCGGCGAGGCGGCCTCTCGAGCCTTGGCTGCCCGGGGCGCCGCAGTGGCACTGGTGGCCCGGCGGCGGGACCGTCTCGAGAAGCTCGCCGCACAGCTCGAGGAACGCGGCGGCTCGGCCCTCGTCATCCCGGCCGACGTCGAGGTACCCGACCAGGCCGAGGCGGCCGTCCAGCACACCGTCGACGAGCTGGGACGGCTCGACATCATGGTGAACGACGCCGGCGTGATGCTGCTCGGTCCGGCGTTGGATGCTCCTCTCGAGGAGTGGAGCCGCATGGTCTCGGTGAACGTTCTGGGGCTTCTCCAGACGACACACGCGGCGCTGCCCCACCTGGTGCATGCGGCGGAGGATTCGCCGCGCCGCGTGGCCGATCTCGTCAACATCGGCTCGGTCGCCGGACGCCAGGCGCGGGCGGGGTCGGCCGTCTACAACCTCACGAAGTTCGGTGTCCGGGCGTTCAGCGAGGCTCTCCGCCAGGAGGTCACCGGCCGGCACGTCCGGGTGTCGGTGGTCGAGCCGGGCCGCGTCGACACGGAGCTGCAGAGCCACCTGCGCCCGGAAGTCCGGGAAGCGTCGATGCGTCGTTTCGAGGGGGTCGAACCGCTGAAGGCGAACGACATCGCAGAGGCGATCGAGTACATCGTGACCCGGCCGCGACACGTCGCAGTCAATGAGCTCCTCGTCCGCCCGACCGAACAGGAGGGCTGACGAGTCCGGTGAGCGACAACGACGCGACCGGATCAGGGCCGGGTGCTGCGCTCGCCGGCCTCGGCCTCGCCGTGGTCCTCGGCGCCCAGGCCGTGGTCGTGCTCGACTTCAGCATCGTCAACGTCGCGCTGCCGGACATCAGCAGCCAGCTCCACGTGTCATCCACTTCGGTGCAATGGGTGGTCACGGCCTACGCCGTCACCTTCGGCGGCTTGCTCGTGCTGGGAGGACGGATCGCCGACCTCTTCGGGCGGCGAAGGCTGTTCGTCGGGGGTTTGATCGGGTTCGCGATCGCGTCGGCGGCGGGCGGCTTGGCCGCGGACTTCCCTGTACTGGTTGCATCACGCGCCGTACAAGGTGTCGCGGCGGCCGCTGTGGCGCCTGCTGCGTTGTCGATTCTGACGACGAGCTTCCACGGGCCCAGCCGAACCCGCGTCCTCGGCTATTACGGCGCCACGGCTTCGGTGGGATTCGTCCTCGGGCTGGTGCTCGGCGGCGTGCTCGTGCAGACGGGGGGCTGGCGCGCCGTCTTCTTCGTCAACGTGCCCATCTGCATCGTGTGCGCGGCAGTCGGCCGGCGCGCGATCCCAGCGGGCGAGAGGCTCGGCACGCGACCGCACCTCGACGTGATCGGTGCGTGTCTCGTCACGGCGGGGATGGCGGCGCTGGTCTACGCGCCCACGGCGGGTGTCGACAACGGGTGGACGTCGGCCCCCTTCCTCGGCGCCCTCGCGCTCAGCGGAGGGCTGCTCGCCGCCTTCGTCCGGCACGAGCAGCGCAGTCCGCGGCCGCTTCTGCCGATGTCGATCTTCCGGTCCCGAACGCTTGCGGCCGGTGACGGGATAACGCTGTTGCTGGGGGCGTGGAACGCCGGCGAAGTTCTCATTCTCAGCCTCTACTTGCAGCAAGTCCTCGGCTATTCGCCTCTGTTGACGGGGCTCGTCGTCGTTCCCCAAGGCGTCGCGGGGCTGGTACGCGGAGCCTTCGGACCTTCGGTCGTCGCCCGGTTCGGCCTGAGGCGGTTCCTGACCGCGAGCGCCCTCATCGCCGCTGTCGGATTGGGCCTGTTGCTGCGGTTCCCGGCCACGAGCCGCTATCCGCTGTTGGGTGTCGTCCTGTTCGTCGTGGGCATGGGCACGACGAGCGCCGCATTCGCCGCCACCGTCGCCGGGAGCGGGGGAGTGACCGACGACGAGCAGGGGCTGGCGAGCGCGCTCATCAATGCAGCCCGGCAAGTCGGCGCCGCGTTGGGCGTCGCGGTCCTCCTCTCAGTCGCCGCCACCAGTACCCAAGGGAGCACGGGATCCGCCGCAGCCCTCGCCGGCGGCTACCGGACGGCGATGACGGTCGCGGCCGGCCTCGCGCTCGTCGCCGCCGTGATCTCGGTTCGCTTCGTCGGCGGGCGAACCCGTCGCGGGAGCACCGCACTCGGCGTGTCCGGAGGGACGAACGGGAACGGAATCAGGCGGTCGCGGGATGTCGAGAAGCACCCGGTTCTCTCATCCTGATCGCGTCAGGGAAGGAGCTCAGCATCGAGCTGAGCGAGCCGGCGACGCCTTGTTCGCCGTCCCGCCTCGGGTGCACACTCGGCCTGTGCCCCGTTCCGATCTCGGCCTACGGGATGCATTGCGAGGATTTCTCACCGGCGCCGGTGTCGTGCGCCCGGTGCGCGCGGAGATCGTGGCGTCCTGGCGCCGGGCGGCGCTCGTCGGCCTCCAACCCGAATCCTTCGACCCTCCGTACGATCCCGACGTCGACGAGGGGAGCCGTCTCGAGCGCGCCGCGGCGCCCGTCCTCGACCAGCTCAGCGACGACCTCGCCGGAACGGAAACGAGCCTGTTGCTCACTGACGAGCGCGGTCACGTCGTCGATCGTCGGGTCTCGGACCCAGCGCTCCGAGCGCGGCTCGATGCCATCCTGCTCGCTCCCGGCTTCTATTACAGCGAGGAGAGCGCCGGCACGAACGGGATCGGCTCCGCGTTGGCGCAGCGTGCGCCGGCGTTCATCACGGGCGGGGAGCACTTCGCCGACGCTCTCACGGACATGGCGTGCGCGGGGGTGCCGATCACCGACCACCGCACCGGGCAAATGGCGGGGATCATCGACATCACGACGTCGGTGACCCGCGCCAACTCGCTGATGCTGCCGTTTGCCAAACAAACGGCCTGGGAGATCGAGCAGCGACTCTTCGAGGGCACGTCAGCCGTCGAACGCGTGATGCACGCGACCTTTCAGTCCGCCCGCCGGCGGGCAAAGGGCCCGCTCGTGTTGGTCAGTGAATTCACGATGATGACGAACCCCGCTGCCGCGCGCCTTCTGGACCCCACAGATCAGCATCTCCTCTGGGAGTGGTCGTCACGGGCGACAACCAATGGTGAGAATCGTGCCGCCGATCTTTCGCTCACGAATGGCAACGAGGTCCTGGCCCAGTGCGAACCGGTCGGCGACGGCAACACGGTGATCGGAGCGCTCATCTGGCTCCGCGGCTCCGCTTCTTCCGCGTCGGGCATCGATGATCGAGCCTCGGGCGCCGATCGGCCAACCTTCGGGTGGAGCAGCCTGACCGAGAGTGAACGCAGCGTCGCAGACCTTGTTGCCGACGGGCTGACGAATCGCGAGGCCGGGACCCGGCTGTTCCTTTCCCATCACACGGTCGACGCCCACCTCCGCCACATCTACCGCAAGCTCGGCATCCGCTCGCGCGTCGAGCTGACGCGCGTCGTCGCCGAGGAGGGTGCCTGAGACTCCCGGGCGAGCCGTTCGTCCCCTGCACCGAGCGTCATGATCCGGCGATTCAGCCGGGCCGCGAGGTCGTCGATTGCCGCGTGCACCGTTGTCGCCTCGGCCCCGGCGCAGATCACGACGTCGCCGGCAAGGACCAGAACCGCGTCGGCGACCGCCATCGAGCGGCCATGGTCATCGACGAGCGCGAACAGGTGCGCACGACAATCCACGGCGCCGGGCGCATGCCGGCAGAGTTGCTCGATCTTCTCGGTTGCGTATGCCACGTTCCCGGATGCGACGGTGCCGCCGATCACCTCGACGTTCACCGTCACTCGGTCGGGGCCCGAGCCCTCCAGCAGCCGAGGCTCCTGATCCGGGCTGTGCTCAGTCATGGCAACGCCTCCTCGTCCGTCTCAGCATGAGACGAGGGCCGGCGGCTGACATCCCGCGTGCGCGTGATCCTCGGGCGGCCGTCCCCCTCCCGAAAATTCCGCCCGCCGCCCCGGCTCGAGGAAATACGAGCCGGGACTCGTTCGTTTTCGGGCACGGATCGAAAGGGAGTTCCGCACACCGGACGAGCACAGGGGGTGAGAGAGATGAGTGCAGGCATCCTCCTTCTTCGTCTCGCGGTCGGGCTGACCGTGGCCGCGCACGGCGCCCAGAAGCTGTTCGGGGCATTCGGCGGCCACGGCCTCGAGGGCACGGCGCAGTTCCTCGAGTCGCTGGGCTTCCGCCCGGGGCGGCTCCACGCCTGGGCGCTCGGCGCTGGTGAGCTGCTCGGCGGGATCATGCTGGCCACGGGCCTGTTGACACCGCTCGGCGCCGCCGCCGTGATCGGCGTCATGGCCGTCGCGGCGCTGGTGGTGCACCGCCCACAGGGCTTCTTCGCCCAGAACGGCGGCTACGAGTACCCGGTCACGCTCGCCCTGGCGGCGGAGGCCGTCGCCTTCACGGGCCCCGGCCGGTTCTCAATCGACCACCTCGCGGGCTGGCACCTGGCCGGACCTGACTGGGGCCTTGCGGCCGCGGCGATTGCCGCCATCGCGGCGGGCGTCGTGCTCGCCGGTCGCGCCGTTGCGAACCGGAGTGGTGACCGCGGCGGTGCGCCGGCGCCGGCCCACTAGCCGCCCGCCGATACGCTGGACATGCGCCCCGGGCGCTGCGCCCGGGGCGCGACCCGAGGAGGCGCAGGAAGCCGTGGCATCGCCGACGAACGTGATCCAGTGCGAGAACTGCGGTCGCAAGAATCGGGTACCGGCGGCAGCTCGGGGAACACCCCGGTGCGCCCAGTGCCACCAGCCGCTGCCATGGATCGCGGAGGCGGATGACCACTCCTTCGCGGAGGTTACCGACGCCGGGTCACTCCCCGTCCTCGTCGACGTCTGGGCGCCCTGGTGCGGTCCGTGTCGCATGGTCAGTCCGGTGCTGGACCGACTCGCCCACGAGCTCGCGGGGCGCGTGAAGCTCGTCAAGGTGAACGCCGATGCCGCGCCGGGCGTGGCGAGACAG
>WNFW01001224.1_pt1 | contig 17197 bp, 15 predicted proteins | sample 5400131 | NCBI WGS metagenome assembly WNFW01 (sample SAMN13153362, study PRJNA577476) | soil metagenome | isolation source: 20 cm soil or saprolite under grassland replicate 1 | place: USA:California | collected 2016-06-15 | reverse complement strand
AACGACGAAGGCAATCCGAACACGACGACCACACTGGTGCCCGCGTACGAAGGCACGCTTGATCTGGTGATCCTTCACTCGTTGACCACGGCTGAAATCGAAGATTGGAAGAGCTACTACCAAGTCATCGCCGCGGACACTTTTCAATCCAAATTCTATCCGATGCTCCTGATGAGTCTCAACCCATCTTTGGAACGGGTGAAATTCAACCTCGAATTTGTCCGCTATGGGGTCTCCCGCTGTGTCGAATACACGCGAGCCGATCTCCCCTGGCTGAGGGAATTGGCGCAAAGGGAGCGGGCACGCCAGAGAGAACGCCACAAGCGAAACGGTAATCGGATGGCGAAGGCCTCGCCGGGCAGACACTGTACCTGGTGCCCCCTGCTATTGAACCGTTGCCCAGTGGCAAAGACAAATCCATATCGACGGATGACTCCCGAACGGCGACTTCGGTTTGCTCTCTGGCTGCAACAAGCCGAAAGGCACAACACAATCGTACTCAAGGACCTCGTCACCGAACGCGGTCCGATCCGCTACCGCGACGAAAACCAAAATGAGTACGTTGCCGCCTTCGAAGCTGTGGAGAAGAAGGCCTATCCCTATCACAAGGTAGCTTCGGCACTGGCTCAGTGGGTCGAAACGCACCCGGAGGACAAGGAGCTTATGGAAGGCCTGACAGCGTCCGGACTCTCCTCTAGGTTGAAAGCAAAGAAACGCAGAGCGCTCGCACAGGAGCTAGCGGCACTTGCGAATATTCGTGTCGAGACGGAGCTGAGAATCGGCCGGACAGAGGCATGCGAATCCGATGTTCAAGATAGTCAGGTTTGACAAGGCATGCTGAGAAGTTCTTTCGGTTGGAGTGCGGAAACGACGACCCGGCGAAAGGAGGAACGCACGATGCGTTGTCCATATTGCGGAGACAGACGAACAGAAGTGCTCAAGACGGTTTACCGCGGTCATAACTCATATCGCCACCGGCGATGCCTCTACTGCGGGTCTCGCTTCAGTACCCAAGAGAGGCCAGTACGTTGGAGCCGCGTTGAGCGGAAGTGGCCGGGGCCCCGCCCATTGCGAAAGGGATGGGGGAATCGACGAACGCCGGCTCTGCGGGGGAAGTGTGAGGTAGAAACATGCGGAGTGGAATTCAAGCTGGCAGGAATCAGGCGCCATGTGGACCACATCGTGCCGGCACGGCTTATTCGGCGACTAACGGCTGGGAATCCCGACCTCCGCGAAAACCTTCAGTGTATCTGCGGCACCTGCCATGGCTATAAGCTCCAGGCCGACCACAAGCTGTGCTTAGCGGATAAGTTGGGGTACCTGGAGATTCTTCGCACTCATCATTTTGATCTTGGGCGGGTTGAACGGGCACTGGCTTTGTACGGGCTGTAGCTCCCGCGAGGGGTGCAGGGCTGCACTCTGGAACACTGTGGACGGTCGGTGAGAGTGAGGAGGTAGCTCTCTAGGAAGGGCTCGAACCTGCAACCCTTCGGTTAACAGAACTGGGCGCGCTCGGCAATTCGACTACTTTGCGACGCAGATGACAACGCTCGGGACTGTTCAAAATCAGAGGGTTATAACCGGAGGATGAAATCTGTGACCCTTATTTGACCCGGACTAATTTTGTTCAAATAAGGGTCACAATAACACGAGACTACGATTTGAGTATGCTCGCAGGCGCTCATCCTCCTGTCCAACAGGTTCGCTGGTCTGGAAGCTGGATGGGTTTGGACGTCGGCGCATGCGTCCCGGACAGGCCGTGGTCCTGGTGGAATTGGCCAACTGGCCAACCAGCAGTTGGCCACCTTTGTCAGAATTGAGGGCGGTAGGTCGGGCTATTTCGGAATGGATTCTCGCAGACGCGCAGACAATCACCTGTCTTGAAATTGAATTTCAGCGTCAGTGCGGCATTACCGCTCCCGCGCAGCGAACCTGAATCTCGCGTAGATCAGCGGTTAGAGCAGCGGACTCATAAACCTTATCGGTTTCTTTGCCCACTCTCGTCTTGAGCTGACAACACACGCCATTTCAGCAGGATGTAAGGTTTCTAAGTCGACTGGCCGTGCCGCGTTCTGCCTGAATCTGACAGACAACCCAAGTGCCACCAGAAGTGCCACCAGATTTGGGTAGGGAACCAAGAATCCATGACAGCCGTTACTGTGCTCTAAGTGGTCGGACGGGAGGTTTTTGCTTGGCTCAACTCTGGTGTGTCGTAGCCCTTGAATGATTTCTGCAATGATTCGCGCCTTAGTACAAAGCCAGGAGTTTTGGTAGTTTTTGGGGCGGGATTGCGTTTCTGGGCACGAGCAGAATTAAGGTTTCGGTTCTCCTATGGACCACGGAAGAATTGGATTGGTTGTAAATGACGAGGCGAACGGCTCGGTGAAGCCACGTTCGCGACGAACCAGGCCACCTGCCGTTCGTCCCTTCTTTCGCTTCAACCACTTTCTTCCCACTTTCTTGCGCTCCGAAAAAACGCGGCTTGTAGTTTTGACCGCAGTCGTTACCACGGTTTTGAACGCACTTGTCTACGTAGTTTTTGTCACGCCAGTATCCACGGTCGTTTCAGAGATCGCCAAGGAGGGTACCGAATATTTCTTCAAGAAACACAACTTATTTGACTTAAAGCCAGAAATTACTCACCGGTCCGTCGAAGCACCGAATCTACTAATGCCCCAGACTCGCGGAGCTCTCAAGTCGATCTTTGATAATGAGGCGAGTTTCGAAAACGACGACGAGCACGACGGGGTGAATGTCGAGTTCACGATTGAGGCTCCAAATGACAGTTGCACTCTTCAAAAGTTCGAACCGAGGACCTCGCCCGAAGGACTCCTGCCTTTGATGCATGTCAACGAGTCCAAGACAGAGGCAGTCCGAGACACTCGGTTCTGGCACATTGATTTCTTCCCTAAGAATGTGAAGTTGACTGCGCGTTACCGCACCTCTTGCACTATATACCTGCCGATTTCAAGCTTGCAGATTCGAATGTTGGAAAGACGAGGTTTTCCGAAACAGCTCTCCAAGCCCACGTCTGAGCTGATGCGGGGTGCAGCCTATCAGGCAGTTGAAGATAGGACTGCTTCCATGCAGTCGAATTTCTATGTATACAGCGATGCGGATTCCGGTCTCAATCACGCGCTCTCTTCGAGAACTATCCTTATTCGGGCTGCCGATTGTGATGCGATTATCCGACAGGGGGTATTTAATGTCACGACCGTGAACAAGGGCTTGCACATTCAGGATGACCTCATTTCGTGGCTGAGTATCACCACCGATGAACAGTTCATTTCCGCGCAGAAAGCCGGACTCAATTTCAGCGCGACAATTGACTCTATCCCTTTCAACCTCAACGGCAGCGACTCGCTGAATGAATTCCATCGACTCCAAACGGCGTTAAATCAAGGGCAGGTCAGGCACTTTACGCAAGATGAGTTTCTCCAAACCGTCCAACTCTCGGTTGCACCTGAAATCGTCAATGCTTGGCTCAAGTGCGTCACTCAGCCTGCTGTGGGTCTCTCCTGCTCGATTTCGGCCAATAACGATCACTTGCTTACTTTTGAGGCGCGCTGGCTGCCTAACTCCATCACCGATTATCCCCCCACCGTACTGCCTGGCGGGTTCCAAGTATCGCCTGGCGCCACGTTTACCGGTACCGGCTTTGCTGACGGAAGTGAAATCCAAATGGCTGGGTCAAGCGTGATCTTAAATCGCCCAGGAAGCGACGCTGTCACGATCCTATTGAACACCTCGAAGGGCTCTTGCCAGGAAAACATTGCAGCATTACAGCCGCCTCCTCCACCGGTCCTTCAATCCCCACCACTTGAGCTCAAGCGGTTCACCGCCCAAGGAGCAGCGGACCACTGGCCCGTAGTCCAGCTACAGGTACCCAGTGGGTACAAGATTATCTCCGGTGGGGCCGTTGACCACTATCCGCATTGGGGAAACATGTTAACCTGCTCGTACACCACAGACGGTCGCACCTGGATTGCAAAGGGAAAGGACCATGGGGTTTCGGAACCCGCCCCCATAGAAGCGGACGTTATCGCTTTGTTCGACCCGAACGATCTCTGGGATGTAACCTATCAATCTGCGATAGTGGGACCAGCAGAACATCCCGCCGGCACAGTATCGCTGCCACCTGGTTATACACTCACGGGAGGCGGCGCATGCGCAAATTGGAGCACGGCGGGAAGTTTTCTTACTGCGTCGTACCCTCATGATTCTGCGACATGGTTTGCCGAAAGCAAAGATCACTACGCTCCCGAAGCCGTAACATTGACAATCATCGTGATTGGTATTCGCCCCCGGAATCTAGTATCCATGCCTGACGTCAGAATCTTTTCGAGTACGAGCGCTGTTGCGGACATCCCTTCGACGTCGGTGGCTGTTGATAGCTCATATTTGATGCTGGGTGGTGGCTGTCAAGTCCTCTGGACGGAGCCCGGCAATCTGCTCACCGCGTGTCTGCCCACCGATCTCGCAACCTGGTCGGCAGCGAGCAAAGATCACATGGTCGCGAGCCCGGCGAGGATTGTGGCCTATGCGATCGGAATCAAACCTCTTCCTCCCGCAGCGTGTACTTACGCTTTCTCACCTAACGCGATGTTGTCGTTGCCACCGCAAGCTTCGACGGTAACCCTCAATCTCGTCACGAGCGCGGGATGCACCTGGGGCATCGACAGTGCGCCTCTATGGGCCTCCATACTTTCAGCGGGTCCGTTGACGGCGAGCGGAACAATCAGCGTCAGCTTCAAGGATAATCTCGCTGGATCTCAGCGGACGGGCACGATCACCGCTGGTGGCCAGACCCTTGTAGTCATTCAGGAGGGATTGGCGTGTGGACCATTCAAACTCGACCAAACCGTTATGTCGTTCTCTTCGACCGGAGATCGTGGCTCGGTGAGTGTTGTGGGTCAGGACGGCTGCCCGTGGACTATCTCCAATCTTCCAACTTGGATTACACCTCTTTCAGGCTCAAGCGGTGTGGGGCCAGGAACCTTTACCTTTCAGGTTGCGCCTCTTCAGGCCCAAACGCGTTCGGCAACTTTCCTAGTGGCCGGGCTCTCCATAACTGTCACTCAAAATGGAATCCAACCTGATTTTTCGATCGGACCACCAGTTGGTGCTCCGACTTCTGCATCAGTGAGCGCAGGTCAGGACACCACCTATAGCCAGGACATGATCCCAGCTGGAGGCTTCCTGGGTCAGATCACTTTGACTTGTGCAGGGGCACCACGGCAGGCGACATGTGTACCTTCGTCCCCCCTACTGACTGTGCAGGATTCATCGACCCTACTGTTCACACTCCACGTGACAACTACCAAAGGCTCGCTCTCTCCGCCAAGCACGATCCGCTGGTCGCGACCGAAAATTCGCCTGTGGATGGGTCCATTCTGCCTCGCGATTTTCCTGCTGATCGCAATCGACCTGATCCGTGGGACCCGCAGACCAAAGTTCATCCCAGCTTGGGCCACCATCGTAGTTCTCCTGACATGCCTTGGCTTCTTCACAGCTGCTTGCGGTCGCTCAAGCAATGATCGCACTCCACCGGCGATCACTGGCACACCACCGGGCAATTACGGTCTCACGGTAACAGCCAAGTCTGGAAACATTTCTCACACCTCAACAGTCACACTCATTGTTAACTAATGCCGCCTACATTGGCGAAATGTGCCAGCAGCAGAAACAAATGGCCCAGCGTGGAGTCGGAAGCTTCTGCTTCCGACTCCACGTGGACTTGTCTAAAAGGCACGGTTAGTAAGAATTACGATCGCTCCTCATACCGCAGCGGCCTCCAAACACTTTCTGCGACTTCGTCAACCGACAATTGCAACATCCAAAATGATGTAACTCGAAAGGGTTTGTGCATGATCAGGAAACCTGGTTTCAAGCGGTGGTTAAGCTAGAGGTTGTAGTGCAAGCCGAGTTGAAATGCTCTTGGCCCACCTGCTCCCAGAAAACGCCCAGCCGTGGTCTGGGCGTTCCCAAATCTTTGGCTGCAATCTTCAAAGAGTATCTCGCTGGCAAACAACCCGGTACACTGCTGTTTTCATCGCGCAACGGGCGTCGACTTTTGCAAAGGAATATCAACCGTGATTGGCTACACCCGATTTTGGAATCGGTGGGGCTGAGAACGGCTCAGCGTTAGCGCGATACGAATGGCAGACGCAAAGTGAAGTGTCTCAACGGGGCCGGCAAAGCGTGGCATGCGATGCGTCGGTTCCGTAGTACGCACCTGGAAGCCGAACTGATTCCCGAGACGTTGATCAAGCTCTGGCTCGGTCACGGCAAGAAAGGTGTGACGGAGCAGTCTTACATCAAGATCATGGGGCGAGTTGACGTGCACAGAAAATATGTTGAAAGTGTCGGACTTGGGTTCAGTCATGTCCCAATGTCCCCAAGCGTTCGCTTTGAAAAGGCAGCATAACTGTCACAAAATGGGGATGATCCCCGGTAGCTCAACGGTAGAGCATTCGGCTCTCCAGAAACTCGATTTTAAGTCCTTTGGAATCAGTAGACCTCGGCATCGAGTTTCTGGCTCATACAACCACCCCGAAGGGGTGGCCGGTGCTGTTAACAGAGAACTTCAAATCCAATAACTCGTTTCTCTGGCGTCAGTTAACAGCTTCCGGGCCATCCCCAAACACCTTTTTCTTGTCGCCCTGATGTCCCAGCACAACTCGGTCGGTGTCCTCAAAATCAAATGATCCGTGGGAATCCGGTACGCGCTTGGAGCGAGTCGAGATACGCGGCGGCGAGGGTGGGACTCTAAACTTCACGCCAAAAACCCAAGTAAAACTTGGCTTCTACTAGATAAAGCCTTTCTTGCTCTACCCGATACGGTTTGATACGGGCCTGTACTACCCTGCGTTACCTACTTTAGTAGCCGGGTAACTGAAACCAACATAGCTCACTCATCCAGGAAGTAAACACATATCTTGGCTTCGTTCTTCCCCTACGGGTGAATGTTCGTCGCCTGGACTTTAACGACTTGCTTAAAGTTCATTTTGATTCTGCCCAGCATACCGTTAGTGAGGTGGTCCACTTTCTTTCCCGTATTGTCAAAGACGGACAACACCTGTTCAATCTTGAGTTCCCTGGTTGTATTTAGGTGATTGAGGCTATCGGTCGGAATAGTCATGATAAACGTGATTTCTACTGGAGTCGCTTCGTGCCAATGAAGCGGCGTCCTACCAATGCTCGTAATCTTGATGTCCGGTAGGGTCTCTATCGTTTCCGGAACAAACTCCGCCTTGTCAATGAAGCCAGATTTGAAGGCAACGTTTATAAATTTGGGCCGTAGGCGGAGATTGTGAACAAAGTTGCCCGCACTATCCACTTTGCTGTCTATCTCCGTAACTGATTCAGAATCGGTGCTCGGAACGTACCGTATGTCTGGCTGAGCAAAGTTCGTCCACCAACCTATAAAGCCCGCAAAGCCAGCGAGCAGCAATCCGGCGATACCGGTAGCGATGGTGAAAGCGTGCGGACGGGGAGACACGGGCTTCGGTGGGATAAGCGGCTGTGACGGTGGATGGTCGCCCCGATTACGCTGCTTCTCACGTTTCCTTCTATTACGGTTCTTTTCCCGCTTCTTCTGCTTTTTGTCCACGTTTACTGAGTATACCAATTCACATCCACGACTCTCCCGGTCAAAACACTAATGGTTTCGCCCTGCTCACCCGCCCGAAACCACTGTGAATTACGCTTACCCGCACGGCACTCCCCGGCTCGGACCGCTTATGAACGTAGTGGGTGGTTCAAGCGAAGGTCGAAGCGACACCGGTTTCAACACAAGAAGCGCGAGACTTCGTTGCATCTTGTTATTATCGACGTTAGACTCGCTGGCAAGGGGTACAAACTTTGGGGGAATCAGTCTGACTGGACATAAAAGAAGTACGCGGCACCGCATCTTTCCCGGCCCGGTACGAAATCTTGTTTTTCCCGCCTCTAGCTGCTCACTAGGCAGCATGCCAGATCTTTTCTCTCAAAACTTCCATCCCGTCCAGCAAGTGTGCTCAGTTTGTTTCAGACTAATGAAAGGCGGGTTCCAAACATGACTGCTGTGAGCTCTGTCAGCTGCAACCTAAAGGAAAAGCTGGGCCAATTGAATCCTCCGACTTCTCTGTGGCTTGGCGGGTCCGAACTTGCCGTGTCCCCGGTGTTCAATACTTATTGGCGATTCGCCGTTGAACGGCAAAGAATCTTCTTCAACAGACTGCAACAGCAGTTCCCGTTGACACCGGACCCAATCCTATCCGTTTTCAAATTTACCAATGCCTACCGAGCATCCGATCGAGTAAGTCAGTATCTCATTCGGAATGTTGCGTACGAGGGAGAACAAACGGCCAAAGAGGTATTTTTTCGGACGATTTTGTTTAAGCTCTTCAATAAGATCCAAACCTGGGAACTTCTGACAAAGACGTTTGAACAGGTTACATACCATGAATTTTGTATCGAGCATTACGACCGTGTTTTGGGGGATGCCCTTTCCCGAGGGCAGAGAATTTACTCCGCAGCCTACATCATGCCCTCTGGAGGCCCAGGCGTGCATGGCCGAAAGCACACGTTTCACCTCCGGCTCCTGCAACAAATGATGAGGGACTGTGTCCCAGAAAAACTTGCTCAAATGGGAAGCATGGAAGAGGCCTTTTTGCTGTTACGGTCCTATCCCATGATTGGTGATTTCCTCGCATTCCAGTTCGTTACGGACCTGAATTACACCACCCTAACCAATTTCGACGAAATGGACTTCGTCGTGGCCGGCCCAGGAGCAAAGGACGGGCTCCGCAAATGCTTTCCTTACGCTGATCTGCGGAGGGCTTCCGATATCATTCGGCTTACAACTGAAGTTCAAGAACAACAGTTTGAACGGCTAGGACTTCGCTTCGAATCTCTCTGGGGAAGGCGCTTACAACTGATCGACTGTCAGAATCTTTTTTGTGAGGTGGATAAGTACTCGCGACAGGCGCATCCCGAGGTGAAAGGGACATCCGGCAGAACGAGAATAAAACAGCAGTTTGTTCCCAACACAGGAGTTCTAAAACTGTTCTACCCGCCAAAATGGAAAATCAATGACCAGATACCGCTGCTCCACAGAGCATCCTGACAGTCAGTTGTCTGATTGTCCGATATATGTGAACTCGCGATTGGCCAGGTTGCACTTGATTGTCCCACCTCCGTTCTTCTTCACGAGCCGCCACACCTCGTAACCGCCTAGGATGGCCTGTTCCCACTCGTACAGAGTACGCATGGAAACCTCTAAGTGCGCAGCCATCTCCTGACAAGTGCGCAACACGCTCCAGTCAACAACGCTGAGGCCTTGAAGGAAAGTGTGTTCTTGAGCATAAGTAAAAATGAGGGCCGAGATACCTTCCTCAATGGCGATCGCCCTTCCTCCGTCTTCCACTTCGTCTATCTCTGAATCGCTCTTGCGCTTTAACCGAAGATTTGCACGAAGCACCGGAGACCAACCCAGCAAGGCCGAATACGATAGATGGAAGACATCATGAAAACGGTAACCATCGTCCGTGTATGCGTTGTCTGTTAGATGATTCCCCACCTGAATTCCATTTATGAACAACTCCGTCCGCTTTTTGTCTGCTTCGTCGAAGTCGCGAACCACTGCCACGAATTCCCGCGGAAGTTGCTCTCCAACGGGGAATCCCTCGTCGAACAGTTTGGGCCGCGTAGCCTGGGGCAACCATCTGTCCCTGGTCTTCTGCAGGTTGCGTTCTGCTACATCGGAAAGACTGATTCCACCCCTCCGTGCGACGGTGGACAGATACCACAAAATGTCCCCGAGCTCCTCGCTGAGGCGTTCCCCTGCAATTTGGTACGCGTCCCCGTCTCTTAACCATTTCTTGTAAAGAGTCAGCAAGGACCCTGCCTCACCGGCCAGGCCAAGGAGCGGCACGACCATACCATCTTTTTCTCCCGCAGCTTCCTTGTCGGTTCTTGCGGCTTCGGACTGGTATTCGTCAAAAGTCATCAATTTTTCCTCCACGCTACTTCTTAGGGATTATGGAATTCGAGAATCTCCTTTAGATTCGCTGCTCGAACCTCAAGCTCCGCTATCGTGCTCACACAAGTCATCGCAGTAAGCGTTAAGTGCATTTCATGCGCGACAAACATACCAAGCCGGATCAACCCCAAATAATTTCCGTAGGCCCGCTGAAATAGATATTGGTGAGGATAAAAACCAACAACATGCAAACTTCCATTCGCGGAAGCCGGAACGAAGGAAACCTGCTGCATGCAGGGAAATCCAAGTTGGCGGGCATTATTCAGGTCGCGCCAGGGAACGATGACACTCGCCTGAAGCGCACTTCGGCGATGGTTTCCACCTTCGTACGTCTCAATGACATGCTTTAACTGATTGAAACTCTCACCATTGCTCGTGGGATAGTTGATCATCCGCTCGAAGTATGTGCCTCGCCGATTGGCCCGATGCTTGCGGATCTTGGGAAAGGCCCTCATATACCGTTGGAAAAGAACTTCTTTGGGTCTTTGGCGGTTCCAAAGCGAGGCCGGAAATATCGTGTTTGCCACGGTGTCCACGCTTCCCATTTCTTCGGCGGAAAGCATTCCATCGAGTAGGCCGCGAACCTGCGGAGATTCTTGCGGTCCTCCATGCTCCAATCCGTTAATCGTGACACTAAGATTCGTTACCTCGTGCCTTGGGCTATTGGCGGCCAGTGCGACTGACGTAAGCCAGGCCTCGCTGATCGAAACCGAGTTGATGTCAGGCATCTTCGGGCTCCGGCAAATATCTGTACTGGTAGAAACCGACGAATTCTTTCCGGCACGCACTGACCTGCATAGTTCCTTCGCCCAGCAATGGGACTTCCTCATGCCCAATCCCCGTGACTTGAAAGCATCCATTTCCCATTGCCGTCAGTATTCCGTCAGGCTCGCTCTCGATTCCAGTAATCACATCTCCTATTTCGGCGTGCAGGTGTGAACCGTGCCAAGAGCCATGACACGGCCACAATTCGTTTCGCCCAAACTTACCCACGGTCGGGGCAAGCGCTTGCTTTATTATCTGAGGCTTTACCGCCAGAAGTTTCTCGAAGCGATCGTGATCGAGGAGGCCCAGAGACCATCGCATTTGGTGGACTAACGATGTGTAACCCACACCTAGCCACGCGGCGACTCGGTATGCTGCTCCTGGTTCAAGTGTCTTTGGACTTGCCCCAATATTCGAGATTCCCCTGTGTACCGCCCGCCGAGGCATCAAGAGATAGCGCGCGAACAGCTCCGCAAGCCGCTCCTCAGGCGTGACCGCGGAGAAGTTCTTCTCTGACAGGTCCAACGCCAAATCGAACGTGGAACCGTGTCCAAAAACGTGATGACCGAGTTCATGAGCGGCCGTGAATCGTTGCAATCCGGCTGGTCTAAACGCACAAACGTTTATTTGTCCAGACGTGCCATCTGACAAATAAAAGCCCTCGAGTGACTTGACCTCCATGAACCGCAGCTCTAGTCCTTGACGCGCGATCAGCTCATAAATGTCACACTGGGCATCCTGCGCGATGCCATTGCGGACGCGATACTCCAGCGCCAATTTTGCAGCTTGACCGAGCGAGGGCTGGGGTTGAAGCGACATGCTCCTTATCGGCCGCCCTTCTCACGACGAAACGAGTCGATAATTCGCATCACTGTTTCTAGGTCCTGCTTTTTCAAGCCGTGCAGCTTGCGTGCAGCGAGCTTGACCTTGTCGTCGACGCTCGGTGTTTCTCCCATCAGCCATTCGACGGACACGTGATATAACTCCGCGAATTGCTTCAGCTCTCCTGCTGAGACTTTTCTAGCCTCGTTCTCTATTTCCGTTACCGTTGGTCGATGCAGGTTCATTAGGTTCGCCGCTTGCGCTTGCGACAATCCAGCCGCTTCACGGGCCTGACGTAGCCGTTCGCCGATTCCAGGTAGATCCCGGGTCCTAGACATCTTTTTCACGGCCCTTCTTGGAAGACTTCCCGCCTTCAAGAATCTTTTTTGTTATTTCGCGCACGTTCCTAAGTCTCGTGGCCTTCCCTGAGCCCGTGCTAAAGAGGTCTTCGCCTAGCTGCTCGCCCAGTTTCTCTTCCAAATCAACCACGACCTCAATAGCGCATAAGCTGTCGAATCCCTTCAGATCCTTGAGCGGCACCGTCTCGGGAGTGAGTGGCGGACATTCCATTCCGCCTGCCGCCATGCACACTCGAATGGCCGCAATCAGTTCACGCTCAACTGTCTCCGCGTCTATGTGAGTCTTTGTTTCCATTGGTCATATCCTCCTACCACGTGGTAAGGAAATCTTACCATGTGGTAGCGGCCTGTCAAGAGAGAAGTTCTCAGCCTACTTCACACGTAGGTCAACCAAAACCGCCTCGCGAGTGATCCCGCGTGTCGCAAAGTCTTCAGACGGAATTTGACCCATGACTCTGTTGTGCATATCTGCCAGCCAGCGGTACTTTTCCAGAACATCGGAACGATGCGCTTGCAGAAGAGCAGCACGTAAAATGGCAGAATGCCGTTCCGCAAACCGTAGACGTTCATTTAGGTCGTCCCCAGCCGTCAGGTAGTTCACGCTCCAAAGACCATCGTCAGCTCTCATCAATAGATGGGGGTGTGCAAGCACAACGGGTTGCAGAGATTCGGCTATTAGGACGCGCGGATATTTTGCTATCTTGCTTTCCAACTCATACGCCTCTATTAGGGCTGCACCGAATACGAAACTGTCGTCAATATAAATCGGTCCTCTGGTGATACCGCCTCTCAAAAAAACTCCATGAGCTGCGAGATTGGCTTGCACAAGTTGCACTTGCGATAGTTCAAACTCGACGGCATTCCCAATTTCTGTCTCGTTGAGTCCGTCGAGTGCGACCGTCCGGACCACATGGTCCGAAAACGTCACCAGGGATCGCCTCGTCACTCTCATCAGGCGAGCGTCATGAGTTGAGTGCGATAACATCATTGAAAGAATGTCTTCGATGTCTTTCGCAGGCCAACTCTCAATCGCATTTCTAAAACCCAAAATATCGAAGTAAGTCACAAGGGAGTCTCTGTATACGATTTCGGGCGACCCGAGCGTTCCCGACGGATCAATCTCACGTCCCCAGTAATTCAAATACGCATGATGACTCGTTGGCGAAATCTCTGAGTCACCCACTCGTTGCGTGAGCGCGCCTCCAAGTGCGACAACGAAATGGAAATCCACTCGCTCTGGGGCGGCAACAATACTGGCTAGGGTCGTGTCTCCAAAGATCTGCAAAGCTGTCGCCGAATAGCCCAGGGCTTTCCCCGCCAGAACCAGTCTGCCGGCACATAGAGCCGCGGAACCCACTTCCCAATTGCCCGCAACCGTTTCATCCGACACTAATTTCTTGTATCGCCCAATTTCCTGGACAGAGACTGAATGTGCCGTGACGCCTTCTAGGACCTGCGTCAGGCGTTCGACGGAACTACCTTTATCCACTCCGATAAGCACAAGGAGTGACGAGGCAGCCACTCTTTCCGAATGTAGCGCCGTCCTTCCGATTCGCTGAATCAAATCGGGCTCAGTCACCGCTACAAACTGGCACGGTTGATAGAGGAGGTCAGTATCCGAACCAGAAGCGACGGAAAGGATGCGCTCGAAGTCGTCATTATCAATCAAGGACAGGCCAATGGTCGCCCGGTCCGGAACTCCGAAAATGTTGTCCCAATTTCTCATCAGAATGCTTCGTCACAACCCTACTCGCTGCAAGTCAGAGCAGTTCCTCTAACCTTGCCTGGATTGCGCCCATTGACTCTTGAATGCTATCGTTCGCGATCGTGACGACCGGATATTTGTTTCGTTCTTGAGCCGCCAGTGCCGAGTACAGACCCGACAAGCGCTCGAAACCCTCTTTGTCTTGTTCAGGACGGAATGGCGCTGTTCGATTGACTAGGAACATCACCGCCGGAAGCGACCTTCCCCAGGCTGTTTTCTCAGCTGCGACCAAGAGCTCCAACACTTCCGATTGAACAGTTCCTGCCCGTCCATAGACCAATGTGGACCACCAGAATCTATCGAGGATCACAACGGCCCCATCCTTCAGTGCTGGTCTTATTCGAGCCTCGATGTGGTCTAAGTGCGCCGCTATATGCAGGGCCTGCAAGCTCAGGGCGCTAAGCTCCCGGATATCGTCGACGCGCTGACCGTGATGAATCTGATCGACGAGCCATCCCAAGGTTCCAGGTTCTTTTCCTGGAAACGAAATCGACACAAAAGGAACGGACCGGTCTGTAAGAAACCCCCTCGTTGACTCCACGAGGGTGGATTTTCCAACCCCGTCTGGCCCTTCAAATACAACAAGCTTTCCATGTCGTTCCATAAGACAACGCTAGCAAATCCGGCGCACCAGTATATAAACGAGTACATATACAGTATTAACCGATACGGTTACCATCAAGCGCCGACGGAATTCCGAGAGATTCAGACTGTGCCATACCACTCTTGGGGACGCGGAGATACCTGTTAAGGAGGTCCATGCCACTTCGACGACTTCGCCGAGTCCTGGAAGCTCAATATCGCGTGAAAGTTGAGAGTAGCAATGAACTAATTCGAAAGGTGAATCGCAAAAAAGCGAAGCGGCAAGCCAACTTGCAAGTGAAGCTCGCTCCAATTCCACCTTCCAAGAATGCGACCCTCGTTGCCGGCCTAGCCGGGCGTAATGATTGGACAATTAGGGCAATCGACCTACTACACAAAATCGGTTTCCTTACGACCCCAGCGTGGGTCAATATGGCAAAACTCAGTTCAAGCTGGGCCACTAGACGCTATTTCTGGGCCATCGCTGAACCTGGACAGAATCAGCCTCCCCAAGTTGCTGATTTTCGGTTGAGCGCCGATGCACGACAGATGGATTTCCATCAAAAGACTTTGCTCTCCGATGAATTTGGCATTGGTATGGCGGGACTCTTAATAGAGCAGTTCTTCCAAGCCAATTCGTTCATTGATATTTCTGCGGCACTTGACGATCCGATCGCGTTCCAAAACATTTTCCAGCAGGGCGATGCTCAACCGGACTATCTGATGTGGGGCGATCAGGCAAATTCCCCATATTACGTTGTTGAATGTAAAGGCAGCCAAAGTGACCGAAATACCAGCTACGATCAATTGCGTAGGGGCCTCGAACAGGTGCCCGCCATCGTTATTGCTCCCGGTGCACGACAGGTTGTGACCTTCATTATCGCTACGTGTATGTTGGAGAACGAAACGGAAGTGCTCGTTCTTGACCCGCCTCCAAGTTCGCCGGACGATCCAGTAGAAAAGGAACAAGCCCGTCAGCGATCTACGGAAACGAAGGAGAGAACATGGAGGGTCCGCGACCCTGAGCTCTTCTACCGGCGCGCCTTGATCGCGGAAGACTCCAACCTACTGAAATGGGCTGGGCAATACAGGACGGCCAGCGGCAGAGACGCTCAACTCAGAGGTTTAGTACCCGCAGAGATAGCCCCCGACAATGCACCACTTGAAATCAAAAAAACAGACTTCGGAGTCTTTCTTGGAACGGAACAGCTACTGTTTCCAGAGCTTGGGATACGGGACCTGAGAATATTTACCGGAGTCGAACAAGCTCTTCTTGAATCACTCATCCGCCAGCCAAGACATTTGGAACTCGCTCAACACCCAATCGAGCGTCAACCACGATTCGACCGTATAGCTCGCGAGCGATTGCCTACCAATATCAGCATTAGCGGAGATGGCGGTTGCATGATCGTAGAAGGAGTTTAGCAACCATGAGGTGAGACCCTGGGTTATTTGGCCGAACCCTGCTGCTAGCTCTTCCGCACACCTTTCTGGTCAATGAGTTGCTGCGGTGGATGCTGCCCCTGAAGTGCCTGCAGATGGCACTGCCTTCATCTGCTTTTCTAACTCCTGTACTCTGCCTTTCAGATTGGAGGACTCTTTTTCGGCATCTGAGACCTTATTTTGAGCATCCTTCAACTCGCCGTCCTTCTTTTCCATCTTTTTCTGCCAATCTTCACTATCCTTTTTCCAATACTCCGAATCCTTCTGAAATTGTTGGCGAGAATTTTCGGATTCCGTAAGCTGGCTCTGCGCGTGTTGCAATTGAGCGGATTTGTCTGCCGTCCACCAAGTGAAAACTGTCCACAATGCCCCAACTAAGACAATCACTACGCCAGCGAAATTCCTCAATGTAAAATATTTCATTAACCAACCCGCTTCTTTTTCTTCCGTTGGAGCGTCAGAGTGTTTGCCCGGTAGTATCGGCGCTTGAAAGAGTGGAGCATTTAGTAACGAAACTCGCTTTTCTAACGACGCGATTCGCTCGTCGGCAGCGGAAAGCAGGGTCGATGCTACCGTGACCATTTCCTTCGCGCTCGGCTTCCCATCTTTGCCGATCTTGGGCTGAAATAATGGATTCTTGGCTAGGAGTCTTAGCACGCGACTGCTGTATGCCTCGTTGTTAGGGTTAAACACAACTAGTTCTTGCGCTTCTATTTCGTCATCATTCCGAGCTGTCATTTGACTCGCTCCTTTGGCCGTTTCCCCGGATTGCAACGTTACAATCCACTGATTCCCCACATTTAATGTCGAAGGTTTGCCAGCATGCCTCTAGCTAGGGTGGGTGCACTCTTAAATATTGCCGCAACGTTGTCAAGTAAAGATAGTATTAGCTACCTGACCGGGTGATTTCGCGTTCAGCCCTTGCTAGCGCTATGACAGTTGCCCGAATGTCAGGATCATTGCCCTCGGACGCGCTCTGCTAGGATGAACCACCATTTCTCACCCTTCGTCGAGAATCCTGCGAGCGTGATGGAGCGAGAGTATAGTCCGGTCACCATCTCGACCAAGAACATGACGGTAGCTTGGACAAGATGGAATGTGTTATACGTATGTAACTTTTGTTAGGTCGTCGTTAACGTGAGATATATTAACTGTAGGCGAGAGATCCCATGCCGCTTCTCGTTCGCTATGACACGCCAGCTTTCCTGCCGGATTTCGATTCCATCCCGGGACAACTTGAGGCTTGGCACACGGCCGTGTCCGCCTGGTTCGACCAGAACATTAAGGACGATCAGGAAATGTTCGGAGAGGATACACTTCTCTATTACAACGCAGCGAACCTTGACCCTGGTGGTATTGCCGTCGAGCAGGAAATAACCTGGAACGCGTTTCCAAAAGAACTTCTGCGGCGCTACGGACGCGAACGGGCTTTGGTTC
>WNFW01004969.1_pt1 | contig 17198 bp, 14 predicted proteins | sample 5400131 | NCBI WGS metagenome assembly WNFW01 (sample SAMN13153362, study PRJNA577476) | soil metagenome | isolation source: 20 cm soil or saprolite under grassland replicate 1 | place: USA:California | collected 2016-06-15 | reverse complement strand
AGGCCGCGGATGGTAACAGCGGCAGTTTCTAAACTCATCCACGAAGGCGCGCCTTAGCGCGACGCCTCAACCAACGGGACAACCGCCTTTGAGGCGGCCCCACTCACCAAGCCACCCGCTCCGCGGGGGGTGTCTGACTTCGGCCCTACGCACGACTTTTTTGACCATAAGGGGTAAGGACCGCGACAATAAGGGCGCTGCCAACACCGGAGACACCCGCGCAAACCTAGTTAAGAGTACCAACAAGACGCCAAGCAAGGGCAAGGACAACGATAAGAACGATAACAAGGGTAAGCACCAGGGCTTTACTCAGGGCAAGCACAAGGGTCGCCACTAAGAAACATTCGAGCAGTTTCAGTTGCTTTCGAGATAGCCAGACCAAGCGGAACCGCCAGCAATGCCGGTGGTTCTCTTGTTCCGTTCGCAATCGACTTCGGAAGTGAGGCGTGCCGATGCAACTTCGGGCGCGCGGCAAATCCAATTCGGCATGAAATTCACATTCTGAAGGCTTTTGACATTGAGCGCATCCAATGACGAGGATTATCTAGGATCGCCCAGGAATTTTGTAGCCGCCGCTCCTTCAATGGCGAGGATTCAATCACGGGATCGGCCCAAAGGAGGAAAGAAAGCTCTCCATGCCTTCCAGGGATGTTACCCGTCGAGATTTATTGAAAATTGGCGCCGCCACGGCTGCAGCTGAGCTCGCGGCTGTGCTTCTGCCTGGTTGCGGCGGAGGAGGTACTTCCCCCGGTCCCGCTCCATCCGTTTGCTCCAAACTGACTGACATCGAGCACGTCGTCATTTTCATCCAGGAAAATCGGTCCTTCGACCATTATTTCGGAAGCTACCGCGGCGTGCGTGGATTCGCCGAACAGAGTCCAGCATTCCAGCAACCCGACCCTGCAAATACCACGAACCCGCCGGCCGGCGTATTGCTTCCATTCCATCTCGATACTTCCAAGACGAACGCTGCATGCACCCACGACATCACTCATGACTGGGTGCCGCAGCATCAGAGCTGGGACAGTGGCGCAATGGATGGCTTTGTGACCTCTCGCCTCGCGACCAATTCCAATGATGCCGTACTCGCCCTGGGCTACTACACGCGCGCAGACCTTCCTTTTTACTATGCCGTGGCTGACGCCTTCACCGTATGCGACAACTATTTCTGCTCGGTGATCGGCCCCACGGATCCTAACCGGCTCTACACCATGGCGGCTTCCATCGACCCAGCTGGACAGAACGGTGGGCCCTTACTTCAAACGCTAGTCGCAAATCGGTCGTCGTTCTTCGGCAAACTGACCTATACGACGATGCCTGAACAGCTTCAGGCTCGCGGAATTTCGTGGAAGGTCTACTCGTCACCTGACCAGAATATTCTGAACACCATTTTCTCCGACAATGTTCTCTCGTACTTCAAGAATTTCCAGAACCCCGCATCGACGCTCTACCAGAACGCATTCGGGCCCCAGTTTCCGGCTGATTTTCTGGCGGATGCGTTGTCTGGAAACCTGCCACAAGTCTCTTGGGTGCTCGCCTCGATCGTTGACTCCGATCATCCGCCAGCGCCCTCACTCTTTGGGGAGAACACCCTGTCCGCGATTATCAGTGCTTTGACCGCGAATTCGGCGCTATGGGCGAAGACGGTCCTGTTCGCCACCTACGATGAGAATGGCGGCTTCTTTGACCACGTCGCGCCGGTGACAGCGCCCCCAGGCACCCCCGGCGAATACGTCACTGCACCCGCAGTCCCGGACCCCACGGTGATCGGCAATCCTCCCATTCTCGGCCCCATTGGATTGGGTTTTCGTGTGCCGATGCTTGTGATCTCTCCGTTCAGCAGGGGTGGATTTGTATCATCGGCGCTCTTCGACCACACTTCAGTGCTGCGATTCCTCGAAACGCGTTTTGGCGTCGAAGTGCCTAACTTGTCTGCATGGCGGCGCGCCACCGTTGGCGATCTCACGAGCGCATTTAACTTCAGAAAATCCGATCAGTCGATACCCGCTCTGCCGTCCACGCTTCCGGCAATACCGCAGATACTTACGGAGTGTGCAGCCAGCCTGATTGGCACAACACCATATGAAGTTCCGAACCCGCAGAGCTCTCCAACGCAAGAACCTGGAACGGCGGTTCGACCAAGTGGTCCGTGCTAGGCATCCACGAATTCTTGGTTCAATCCCCCACCGCAGGCGCCACGCGGTGATACAATTCCTGCGATGCGCTCAAGACTCCTGCACGTGGGAATTGTGTTCATTCTAGTCGTTTGCCTCGTTTGTCCGCTGGTCGAGCTTTTTGATCACTGGGATCACACGATACAAACGGGGAACGATACCGAGTACACGTTGGTCATTCTTGCGTTATGCGCGGGAGTGGCGTATTCGCTTGCACGCTTCATCGTCAAACCCGCGCCGCTTGGTATTGTTGCGAAGGGTGTATTCGCTTCCTTCGCCAAGAAATCTTTCTTTTCCGCGCCATGCGGTTTCACTTTACTGCTTTTTGATGCGACGAGTCCCCCTCCCCTCCCACTGCGTATCTAGAAATCTGCGATAGCTGATTCAAAAACGCGCTCAGACGTAGCTCCGTCTGTTGACGGCGCCGTGATGGGCTGTTCTTGCTGCTCAACCAAGACATATTGCTTTTGTTCTTCCGCCATTTATTGGATTGGGTGACTCAAGATGATTCTGGCTTGCCGTTCCTTTTCCGGGCGTCATATTGCTATTGGGGTTGCCGTATCGTTTGCTTTGTTGTTTTGCGCGGCTGGCGCCGCCGCTCAAGCGTCGCGGGTTGGAGCAACTCTTGAGGGCATTGTGAGCGACACCAGCGGCGCTGTCATTCCCAACTCGAAAGTTACGTTGCACAACCCCTTGACCAATCAATCCCGTACTGTAACAACGGATGAGCAGGGGTTCTTTCGAGCAGCGCAGCTTGCTGTCGGCACCTATGAAGTGCGAGTGGAACAGACAGGCTTTGCACCTTATCGGCGAGCAGGTGTTGTAGCGAGTCTCGGACAAACCGTGCATCTCGACATCGTGCTAGCTCCGGCGTCGGCGGCTGAACAAGTGACCGTCAATGCCCAGCCCTCGTCACTTGATCCCTCACAGTCGTCAGTCGTTTCCACTGTGGATCAAGAGAGGATAGAAGAACTGCCTGTGCGGAGCCGAAATTACCTGGATTTCGTTCTCCTTGCACCAGGCGTTTCGAGTTCACCGATACCCTCCGGCGCGAGCGGTTCGACGCCACTTACTGGCAGTGGCTTCACTTTCGGTGGACTGAGATCGCGGAGCAACAATCTCTCCATCGATGGCCTGGACAACGACGACGAGTACGCGGGTTCGAGTCGCACCGAGCTTTCGCCGGAAATCGTGCAGGAATTTCAAGTGGTCAACAATGGCCTTTCAGCAGAGTCGGGCGGAGCCTCGGGGGGTTCGATCAACATAATCACTCGTTCTGGAACAAACGCGATTCACGGCGACGCCTTCCTATTTGCGCAGGACGGTGCATTCAACGCGAGGGACCCCTTCGAAACTGAATCGGGCAAACCATCATTTCGTCGGTTCCGCGCCGGTTTCGCTCTGGGTGGACCTGTCATCAGGGACAAAACGTTTTACTACAGCGCCCTCGAACGAGAACACAACCGAGGGCAAATCGGGTCGGATATTGACCCTGCCGTGACATCAACCATAAATGCCTTCCTCGCGACGGGAGCATTTCCAGGGCTAGCAACGCGCCAGATCACGACAGCTTTCTCTCCGATTGCGCGCGCGGAAACGGAAGCTGCGGGCAAGCTCGATCACCAGCTCACGAAAAATACTGCTCTGATGCTGCGCTACACCTTCACAAACAACAAGGAATCAGGCGATGCGTTCAACAGCAATGGCCTCATAGACGCAAGCGCGCGCGGCAGCAGCTTCACGAGCGACAACGCTCTTTCGGGTTCGCTCACCACTGTCTTAGGCTCGGAAGCCGTTAGCGATCTACGCTTTCAGGCCGCAACCCGCCATGCGGTCCTGCGCACGAATGAGCCCGTCGGCCCGGAGATTGATATCGCTGGACTCGTCACCTTTGGACGGCCCTATGCGGGGAACGGCAAACGTCGCGAAAACCATTATCAAGCCAGCTATACCTATTCTCGGACGTGGGGGAAACACCTTTGGAAGGTTGGCGGAACTGTGAATCGCATCAGACTGCGTGCCGACGTACCGGATGGCTTCGACAGCGTGTATCTCTTTGGCTCTCTCGGTGATTTCCTCGCGGGGAATCCTAGTCAGTTTCGACAGGCGTTCGGGAATTCGAACGTGGATTTTCCGGTGACGAGTTTCGGCGGATTCGTTCAGGATCATTGGTCCATCGCCCGCCAACTGACGGTTGATCTCGGCGTGCGTTACGACCTCGAGCGCCTGCCTTCTGGATTCAATCAAGACACGAATAACGTCAGCCCGCGAATTGGTCTCGCTTGGAGTCCGTCTCCTAGATGGGTTTTTCGTGCGGGGTATGGAGTTTTCTTCGACCGGTATGTTCTCGCAAACCTGACGCGAGCCATCGAAAAGAACGGTTCACAGGCATTCGAGCAAGTAGCAGACGGAAACGCAGCAGCCAGTCTTTCTGCGGCAGCACAGGGCGGGCCCCTTGTTGTGCCTGCATCCGGGATTGCCCCATCGATCTTCCAACCCGATCCGTGCATGGCGACTCCCTACAGCCAACAAGCCAGCGCCGGTGCGGAATACTTGCTCGCGAAGAATCTTACGCTGCGCGCTGACGAGTTGTTTGTTCATGGACTTAAGCTGTCTCGAACACTTAATGTTAATTTGTTGCCTCCGGTCGTCCTCACTGTTGCGAACGCGTCTAGCCTTGGTGTTCTAAATCCAACGTCACAGCAGATCGGGCGAGAAGTCTTTTCCCCTGGTCGGCTCAACACCCAGTTCAGCGACATTTATGCGCTCCAGAATTCTGCGAGTTCGGCCTACAACGGCGTTTCATTCACGCTTAACCGGCGGATGAGCGATGAGCTGGCGTTCTCGGCGAGTTACACCCTCTCGAAGACATTTGACGACGCCTCGGACTTCGACGAGCAGCCCCAAAATCCTTTCAATCTGCGTATGGAGCACGCGGTCTCCCGCCAGCATCAGCAACAGCGCTTCGTCTTCAATGCACTCTGGGACTTGCCTATTGGGGAGGAAGAGGACAAAGGTAGGAAGTCGGAAGAAAGCACCGGCTGGCTCACGGACACCTTCAGCCATATTGAAGTGGCGCCGATTTGGACACTGGAAAGTGGCCGGCCTGTAAACCCGTTGACGGGCCTTGACTCGAATCAGAGTCACGCCTTTCCCCTCTCGGCCAGACCATTCGGACTCGGCAGAAACTCTCTGAAGACATCCACACTGGCCACGATGGACTTTCGCGTTCTGAAGTACTTCCCGTTCGGCGGGGTGAAACGGCTCGACGTGGTAGCGGAATTCTTCAACCTGTTCAACAGTGCGAACGTCTCGCAGATCAATCCGGTATTCGGCTCAGGGTTGACTCCGATACCCGGATTTAGGCAACCGATTGCCGGAACCGGTGCTCGCCAAATCCAGTTCTCTTTGGATTTCGAGTTTTGAGAAATAGTCAGGAAAAAAACGGTGTGATAACCCGCGTCACAGAGGAGCTTCAAAGATCATGTCGATTGTTCGAATTACGTACGGCTTGCCGCGTTTTGCGCTTTTCGTCCAAATCTGTGCGGCCCTAATTTATACTCCAAGGCCAGCGTTTGCTCAGGCGACAGACTCATCCCGTGAACAAGCACAGGCGGCGCAATCCGTCTCCGATACGTTCTCATCATCGGATCAGGCTTCAGAAGCCCAGCAACAATCATCCCAACAACCCGAAATCTGCGGCGTGAAGCATCTCGGACAATGCCTCAAACTGGCCACGATCAGACCGGTATCTGGACTAGCCCATTGCGTGTCTCGCCCAGAGATGCGTTTTGGCTGGTGCCGTTTGCCGCCGGCACAGCAGTTGCGCTTCACTACGACGCACAAGCACAACAGAATCTTGGGATCGACAAGAGCAGGATAGACACGAGCAACATTATCTCCGGTTTCGGTTCGCCCTACGCCACGCTTGGAGGTACTGCTGGACTCTACTTTCTGGGTTTAGGAACTCACATGAGCGCCTTGCCGAAACAGGGCGTTTGGGAGCGGAGGCGATCGTCGATTCTTTAATCGTAGTAGAAGCTCTTAAGCTCGCTACGAACCGCGAACGTCCCAACGAAGGAAACGCGTGTAGTCAAAAAACTCGAACGGCTTGAAATAGCGTGACTTCGGATTTTGCACAGCTCCCTTCTCGAATGGGCTTTTCCGAGGCAGAAACATCACCTACAATCTCGCTTTCACGAAGCTATAGAGCGGAAGGCAAGACTTCAGTGGACGTTCCCGACAACCGTGTCCTGGTTAGGTGTCGTCGTTCCGGGCTTTCCGCGGAAGTCGGTCCAGGCGGTGTGTGCTCCGCCGGCGGGATCTACGGCAACGCCAGTATAGTCGCCGATGAAACTGCCGGAGAACTCGATGTACGGATTGGACGATTGGGTTGAGACTCGGGTTTCGCTCGCGTATGCGTCCGTCGAGCTGCTGAACGCGTAATCGAGGCACACCGCCACCGTGTCGATGTAGTGCGCTGCAGACGCAGGGTACCCGGGATCGTTGGTATCTAGGAGCGCCCGCTGACAGGTATGGTCGGTCGATGTTGGAACCGGCGAGTAATCGCGGGTGTAGTAGCCGACTACGACGCGGCCGGCGTTGGCTCCGACACCGGGGTACGCCTTATCGTTCGGGCCCGATGTGATGAACGTCGGGGCCGTCCAGGTGGTGCCGTTGGTCGAGGTGATGAGCTTCACCTGGTTGTTCGTGGTTCCGGAGAATGAGGACGCCCCCGCCGCACAGCCAGGATTCAACTGGTCATCTGCCCAGGCGATCGCCAGAGCGCCAGTGGTCGGATCGATGGCAAGCGAGGGGAAGCTGCTGAGGCGGAACTGCTCGAAGCTCAGCCGCGCCCGGCCCTGCGCCACATTCAGCGGATAGCACCCGATGTCGTCGTAAACGCGTCCAAGTTCGGTATTGGTGAAGGTGCGTCCGCCGTCAGTCGAGCGCGCGAGCACGATCTGATCCCGCGAAACATTGCTGGCCTGGTTGCCCTCGTAAGCGACGTAAATGGTCCCATCAGGCGCAGCCGCTGGCGCCGAGCCCTGGTCGAAGGGATGGGCGGCGTCGCTGACCTGGATCGGGTCAGACCAGGTGACGCCGTAATCATGCGACACAGCCATCACGATGTTCGAAGAAAGGTAGCCGCGCGGCTTGCTGAACTTGAATAGCGTCCAGGTAACGTACACGTTGCCGTTAGTTCCCGCCGTGACCCACTCCTTGTCATTGAAGAAGGTGTTGGCGTCTTCGTAGTGAACCATGACCGGCGCGCCCCAGGTAGAGCCGCCGTCGTGGGAAACACTGACCGCAACACCGCTGGGAGTGCGATTCAGGAAGCTGAAGTTATAGACCAGCGCGGAATAGTAGAGGGTGCCATCCGGAGCGAAGGCAAGAACCGGATCGCCGCCAGCACTCACATGCTTGAACAAGCCGGAGGCCTGAGCGGCGGGAGCATATCCGGGGAGGATTACATTGGTGAACGTCGCGCCACCATCGTAGCTGAGGTAAACCTGTGCGCTGAAGCCGGCACGGTAATCGTTGGCGGAGGTCACTATGTTCTGGCTGTTGGTCGGGTTGATGACAATGTTCTGCTCGTTCTGCGGCTGGTAACACTGGGTGCCGTCAACCAGCGTGAACAGTTCGTCATTGACGATCGTGTCGGTATTGGCGGCCGTGAACGCTGAAAACAGCGATGTGGAGATGAAAGGCGCACGCCGGCAGAGCGAGAAAAAGGTAAGGGCATTGGCATCCGGATGACCAGCGACGGCGGCCTCAAAATCGTTGGGGAAGAACAGAGAGTCGTCTTTTCCCTGGGTCTTGTCGGGGCCCAAGGCCTTGAAATGATCTCCCACCTGCGCCGCTTGCGCGACTGGGGAGAAGGCCATGGCGACGAAAAGAACCGAGACGACGACCGACATGAATTTGTGCATAGTAACAATCCTCCTGGCAGTGCCAGAGTTGAAGTCGAACACACTAACGGAAAACCGTTTGATCACCACGAGAACCTGCCAATTCTACAACAACGGCGATGCTGAAAGGGACGCTGGCCAAGGATTTTGGCGCCATTCGATTCTGGGTGCGCCCACCATTCACAGGTGAAGATTGAGACCGGCGGCCAGCAGATAAACATGAAGGCTTCCACGGCGATCCAGGACGGCGCCAGCTCGTGGACGGCAACGAATCAGTTGGACACGCCGCAAGGCACCGCGACGGATACGGCGACGCTGGAGAAGGGAAGCCTCGTGCTGCTGAAGAGAAGCGTCAAGCAAGGGCCGGTCGTCATTGATCTCGATTTTGCGGGGAACAAGGCGTCAGGCACGATGAGCATGAACGGACAAGACCGGCCGATAGCGGTCGATCTGGGCGGACCGTTGTTTGCGGATGCTGCCGGCGCGGGGCAGGTCATCGTCTGCCTGCCGCTTGCCGAGGGCTACAGCACGACATTTCGCAACTTCGACGTGCAGGCACAGAAAGTGAAATTATTTCAGCTTGCTGTCGCCGGAAAGGAACAGGTCACGGTACCAGCGGGCACCTTTGTACGCTGCGGGTCGAGATTTCCTCCGCGGATGGAGGCTCGGACAAGAAGACTTTTTGGATAGCCAACCAAACCTACAAAGTAGTGAAAGTCACCGCGGTCCTGGCTTCCGTGGGCGGAGCGATGATGACTCAGAAACTGGTGCAGTAGACGAATCCGGGGCGGCTAGCACAAGCAATGTCGCTGAGCAACTCGGTGAAGTCTCAATTCCATGCAACATGTTACGCGGCCTCACCGTATCTTCTTGATTTATTGATTTAGAGTCGGCCAGAGTCTTGGGGAACGACAGCCAATCGCTATCGCGTGTACCAACTGAGGCAGGATTTTGAAGCCGGTGCGGCCTGTAAGTGCGACACCTGCAAGGCCTTAGGATTTCCCGCCTTCCCAACTACGAACCAGAAGGTCGGGAGTTCGAATCTCTCAGGGCGCGCCACGTAATGACCAGACGCTCTAGCATGAGCAGTTCTCACAAGTATTTTTCATCTTGCAAAATCAACACGTTACCGATGCGAATGCGACTTCTTTCTATGGGCCGCAAAAACTGTCACGAAAACGTCATACTTTACCAGGTCCGACTAGGACTTGTCCACCACCGTCCCGGCAACGCCACCCCGAAACGTTTGGCCCAGCGTTCCGGAAGCGAAGAGCAAACTGCATAAAATAAGCCATCCCCAAAATTTGCGATTGCATTTCATGGCGTTCTCCCGTGCACCACTACGGCGAAATGACCAGCGTGACCGCGATTTGCAGGAATACCTGGCTCACCGGCCCCACTGGATACACTCGTCACCTCGGTGCCTTAGGCATCGAAGACGCATCTTCCTCGTGCTGGCCTGCGCCAGGAACTCTCCACAGGGTGACTCGCCGAACGACCGGCATTTTGCCCCCAGAATCATTCTGCTGTCTACCCTTCAATTCTGCAGCGGGTGAACTCAAATCGGTTGCGAATCCGGCGCTAACCTTGAGGATACTGTCCCTACCAAAAACTCCGTTCTTGATGAGCCAGTTGAATTTGAACGGACGTTACAGACACTGACCTCGAAGCGAAGATCCTCGGAAAGCCTGTAAGAATTGTTTCCCTCGCGCCCGATAGAGCACAGCGGATGGCAGGTGATTGTCGATTACGCCCCAAACTGGGGGAGGGCAAGATTTATTTTAGCTTGACATTGTCTGGTTTCTTGCAATATTTAGGCCCGCATAGGTGTCGTTCGTGATCCTGCGGAATAGAAACGTACACTTCCGGACGGTGCTGGCTCTCCATGAGAAGATCTGCCTGGATCGGGGCTCATGGGGCTAGCCAGTAATGTCAGATGAAATCCTGCTTGAACCTCAGGTAGAGAAATGGAGGCGTCATGCGTCATAGCCGCAGCGGTATCTCATTTGTCGCACTGTCGGTAGTCGCCGCTCTTTTCTTGGGTGTAATGCTTGTCGCTCCGCCAAAGGCAAGCACCCAGGCCACAATCTCCACCGGAAGCGTTCAGGGAGCGATTCTGGACCCGAAAGGCGCGGTCGTAGTCTCTGCCAAGGTTACGATCACGAATAAAGACACGGGACAGATGTTGGAGCCGGAGGTCACGTCGGCTGGAACTTATAATTCCGGCCCTCTCCCGCCGGGGCAGTATGTAGTTCGGGTAGCGGCGAAAGGATTCAAGACAGTCGAGCAAACGGTTGTCGTAGCTGTCGGCATAATCACAACCGCAAACGTTACATTCGAGCTCGGCTCGGAAAGCACGGTCCTCAGGGTGGAGAGCTCAGCGATTTCGGTGAACACCGAGCAGGCGACGGTGCAGGGCGTGCTCACTGCTGAACAGATTGAGAATCTGCCAGTCAACGGGAGGAACTTTCTCGATCTCGCACAGCTCGAGCCGGGCGTTCAGATTCAGGATGGCGCCAATTTCGACCCCACGAAAAATGGCTTCTCCTCTGTCTCCTTCGCTGGGCATTTTGGGAGAACTGCTCGAATTGAGGTGGACGGGATTGATATCAGCGATGAAACCGTCGGGACGACCACCCAAAATATCCCACAGATCGCCATCGGCGAGTTTCAGGTGGGCCAATCGAATCTAGATCTTTCAACAGAGCTGACATCCACCGGCACCATTAACGTCGTGACGCGCTCGGGTGCGAATGACGTCCATGGTGAAGGATTCTTCTACTGGAGGGGCGACAGCGTTGCGGCCAAGCAAAGCTTGATTCCCGTACCCTTCGATCGCAAGCAATACGGTGCGCGCCTGGGCGGGCCAATGCTGAAGGACAGGCTGTTTTTTTTCGGCGGCCTAGAACGGACCCACCAGGACTTGCAGGCGGCGCAAGTGTTTCCGGATCCTTTTAGTTCATTCAATGCCACGTACAACTCGCCTTTCCGAGACCTAGAGCCGATTGGAAGGCTGGACTGGCAGTTGAGGCCCAACTGGAAATTGTTCTACCGTTTCTCTTACGAGCAGAACAGCGTGGTGCGCGGCTTCATACCGAATACGTTTACACCCTTTAAAAATGTGGACCACACGCCGGTGCACGCGGCTGGACTCGACTTCAACACGGGCGCGTTTTCACACAGCATTCGGTTCGGCTACACGAAATTCCGCAACGGAATCGCTGACGCAGTGCTGGGTTCCGGGATCACGGATCCAGCTCCCGGGATTGCAATCGCCATCGGCGGTGACATAACTTGTTTGGGCGCCGGAGTGGATGCGTTCTGCTCTGGACCTAACTTTTTGGCGCCACAGAAGACCTATCAGAGCAACAAACAAACAAAATACGACGGCAGCATCACGTTCGGCCGGCACACATTACGATACGGTGTTGGCGTAAATCGAATTCAGGGAGCTGTCTTTGCGGCCTTCGTTGGGACCGCGCCGATCGTAACCTCCTTGACGCCCGTCCCCGGCCAATCGGACCCGCTGGCATACACCGTTGACGCTATCTTGATCGGAAACGGCCAAGGGTTCTTCACCGAAAAGCCCGGATTTGGCTTTCCGGCAGGCGGATCGTCAGACACACGATTCACTGCGTATTTCGGGGATCAGTGGAAGGTCCGGTCAAACCTGACGGCCACGATTGGCTTGCGGTATGTGCGCGACACCGGGCGAACGGATAGTGACATTGATCCGATTCCTTGCTCTGTATCCATCATCAATTGCACTGGTAATCTGCTCGATCAGTTCGGAGCCGGACTAGGCGGGCGTGTACGCCAACCAAACAAAAACTTTGGGCCGCAAATTGGGCTAGCCTGGGACCCATGGAAGAACGGAAAGACGGCGATTCGAGCGGGGTTTGGGGTTTACTACGAAAATGCAATCTGGAACAACATTCTCTTCGACAGGCCGCCTCGCCTCCAGAAGGGGATTTTCTTCGGCATCCAGGAAGTTTGCAGCCAGGGCGGGATTGCCCTGCCCAACGGAACTTTGCAGACGACGATCAACGGCAAGAACATTTCGACGCAGGTTTGCGGCCAGCCTATCGGGAGCGTTGTCAGCGATGCAATGGCCGTCGAACAGACCTTGCAGCAGGCAACAGCAAGTGCGGGAGCCCAGAGCAATTCGGGTTTTATCGGTAACATTCTGGCGGATTCGTTCAATAACACCGGAACCGAGCTTCTCGCGCCGAGCTACCGTACCCCGTATTCCATGCAATTCAACATTGGCGTGCAGCGAGAATTGCGGCCAGGCACAGTGTTGACCGTGGATTATCTCCGCAACATTGGCTTGCATAGTCTGCTTGGTTACGACACAAACCACGTGGGCGATGCGCGGTACCTAAACACGACTGCCGCACAAAACGCCATTGCCGCTACACTGAAGGCCTGCGGCGTCAGCACAATTGACCAAGCGATCGCTGCTTGCCCAGGACTCCATTCGGCGAACCCACCTACGATGCCCAGCGCGGGTCCCGCGACTATCTTTGACTTTGCAGCGCACGGCCTTGATTCTGGCTACGGTTTCCTGGGTAGCCTCGGAGCTCCCGCTACCGGTCGGACGCCGGATACAGGGGCTGCCTTCCCGGGGATTAACGCCAATGTCGGAGCGAACCAAATGCTCTTTCCTATCGGCCGGTCCGCGTACAACGCACTGCAAGTGAAACTCACGTCACAGAAAGCTAACCCGGTCCGAGGCATGACGAACGTGAACTTCGTCGCTTCGTATGCGTTTTCGCGGCTGACGGCCAAGGCGCGCGACGGAGACTTCATCAATAACGCGTTCAGTTTCCGGAATACGAGTCTCAGAGGGCCGAACGGGCTGGACCGCAGGCATCAGTTCTCGGCCGGGGCAGCCATGGACTTCAAGTACGGCGGAGCGATAAGCTTCATCACGCACTGGTACAGCCCGCTGCCGTCAAGCGTGTTCCTGCCTTCGCCAGCCAATGGGATATCCGGAGCAATCTTTACTTCGGACTTGGACGGCGACGGCTCGCTGGCCGGCAACACCAGCGGCCAATCTGGTGACTTGCTGACGGGGACAGGAATCGGCTCTTTCGGTCGAGATATCGGCGTTACTGGACTGGCGAGCCTGATCAGCCAGTGGAATTCGAGCGGCGCAGGCAAGCTGACTCCCGCTGGGCAGGCGCTGGTAGACGCCGGGCTCTTCACCCAGACGCAGCTGGTCGCGCTAGGCGCAGTTACGCCGACGATTTCGGCTCCGCCAGCGGGTGAGGAAGGCCTCGGCAACATGTTTACCTTTGACCTGAAGCTCGGATGGAAGATAAAGCCAGATCATCGGTGGGAGCGCCTGACGATTGAGCCCCAGGTTAGCGTCTATAATCTGTTCAACCGCCAGAACTTCGACTCGCCAAGCCAGCCGCTGAGCGGCATCCTGAATGGAACGGCGGGAACGTTGAACGGCACGACGCGCGGGAACCGGTCGAACCTGGTTGGGCTGGGGTCTGGCGTGTTTGCGCTAGGCGCCCCTCGCTCGCTGGAGTTCGGCTTCAAAGTCGTCTTCTAAGCTACACGCACCTCGTCGCCGTTGCGGCTGACTGGGGCGGCGGTTCAGCTTGGTTTAAAGCGCGGAAAAGAATCGCACCCGCCCCGGGATCGTCCGGAGCGCAAAGGGTGCGCTTCAAAAAACCAGACACGAACGGTGTGGCTGTGCCTCCCGAAAATTCTGTGCAGCCCACGGTGGAAGGACGATGCCGTGCTGGGGTTTCAACATCGGGACGACGCCAAGCGATTCTTGCAGGAACTGCAGGAACGCATGGGGAAATTCGGGTTGGAACTCGTATGGTCAAAAAACTAGAACGGCTTGAAATTGTTTGGGCTTACAGGGTACAACGATTTGGCGAATTACAGCTGCTATTCGCCTTTGCAATCGGAATCTAGCCACTGTCACGAAAATGTAACGCAAAAGGAAGGAGAAAGTAAGTTGCTGGAATTTGCCCCAACTTGCTGATTCCGTTCGATTAGCCACTCCTCTGGCAAGATTTGGCAAAGTAGTTCGAACGGCTACGAACCAGAAGGTCGGGAGTTCGAATCTCTCAGGGCGCACCACGTCCTTCTGGGTTTTTGTTTTCAACAACATCAAGCGATACCCTTTACCTCGTTTCGAACTCAGGTCTAACGCTCGGTTCGGATAACGTGTCCGGTAACTGCTTCAATCAGGCGCTAATCTAGGCGCTAATCTAATTGTTGTACACTCTCCGCCGGAGATGGCATGTCTCCTTCAGTTTTACTACTGGTCTTGTACCCTGTCGTTGGCATGGCTGCGCCCGTTGTCTTTTACTCGCTATGGCCGAAAATGCTACCGCCAGTTCCGAACTTGGCTGCAGACGCGGTGACTGAGACTGAGAAGGCAGCGACGGCGCGCCTGGGCGCATTAATATCGCTCTTCATGTACGGCTGTTTGATGTGTGCCACCCTATTGTGGCAGCTATTCTTTTCCGTGGGTCTAGACAAAGCCAGCTTCTCCACAAACACGTGGTTATCGAGTGCGCTAATCGGCGGATACTTAGGCGTATCTTGGGCGGGCGTTTCAATTTGGTTTCTGGCGCTAGGTGCCGCAACGGGACGGATGCGGCGCGAAATCCCTGGGCTAATGGCCCCGCTCAAAGTTCAGATTGCGGTTTGGCTGGTGGGAGCTTTAGCGGAAGAGACGTGGCGGGTTACAGCAATCGCGGCTCTGGTGACCAGCCGAAATTCGCCTCTTTTTTCGGTCGTCGCCGTTAGCGTCGCCTTTGGCAGCGGGTGCCTAAGCCTAGGCCTTCAGCGTGCGGCCGTCGCCAGCCTCGAAGGAGTGTTCTTCGGGTTCCTTTTTTTGTGGCAGGGATCTTTCCTCGCTCCCTTTACGGCTCATCTCGCGGTTCAGGCGGTCTACCTGTGGGGAGTGGGACAATTGTCCCAAGACCGACAGAGCCGCAAAACTTGGCAGATACCGGGAACCAAATGTCCTGTTTGTCAGACACATTTGAAACTACTGCAAATCAAGCTGAGTGAAGTATTCGAGTGTCCATCATGCAGGGAGCCGCTGAGTCTTTCCGACAGCTATCAAAATGTAATGCGATTTGCAACGGCTTTTGGATTCTGTTCCTTGATTCTCTGCACGCTTATTTTGTTAACGGACTGGCTTCCAGGAAATCTAGGCGCTTGGTTAACCTACCCGGTGTCGTATGGGGTAGCGACTAGCGGTCTTTTCCTGTATCGAAGGGCATTTACGCGGCTCTTTCCTCCCAGATTGCAACGAGGGACTCCTTACTTCATCACCCTAAATCTTGGAGGTCGCCACAAATCGAAGGCGAGCAATGGTGAAGACCATGACAGCAACTGAAAAGTTCTGCCTGCCAACTCCTGTTTAGTTACCAGATATCAAGTGCCGCGAGTCTCCCATTGGGAAGCTCAGCCTGTGGGATGCTTGACACGAATTCGGTAAGAAAAGTTCTAAAATCGTCCCCTTGGGCGCGCCACCCCTTCAGCTTTTTGAATTCATAGTGTTATCGATATACCCTTTGCTGTGTTTCGAACTCAGTGATGGAAGGGGCGAGGCTTCACTGCTTCAGGGTCGCTGTGGTGGCAGATGAATCGGAATCGCCTCCCGCCGATTCCGGCGATAAACGCGAAAGTCGCTGTCAACCGTGATAACAACGTGCCGAGGATAAAGCTCGCTCATTCGTATCAAACAGAGATCGGCCAGATCTGGGTTGCGGTCACGATAACGCCGAGCGAGTTCTGCCAAGGGCGCGATGTTGCGATTGCAGTCGAAGGCCAAGCGCAGCATCTCATCCTGCAGCAGCGCGAGAACATACGAACTGGATTCAAGTTGAAAGGCAGCTTCGGCCAAGACAGGTTCCGACGTCAGTAAGGGTTCGGTAATTTGCTTTGCGATATCGACGGCCCAAACATGGTGCTGGTCGTGCCCGCGGGCGAATGCCACGATGAAGCCAGTGTCGGCAATGCCCTTCATGGGCGGGAAGAGCCGAGACTGCTAAGGAGATAAAAGTAAGGAGACATATTCGGGCCGTTGATCGTTGACATGTTCTCAACTGAGGTCCTGAGGCGGGAATCTACCCAACCCGCTTACTATAGGGGTCGCCCTTATTAATGCTCTTTTTGGATCCTGGCTAACACCGGCGTGAGGCCGGGGCCGATGATGTCGTTCACAAGCGCGGGGAGTTGCTCTCCGGGAGCCGGATAAGCACTGGCAGTGATACCGTTTCCTTCCAAATGAATGCTGTAAATGTATCCGTGACGCCCCGCCATCTCCGGGCCGAGGTCATGACTTGAAACCAGATCATCCAGCGTTGCGAATTTCCCCCGCTTCTGAATATAGCCGAGTTCGGCGTGGACGATAGCCCCGAGGGCTTCTTTGGCAGCGTCTATTCGGTTCTGTGTTTCGTTGAGTCTCGCCCTCGTTCGGCGCAGCGCCATGAGAGAATAGAAAAACCGGGAGCCAATCTGCCGAAATTGCCTCTGGGCCAGGGCAACAGCGGCGAAGACTGTGGCGGTCAGAGCTAAGCTGAAATTCCTTCGCGTCATTGCTCCCTTAGCGGCCTCCTACAAACCGTTTTCCGCCATGGTCTGCCCGAAATTATAGCGCGGCGATTTCAGGCGATTTGAATAGTACGGAAAAATCAGTGCCGTCCCAAGAAAGTCTGAGCAGTCCCCGGTAACTGCTTGATTGAACGAAAGTAAGGGTCTGTCGCAAGTTTTTTCGATTTCAATTGTTTGCTTCTCTTTTGGCGCCATCCTACTGCTTTCCAGCTTCGGCGCGTTCCTTTTTTTGTCTCTTGACTTCCATCCCATGCCTCTATACGATTTTACTCTAGGCCTAGACCAACATTAGCTGAGTGAACTCTGGAGAGTGCTTTGAAAAACCGTGAGCAACGAGACCTCTTTCCCGGCGCGCTGGAGATGATGATTCTTCGAACGCTGAAGCGCCAACCCCTGCACGGCTATGCCCTGGCCCAGGATATTAAGCGCACCTCCAACGATTTGCTTCAGATTGAAGAGGGCTCACTCTATCCGGCTCTTCAGCGCCTGCTCAAGGAAGAGTTGGTCAAAG
>WNFW01005359.1_pt1 | contig 17214 bp, 19 predicted proteins | sample 5400131 | NCBI WGS metagenome assembly WNFW01 (sample SAMN13153362, study PRJNA577476) | soil metagenome | isolation source: 20 cm soil or saprolite under grassland replicate 1 | place: USA:California | collected 2016-06-15 | reverse complement strand
GAAACGGGTCCTGAGCTCGACCTCGAGCCGGCTCGGGTAGGAGAAGGCGCGGGAGCTCGCACCCGCGCCGGCGGTCGAGGACGAGCCGATGGCGATGATCTTGACCGATTCCCCGTCGGCGAGGCTTATATTACATCGGCTATGTCGTGAATGTCGACCTTGATGATGGCGAGCTCGCTGCGAGCTTTGACGGCCGTTCCGTCACCTACTTCGGTGAGCTTGACACCCTGCTGCCGGCTTACGCCGTAACCATCCACAAAAAGCCAGGGCTCGGAATACCCTGCGGTCGTCATTCCCGTGCTGACGCAGCATTACGCCATGCTGCAGCGTAATCTGCTTTACACGGGCATCACTCGCGGAAAGAGGTTGGTCGTGCTGGTTGGCCAAAAGAAGGCCGTCGGTGCGAATCGGCCGCTTAAGCGAGCCGGTGTGAGGGAGATCGGGCGCGATGAATCCACTGAAAACGCAATTGAAAGCCGGTTCCCGTTGGCTCGCGAGAGCGTAGTGCTCCTCGACGGGTGTGACCGCCGTTTGTACCTCCGGCTTTGCTCGCCCATGGCCGCGGCCATCCGCGCGCCGGTGCCTCATGGGCAGGCCGCGGAGTAGCGCAGGGCGGAGCGGGTTCCGCTCAAAAGTCGAGAAACTCCAGCCATCGGGGGTCTCCGCTGCCCCAAAGTCCTGCAGGCACCGCCAAGCGAAGCTATTCCCCTGTCCCAGCACCCTGGGTTATGGTCGTCGAAGCAACGGGGAGGGAACGCACGTCCAGCTCCGACGCTTGGCCGCTGCAGCCAATGCCATTGCCGGGCGTCTGGAGCAAGCAAGGAACGCTACAGCACGACTACGGCAAGATTGATCCCGCGCTGCGTGTTGCAAACGTCAGGCGCGTTGGGACCATACCGGCCCGACGACCTCGCCTACGGCTGGCAGGGTTGCCAGAATGAACGCGCCCCGAGGACCTTGAACACTGGCGCATCCTCCGGAGAAAATGGCGGAGTTGGCAAAGAGTGCCGATGAGGACGACTTGGGTGCCAAGCAGGCCAGGTAGGCCGACGACTGATGAGCATGAAGCTAGCTGATCACACCAGCTTCGGTAATCTGGAAAGGGATATTTGGGAGGACACGACCATGCAGACGATAAGAGAGGCCACAGCCGGCATTGCGACGGTGCGGCTGTTGAAGGATAAGGACGTCTTCAAGGGAATTGTCATAATCAAGGGTCAGGTAGAAGCGCACGAAGAAGGCGAACATGCTGATGACGTCTGGCGTCGGCTGCACGACCGTGCAGCCAGGCTTAATCCTAGCTTCTTCGGCTTCGACGGCGCACGCGCCCGCTTCCTTCGTTTCTTTCCGGAGGGATTCCAATCGTCCGACTATTTCAAAGAGGAGCGCGGCTATAAGCTCACCGCAAAGGAGCGGCTAGATAAAACGGTTCCCATCGACAAAGCGTTGAACGGTTCCGGCTACGGTGAAGCAGTGCTCTCGATCTTCAGGGAAACGAATCTTCTGTTTCCGGTCGAGAAGACGAGGCTCCAGGACGTCCTGAGGGGGCCCACGGCAGATCAATTCATTCGAGCGGCCGCGAAATTTGCCATGGGAGAAATTAAAGCTGGTATTGCGGAAATGGAGCGGGTTCTAAAGCCGCATGTCATTGCCAAATGGACCGCCGTGACCTACTTGCCCTTCCTTTGGCGGCCGGATGCTCACATGTTCCTGAAACCGACAGTTACGACAGAATTCGCCTCTCGAGTCGGACACCGGTTCGCCAACGAGTACTCACCGATGCTTGATGCCGCCGTCTATGAAAGCCTGCTGGACCTCGCATCTACAACGACGGAAGAGATCGCGGACCTTGAGCCCAGGGATAACATCGACGTCCAAAGTTTCATTTGGACCGTGGGCGAATATGTGGAATCGGATAAGTTGCCCGACTAGCTTGAGGCCCAGGCAGAAGGCGTGGACCGCGGCCGCAGTCGTGGCAGCTCAGGTCTGAAGGCTGTGGGGGCGGTCGGGGGAGGTATGGTATAAGGGCGCCGACGCTCATGCGGCCCTCTCCGGGCTGCGCGCCGGCACCGGGTGGACGGTCACGTCGCGGATCGCCGATCACAAGGGCAACGGCCCAGGCGGGAAGCATTGTACTCAATGATACCGCGCTCACCGTGTGCATGATCGATGGGGAACTGCCATGTTCGAAGCTATTCAACCCAGTTTATCCGATCTCCTGAAGGATGCGCGAGACGGTAAGCTCCAGTTGCCCGACTTTCAGCGCGGCTGGGTTTGGGAAGAAGACGGTATTCAGAGTCTGATTGTATCGATTGCCCGTTCCTTTCCTGTAGGGGCAATGCTGACGCTCAAGACCGGCGGAGGCGTCAAATTGAAGCCGCGCCCCATTGAGGGTGCCCCAGTCGAGGCGGAAAGACGAGAGCCGGAGGAGTTGCTCTTGGATGGCCAACAGCGGACTACCTCGCTCTATCAAGCAGTCATGCGCGCTGAGCCAGTCGATACCAAGACGGCGAAAGGCAAAAAGCACCGCGTATTTTTCTATTTCAATATCGATAAATGCTTGCAAGATCCAATGCCCGAGGAGGCCGTCGAAATCATCGACGATACTCGGCTGGTAACCAAGAATTTCGGCCGTGATGTGGTCATGGATCTTTCGACACCAAGGGGCGAGTTCGAGCACATGCGCTTTCCGGTTCACCTCGTCTTTGCGCCGAACGAATGGTTCAATGGGTGGATGGAGCACTGGCAATTTGATCAGGCGAAGATCAGGCTGTTCCAACAATTCCAGAACAAGGTCATCAAGGCTTTTGAGGGCTATAAAGTTCCACTCATCCGGCTTGAGCGTGAGACCTCACGAGAAGCTGTCTGCCTGGTGTTCGAGAAGGTCAATACCGGGGGCAAAAAGCTCGATGCATTTGAATTGCTCACTGCGATGTTCGCTGCCGTCGGTAAAGTTAACTTACGGAACGATTGGTACGGCGAGAAAGGTGCGGCAGATACGGGCCGCGCCAGCCGTCTCGCCCAATTTGACGTACTTAAGGGCATCGAGAGGACCGATTTTCTGCGGGCTATCTCGCTTGCCCATACCTTCGAGTTACGTCGCGCGGCTGAGATCAATGGAAAGTTGGGGAAGGAATTACCTGCGGTATCGTGCAATCATGGCGCATTGCTTGCCATTCCTGTCGAAGCCTATCTGAAATGGGCGCAGCCAGTCACCGATGGGTTCCTGAATGCAGCCCGCTTCATACACGCACACGGTATTTACTGGTGGAAGGATGTTCCTTACCCATCTCAGCTCACAGCATTTGCCGCTCTGCAAGCAACGCGAGACAACAAGCCGTTGACGGCTGCTGAGCGTGCTCGAATTACCCGGTGGTACTGGTCTGGCGTTTTTGGCGAGCTATACGGAAGTTCGACCGAAACGCGGATCGCCAATGATGTTGAAGACCTCACGAAGTGGCTTGCTGACGGCGCGGCGGAACCCCGCAATGTTGCTAGCGCTTCCTTTCAGGAATCACGTCTCGATACGCTCTATACCCGCATTTCAGCCGCTTATAAGGGGGTAAATGCGTTGCTCATGAGCCGGGGCGCAACAGACTTCCTAACGGCAGAACGCATTCAGGTCGGAAATTATTTCTCGGAAAATTTCGATATCCACCATATTTTTCCGCGCGCGTGGTGCACACGGAAAGAGAATGCGATTCCAGCAAAGCGATATGACAGCGTCGTTAACAAGACCATGATCTCCGCACGGACGAATAAGATCATCGGGGGAAGTGCGCCTTCCGGCTATTGTGAGAAGTTGAACAAGGCGGTATCAGACGCGGGTGCCGAGCTCGATAGCATCATGCGCGGTCACATGATAGATCCGGTACATCTGCGTGCTAATGCCTTTGATGCTTTCTATGCCGCACGAAAGGAGAAACTTCTTCAACTGATTGAAGATGCCATGGGCAAAGGAGCCCTTCGCGATGGCACGGGGGACAGCGAAGATTACGATACAGAAGTAGAAGTTGAGTTCGCTGCAGCGGCCCTCATTCCCGCGGAGAACGGCGAAAGCTCGGATGCTGAGCCAGAGGGTTAGCTCACCAACGACCGGGATAGTTGCGATTGGATTTGATGACCAAACTGCGGATGCTCCGGCCATGCCAAATGGTGGATCGGACTGTTGCGGCACCTGCTGGTTTAACGCCAAAAACAAGGGTGAGGCGGGCTACGCTCATACGAAGGACCCCGAGCCGGCGTTGTGTACGATCCGCAAATTCGCGATTGAACAACCATTCTATACCTACTGCGGCAACCACCCGCACCGCCGACCGAAGCGAGACCCGATCCCAATCGGCCCTGTGTACATCGGTGAGTCGTCAGGCGTCCGTGAACTCTGGCGTAGCTCTCCCGATACAGAGGAGATTCGGCAACACCTCTTAACTTTGCTCGCTCGCATCCAAGCAAAGCCGGTCACCGAGTATCCGATTGGCCTATACACCGATGAGATCGTGGTTTGGCAGCTCGGAGAATTTCGAGAGGCCCGGGCGATAGCGGGACTGCAGCGCATCGCATCCTTTGATCCGAGCTTTGCGGAAGCGGGGCCGTTTGGTCGAACTCGGCACGAATTGGTCAAGCTTGCACAAGAAGCGCTCGCTAAATTGCGGTCAATGTGCCCGGCTGAGCGATGGCGTTAGCCGCGTCGCGTCCATGCCGATCATGAGATTAATCAAGAGCGTGGTTGGCGCGAGCCGCACGGCAGTTCGGCTTCACCGAGGAGGACGTCCTCTCGTTCGACAAGGAGAAGGAAAGACGGCTCAGGATCAGACCCGGAATCGCTTTTCGGATATCGAAGCCGGCGGATCACCGATGAAGCAGCCTGATGTCATCCTTCTACGTGGAGGTGAGCTTTTCTCCGCGACCCTCTCTCGGTTTCGGGAGGAGCGTGGATGGGTCTATTTCCTGATCCCTTGCGGAACTTCATCGCTTAATCCAGGCCGACGGTGCACCGCTTGCCGCAATAGGTGTGCCGCTACAGAGGTGGTGTACAATGCACACACAATCGCGGCGGCACCGAGCATGCGATGAAATACACGATTAAAACTGCACACTGGCGTGTTCCGGGCGAGGCGCGAGCATTTGAGGGTTGGCTTGAGGGCAGCCCTACGCTCGATGAGCGCACCGCAGAACTTGCTAAGGTAGCGCGCCGCCGCGAGAACTGGACACCCAATAGTGAGGCTTGGAGTCAGCTTCGGGACTTGGAGCGCTTCATTGGTCAGCGGGTTTGCATCCAGTTTTGGGACCCGATTATGTTCCTGCTTGAGGATGAGGGACCGTACCCGGTTCTTGCCGATTGCCAAGGGATTGCCCTCCTCCGTCGCGAACGGTTCCTTCAGGCTTACCTAATTCTCGACCGCATTGAGGACCGCCCCAACGTGTCGGGTTATTCGCCTGCGAAATTCTTGGAGCGGGAAAACAAGCTTGGTTTCACGTTGGCTCCGATTGCTGAGCTGGCAGAAATTGGCGCGATCCGCTGAGCGCCACGAGAGACAATCTGCACCGGCAAGAAATCGTTTCACGACAGAAGACACCTGCTGGTCGATTTCTCGCGGCGTTGGGAAACCTTGCCCACCATTGATGCTGGCGGCCTATTCATCACGACGAGGGCTGGCGCCTTCATTACTGCTTCCGCGTCGGTGATCTGCGCCCCGGTCGACGGGCGCTTGCTGACGCGGAAAAAGTGCAGGGGGGTTCCTGATCATGGCCACCGCTGTGGTCGGGAAGCATGTCGGTGCCTTGCTCGTCATGCCGTTCGCGAAGGCCGCGTAGGGCAGAGAGATGTGCAGACAATGTCAAGTCGATATCGGGCAAGTGGGTCAGGGGCTATGAACCCGGTCCAGCCGACGCCCGACACTGGGCCGCTTGGTCGAGGCTGTTTCATCCTGTCGACCTATCGTCACCCCGTGTCTGAGGGACATCATTTGAGACATCGGAATTTCGGGAGGCTCGCAGTTTCCGATGGGGGCTTTCTCGTTGTTGCCGCGTGACTTATTCGCATCATCGGCATGCAAAAGCACAGCAGACAAAAGGACACCATGAATCGGGGGACATGTGTATCGTTCAGAGGCGGCATCACCATGATCGGTTCAGCCACGGGGCAGGACGCGCAACGGAGCTGGAGCCTGCGGGCTCACCGGAGGATCGACGAGCGGAGGCGGCTGGCGGCGATTGCGGGGTGGCCACGGGGGAGAGATAGCGGCGAGTCAAGAAATCGAGCCAGTGAGCTTCTCGCGGCGATGGTCGCGCAGCCGCGCGTGATGCGGGCCATGTCGCGCCTGCTTACGCGGCCGGGCTGGACTTGTGTGGCCGCGGACCGTCTGCTGAGAAATCTTTGGCGACGATTGATTTCAGCTGCTGGCGGCCTATTCTGTTCTCTGCATCACGACGAGGGCTGGCGCCTTCACCAACCTGCCATTCCGCGGCAAGGTGGTCTCCACGCAAGTGGGATGTGGCCGTCGACGGCGGCAAGCAGAGCGGGATCTCGCCAGCCCTCCTACGAATGGAGGGTTCCTTGCCTACCCCAAAACCTTCCGGCATTAACGCGGAAATCACCCGGCGAGGCTTCATCCTTGCCGCTTCCGCGTCGGTGATCTGCGCCCCGGTCATCGTTCGGGCCGCGAGCCTAATGCCCGTCCGTGCGGTTGGACCGATAGGACCGCAGTATTACGGATGGGCGAAACAGCCTTCATTCATGGCCTGACGCCGCATTTGAGCGAACTCAGCCGCGCCGGGATGTCGACGTATGGCATCGCCGCCGAGCACGGGGAAATGCGCTAGCGGCGCTCGGTTTCGCTGCCAATGGGCGGGACTATCTCCAGTCCGCTGCGGTTGCATGGAACCACGTTTGTCTCGGATGAAGTGAGCAATGCGAGAGCGCGATCTTCCCGGAGCCCGGATGAAGTGAGCAATGCGAGAGCGCGATCTTCCCGGAGCCCGCGCGACCGCGCGATTACCTGCGCTCGACATCGAGATTGTCCAGCGCCGCTCACCCGACGGGAACGTCGAACAGGTTCGATCAGCCTGCAAGCGCTCGTTCGAGGCATTCGGCGTTTCCAGGTCACGAGAAATGAAAATGCCCGCCGCTTCATGGGAACCGGCACGGGTGTTTCGCGTTTCTTGCACACCAAATCCCATGGGGAGGGCTCCATGCGAGGTTATCCACTTACCGCCGCGATCCTCGCAGCGAGCTTTTGCGTGCTGCCCGTGCGGGTTCCGTCAGCGGAAGACATCCATCAACCTAAGGGAGCGCCGCCCGCCTCCGCAGACGCCAATTACAACGAGGACGCTTGGCAAACGATCCTGCCGTACCAGAATGTCCTGGGGGTGCTCGGTAAAGACGTTCGCAGCAGCGCCGGGGAAAACTTGGGCCGGATCATCGATGTCCTAGTCGATCAAGGCGGGCAGGTACGGGCCGCCGTCATCGATTTCGGCGGCTTTCTCGGCGTGGGGAACCGAAGGATCGTCGTCGACTGGGTGGCGCTGCATTTTGCGCCCGCCGATCAGCGCGATCGCATCACCCTCAACCTGACCCGCGATCAGATCAGAGCGGTTCTTGAATATAAGGCCGGCAACCATATGCGCTTCAACGCGGCGAGGTCTGGTGCTTGCTGCAACCACCACCGTGATTATCGCCGCTTGGCCCGCAGTCGCGCAGCAGCCAGCGGCTCAGCCTGCTCCCACCGGGCCCCCACCATGGGCACAGGGACGACCTGATGCCGCCAGCAGTTCCCCACTCGCGCCGATCGCGCCACCACCGATTCCGACTGCCGCCGACAAGCTGCCGGTCGACAAGTTGAAAGTTCCGAACGGCTTTAAGATCGAACTCTATGCGGCGGGCGTAGGTAATGCGCGCACGCTGCGGCAGGGGGACAAGGGCACGGTGTTCGTTGGCAGCCGCCTTCTCGACAAGGTATACGCCATCGTCGAGAAGGACGGCAAACGCGAGGTCAAGACAATCTACTCGGGGCTTTATCGGCCGCACGGCCTGGCCTTCAAGGATGGCACGCTGTATATCGCGGAGCTCTCCAGAATCTCGAAGGTCGAAAAGATCGAGGACAACCTCGACAACCCGCCGAAGCCAGTCGTCATTTACGACGATCTGCCGAAGGATGAGGCCCATGGTTGGAAGTTCCTGACCATCGGGCCCGATGATAAGCTCTATTTCCAGGTCGGTGCGCCCTGCAACATCTGCATGCCGTCACCCGCCCACGCACAGATCCGTCGCATCAACCTCGACGGCACGGGCGCGGAAGTCGTTGCACGGGGTGTACGCCAAATCGTCGGCATGGACTGGAACCCGATCACCAAGCAGCTCTATTTCACGGAAAACAGCCGCGATTGGCTGTCGGAAGACATCCCTGAAGACAAGCTCAATCGGCTCACCCAGCCCGGCAAAGACAACTTCGGCTACCCGTATTGCCACCAGGGCAACATTGCGGATCAGGAATTCGGGTGGGGCCACTCGTGCGACGAGTTCACCAAGCCGCTCGCGTTGCTCGGCCCGCATTCCGCCCCGCTCGGCATGCGGTTCTACACCGGCAGCATGTTCCCGTCTGAATACCGCAGTGCGATCTTCATCGCACGCCACGGTTCCTGGAATCGAACCAAGAAGGTCGGCGGCGACATCGTCGTGGCAAAGCTCAACGACGACGGGACCGTCAAGTCGATCGAACCGTTCATGACCGGCTTCATCGAGGACAACAACTACGTCGGGCGTCCGGCCGACGTGGTGGTCCTCACGGACGGCTCCATGCTGATATCCGACGACTTCAACGGCGCGGTCTATCGGGTCAGCTACGGCAGCGCACGCGTGGGACAGTGAGCTCGATGCCAGTTCCCGATCGAGGGTGGGCACCGCCGACCTCGTTGCCCTACTGTTTCGTCCGAACTTCGGTCGGACCAGAACACCCCAACAAGAACAAGGCATGCGTACATTTTTGACTGCCATGGCACTCGTATGCACGACAGCACTTCCCTGTGTAGCGGAACCCTTCCAGGAACGAACAGCGCTCTGTCTTACCTGCCATGGCGAGAGCGGCCAGTCGGAAAATCTCGAGGTTCCCTCGCTCGGCGCCCAGCCAGCCCCGTTCGTGCTGATCCAGCTCTATCTGTTTCGCGAAAAACAGCGTCGGGTCGAGCCGATGACGCAAGCGGCACAGGGTCTGACCGACGACGATCTACGTCAATTCTCTGATTTCATTGCCAAATTACCGGCCCCGAAGCCGCCCCAAGGGGCCCCCGATGCGGCGCGGATTGAACGCGGCCGGGCGCTTGCCCAAAGTCACCGCTGCGGCTTCTGCCATAGCCCGGATTTCTCCGGGCATGACAACATCCCGCGGCTTGCTGCCCAGCGCGAGGACTACCTCGTCAAGGCATTGCGTGAGTACAAGAGCAACACGCGCGCCGGCTATGATGCGTCGATGGCGGAGGTGACCCAGCCGATCTCGGATTCCGAGATCCTCGATCTCGCGTATTTTATCGCGCGGGCGCCCTGAAGCTGGCTCAACCGCGTTCCGCATAGCCCGGGAGAGTGCTACAATTGACCAAATAGGCAATCTAGTTGAATCGTGAAAATCCTTGCGGCAGTTCCAAGGCGGTGGGGTCGTAATTCAATGGGTGAGGGTCCGCGCCACGCGGCCGTGCGCGACTCTGCCTTTCGGGTCAGCACTGAGAAACTTTGCAATCAATTGCAAAAAACTGATTCGCCCTGCCGTGTCCGAGACAAAATTTCGGACGTGGCGAAAGCGCCTGACGGCCAGTGTCGATCAGGAGCTTTGTTCTTGTTCTATCACAAGACGGTCGTCTCGTCGGCGAACAGCTTGGTGGAGCTCTTCAGCCCTTCAAACAGGCGGACGTAGACGGGGCGAAGCGCGCGAAGGCGGCGCGGCCCACCCAATCGGCCAAGGTCGAGCGATCGAGATTGATGCCCTGGCGGGCATAAATCTGCGCCTGGCGATAAAGCGGCAGGTGATCGGCATATTTGGCAACGATGACATGGGCGACGAGCGCCTCGGTCGGAATGCCGTTCTCAATCAGCCGCTCCGGTGCGGGTGCCTGGCTCACTTCGCCCTCACAGGCTCGACAGGCATATTTGGGACGGCGCAGAACGAGCACCTTGAACTGCGCGGGGGTCACATCGAGCCGCTCAGAGACGTCCTCGCCAATCCGATGCTTGAGACCGCCACAGCACGGGCAGGTCTTGTCCGCGACATCGATGACGAGCTCTTCGCGTGGCAGATGCGGCGGCAGCGCGCCGCGATTGATACGTCGCTTGCGCGGCAATCTCGCCGGCTTGTTCCCGTCCTTCTCCTCGGCGGCTTCAGCCGCAGCGAGCGTCTGTTCCAAATCCTCGAGTGCGAGCGCCAGCTGATCGGCGTCGAGCTGTTCGGCCCGGCGGCCGAAGCGATGGCGCTGCAAGTTCTTTGATGATGGCAACGAGGCGCTCGACCTCGCTAGACCGCAGCAGTTAACTGTGATCCTAGAATCGAGTTGCATTTCGGCAACACGTTTCGGAAAAGATGATAACCCACAGTTTTCTTGCTTGCGTGCTCTTAATTTTCACCCCAATCCTTGGTGGCCATATTTTGATCCGAAAAAAGCCCTTTGGTGCAGGTGGGGGTCGGACAAGACAGGAAGCGAGAAGGTGATGAGCCCGCAGCGACTTGCTGCATTGGCGGCGTTGTGCGGAACGGTCGTTCTCGCCAGCTGGGTTGCCGGCGGGCTCGTCGGCTTTGGTTCCGACATCGAGAATACTGGAGCAGCGACCGAGGTCGGCTGGGCAATGACTGTTGACTCCGAGCCCGTCGACGCTCCGCAAGTAACCGCAATGGGCGATGACGGTGTCTCCGTCACCGATGCGGCGATCGTCGATGCCGCTTTGCCTGACCCGCATCCGATGCCGCGTCCCGAAACACCATCTGTGCAGGTTGCGTCCACGAGCACGCCCGATCCTCTGCAAAGCGACACAAAGGGGGCAGTGAGCTCGGTCGAAACCCCCGATGAGTGCCTTGTGGTAGAAACCTGCATCGAACAATATCTCTGGTCAGTGTACGAACGGACCCCGAAAGTCGATACCATCAAAGTGGAGGAGCAGCTAAAGGTAACAATCAAGAAGAAGGGCAAAACGCGGACTGTCACCAAAACTATTACAAAGCTCGTCAACGAGGATTTCACGTGGAAGGATCCGAAGGCGGCACAAAAAGCCGGTATGTCGCTCATGGATTACGTGATCGGAGGGATGGATCGCAACTTCAAACTGAAGCTGTATCGTGCTCTTCGCGCGATGGACGACGCCGGACTTTCTCCAGGCATCACGAGTGGATTCCGCGATGATTACCGGCAATCGCTCGCGAGCGGCAACAAGGCTGCAAGCGACAGCTCATATCATGGTGGGAGCCGTCGCGGCGGTTACGGCCACGGGCTTGCGGCCGATCTCGTCAGCGTAAAGGGCGACACACGTGCGGAGCGATGTAGTTCAAGTGAACTCTTGTGGAAGTGGATCGATGTACACGGCAAAGAGTTTGGCATCGGGCGACCGTATCTCGATAGAGATCCGCCGCATGTCGGACCGATCGATGGCAAAGAATATGCCGATAAACGCGGCCTGCGAAGTGCGGAACGCGCGGGATTGGAAACGAACAGACGTGACAAGTCAGCTGTGCGCGACGATCACAGCAGGACGAAACCGGCATCGTCGAAGGTGAAAAAGCATCTAGGCTAGTTTGCCTTTGACGCGGGACGTATAGCTCCTCTCCCTGGTATCCCTGGGGAAACTCAAAGTGAACACCTCAGGCAGCCGTGAGTGAGCGTCGGATGTCTGCAGCTAACGTGAGATCAATCCGCGCGACAGTACTGGCGGCACTTGCCGTTTGCACCGTGCCCGCAGGAACCGCCCACGCCCGGCTCCTGTTTTGGCCGCAGTGGGGATATTGGTCGGGCGATCATGCTCCGTCGCGGCACAGCCACCGGCAAAGGCACGCCGAGCCCAAATCGGCGAAGAAAGATCAGGCCCAGGATGCTCCGAATGGCCCGCTCCAGATCATCATCTCGATCGCGGATCAGCGGATCTCTGTTTATGACAATGGCGCGCTGATCGGACGCTCCTCGGTGTCAACGGGTATTCCACGCCATCCAACGCCCCTTGGCGTATTCAGCGTTATCAGCAAACAACGATGGCACCGCTCGAACCTCTATAGCGCTGCTCCGATGCCCTACATGCAGCGCATCACCTGGTCAGGAATAGCGCTGCATGCGGGTGTTCTGCCGGGGTACCCGGCCTCGCACGGCTGTATCCGCCTAAAGAATGACTTTGCCATTCGACTGTGGCATCTCACCAAGCGCGGCACACGCGTGGTCATCGCGTCGGACGATATCCGGCCGGTCGAGATAGCCCATCCACGCCTTTTCGCATCCAAGCCGAAAGCCGCTTCCGGTCCATCGGAGTCTCGGGCTGCCATTGCGGACAACGCCGCCATGGCAACCGCGACGGTGCATGCGCCGTCAACCGACACGCAACAAGTCACTGATCTCCAAGCTTTGGGCTCGATGCAGGCTGCAGTCGTGCCTCGAAAGGTCTTGCCGATCTCCGTTTTTGTGAGTCGCAAATCGAGCAAGCTCTTCGTGCGTCAGGGCTTCACGCCATTGTTCGATATCCCGGTCAGGATCCAAGATCCAGAGCAGTCGCTCGGGACCCATGTGTTTACCGTGGGACTTCAGAATGAAGATGAGACACTTCGCTGGACCGTCGTGTCGATGCCGGAGAAATCTCTTCCGGCGCCCTCCAAACGGCGCGAGCGTGGCAAACAAATTGTGGAGATCACCCCGCCTGCGTCGTCGCCCGACAAGGCCAGCGCGGCCCTCGACCGCATCGAAATACCCCAAGATGTGGTTGAGCGGATCTCGGAACTACTGACACCAGGCTCTGCACTCATTGTATCCGATTACGGCATCAGCGAAGAAACCGGAAAAGACACGGACTTCATCGTGGTAACGCAGTGAATCGCCGAGGCGGCCAGGATGCGCTCAGCATTCATCCCGTGCCGCAATCCAGCGCTGAATCAGTTGACCTCGCTGTCTAGGTTGTTACTCTAATCTCCTTGACCACACGACGCTGACCGAGGACCGCAATGAGCATCTTCCGGAGAAAAGTGCCAAGTCATCTAATCCGGATCCATCCGGATAACACCACAAATAAGGACTGGGTTATCCTGTTAGAGTCGGGCACGATCGTTGGTCCGTCGCCTGAAAAACTTCGTGTTGCCCGATCAACGCTGGAGCGAAAAATTGTAAAAAAATACAACATTTTACTTAGAGCGGAGCACTTCCTCGTTGTGGAGGGATACGATCCACGAATTCATGCCGTGTATTTTTGCCCTCAACTCTACAAATATGACCCTGATAAAAAGCTCGTGCCTCTACAAGGCGAAGAAATCGGTAGATTGATTGCGCACGCCCTTGAGGGCGGAATTACAGAGAGGCGACCATGGTATGAACCATCGGAGGAATTGCCAAATCAGCCAATAATCAGCACTCCAATGCAGACGGAATTTGATACCCTCGTTGTTCAAATGCCGAGTGCGACGAAGTGGGCGAGCAATTCGCCCTCGTAGTCAAGCACATCAGCGACTTTTCCGCCCCGCCCGGCGCGCCGCTTCTCCGGAGGCTTGGCTATACTGCGGGAGCGGAATGTTGATGATGGCGAAGCGGCGTCGTTCCTCTGGAAGGCTCTCGAAATCTGCCTCGACGAATATCTCGACAGTTTCTTCGCTCGCGTAAATCTCGACGCGAATAGGAGAATCTCCAAAATCAACCTCGTGCCGCCGACCGTTCTTTCCCCGAATGATGGCATGGGACATTTCTGATGCCTCCCCCACAAATCAGGTGTTGCCAGAGCCCTCCTCACAGCAGATCCCGGTCAAGGCGTTTCTGCCAGTAAATAGCAAACCGGCTGCGCTTTCAGCCTATCGCATTGAATCTACAAAGAAGAACGAATTCCCGTCGTGCCGGAAGCCAAAAGGTGAACAAAAGGTTTGCGGGGCCGAGCAAGAGCGGTTTGCCACGCAATAATACTCCCGCCGCACTTACGGCACGAGATAGCAAGGTGCGAGCGGCGCTTGTTGAGCGCTTCGGGCTGCGTTTCCCAGGAGATCCACAGCTTGGGTTAGTGGCCTAATTGCAACAGTTGCGGAAATTCGCCCTGAAGCGGCTTCGCAAGCCCAGATACCCTCACAATCGGCTATGATTCGGCCAAAGATCGAGGCGGTTCGGGACTGGGCGATCGGACCGTGCGTCACACTCTCATCAGCTTTGGTTCAGGTCTGGATTCATGCACCACGGGTTAGGGTTAGTTCTCCTCTGTTTGGCCGCCTGGGCGCTCGGCGGTTGCGCGCAGGGGACGCTCGCGCCGGCTTCGCAGGCCAACTGGACGCCGAGAGACCGGCAATTACTGGCCAATGCGCCTTATGCCCAGGCGCGGATTCCCGGAGAATACCAGCGGCACATCGTCGACTATCGCCGCAAGGAGGTTCCCGGCACCATCGTGGTCGATACGAATAGTCGGTACCTCTACTATGTTCTGCCCCAGGGCAAGGCCATTCGCTACGGCGTCACGGTCGGCGAGGAGGCACTCGCGTGGTCGGGTGTCGCAAGGATCGGACGCAAGGAAGAATGGCCGGCCTGGGTCCCCACTCAGGAGATCAAGCATCGACTCGCCAATATTCCGGCTTACGTAAGTCCAGGCCCGCATAATCCGAATGGGCGCGCGGGCGCTGTATCTCTACCAAGGCGACCAGGACACGCTCTACCGGATCCATGGGACCAATCAGCCGGAATACATCGGACGCGCTATCTCCTCGGGTTGCATCCGCATGACCAACGAGGACGCGATTGATCTCTACAATCGGGTGCAGATCGGCGCTCCCGTTGTGGTGTTTCCGCCGGGGCTGGGGGTATAGCGCCCGCGCCGGACCATGGCACCCGCGTCGGTCCCGCAGCTAATGCATCGCAGACCAGCGGCTCTCGAAACCACCGGCCGGGACAACGGGCTGCGCCCCGGCCATTAGACCCGCGGTTTCGGCCGAAGCGGCGACCTTCTGTTGCTCAGCCGCTGCTTCTTGTCGAGGTTGAGTCTCCGCGGGCGGGCCATGAGGCTCTTGCTGTGGTTTGACGTTGGAACCTGGTTTGGCAGCAGCAATCCTGGTAACGCGCGACGGTTCGGGCTTCGGGGCAGGGGCGGCCGATTTTGCAGTCGGTTCGAGCTTCTTTTCCTCGCTGCCCCTAAATAGCCGCGAGAAGAAGCTGCCCGATCCCGCCGAGGAGGGTGCGGGCTGCTGTGAGGATCCGGTTCCGGCAAGCGAATACGTGCCTTCGCGCGAGGAGGAAGCGCTCGCGCTAATCACCACGGTGCGGTCCGGCTCGGTCATACGCGGCTCGGCCGCGCGCATCTCGGCGTAGGACGGCGTCGTTCCCGGCAGCCGCTCGACGTAGGTACGCGTCTTACCGTCATTCCCCTGAACGAGGGTCGGCTTGTACTTGGAGAGGAACGCAGCGTTCATGCCGCCATCGGTTCCAGTCTTGACCGGCGTGACCGGCGTGCCGCGTGCGATGAGCTGCGCCGTCTGCGCATCGTCGCTCTTCTGCTTCTCGGCGACGGCCTCCGCGAGCTCCTGGGGAACCTCGTAGGCCGGGCAGCGCGCGGTCGCGTTGAACGTGAGCGGCCGCGCCGGGCTGGCGTTCGCCGGCACTTCGGCGTCGAACACGTAGCGCTTCTCGCAAACGTCGACCTTCGCCTCGAGCCGCATCACCTCGAAATGATCGTTGCCCTCCTTCAACATCCGCCAGAACGGCATGTTCGGATTGTTGCGGTGCTTGGCCATGTTCACGGGTGTCATCCGGAACGGATAGGCCTGGACCTGGAACGAACGCTGGCCGCCGAAGAACGATTCGCGAGCGAGCGCATAGATCTCCGTGATCTGCTCGTCGGTCATGGCGTAGCAGCCGCGCGAGGAGCAGTCGCCGTGGATCATCACGTCACCGCCGGTGCGGCCGTAGGCGCGGTCGAACGCGTTGGGATAACCGATGTCGACGGCGAGATAGTAATGGCTGTTCGGATTGAGCTGCGCCGGTGTGATCGTGTAGAAGCCCTCAGGCGCCTGGCGGTCGCCCTGCTTGACCTTGGGCCCCAGCTCCCCCGACCAGCGGCAGATCGGATAGATCTTCAAGCGAGCGAACCGTCCGGTGTCGTCCTCCTTCCAGACCTCGAGCTCCGCCTCCTCCTTGAACAGCCGGACGAGAATCGGGGATTCCTTGGGCATATGCCTGCGCTCGAGCTCGGCAAGCATCGCCTGCGAGAGGGGCTGGAGCGCGCGCAGGGAATATTCGGTGCCGTCGGTCTCGCAGCCGCCCAGCGTCGCGGCGACGCCGAGCGTCGCCGCGGCGAATACGCTCCGGACCCAGGACGAGCGGACTTTCATCAGGGCAATTGGGTGGAGTCCGAGGCTCTGGTCTGAGGCTGCCTTGCCTGTCTCGGGACCGGCTGTAGCCCAGCGAACGGACGGGTCAGCACGCGTGGCCCTCCATGACGCTGTCCAACGATGTCCCTATGACAATGCCGGCATACAACGGCCTGGAATTAGGTCCTTGTGCGACAGCGAGAAGGCTTACCCGCCGAGGTAACGCTGGCCTATGTCGGCTGTACACCCCCAGTATCATCAAACCCACCGACGCTCGGAGGTATCTCGGACGGGTTCAGCACCTCGGCGCGCGTGTTGCGCATTGCGGTGCTCACCCTGTTTGCGAGTGCGGCGAACTCCTTCAGGTGCTCGCTCATCTTCTTTCCGTTCGCTCTTAGCTCCGTCGCGAGCTGCCGAGCCTCTTCCATGATATCGGCCGCGATGTCCACCGCGGCTTGTGCGGCTGCCTCGATGTCCTTGGCCGTCGTTTCGCTCGCCTCTATCATCGCTAGCGCTGAAATGTTGCCGATTTTGTCGATGCGCTCGGCCGCAGTGATATCCGGCACCTCACCGCCGCCATTTGCCCCGTTGCCAGCGAAATTGCGCAATGCGTCTTCGACCCCGCGTTCGATCCGACTCAAATCGCGGTGACGTATTTCTGTCATGACACGCCCCGCTTTTGGTTTCCCCTGAGACTTTGGCTAGCCAGATCTAGAGTCAA
>WNFW01001221.1_pt1 | contig 17214 bp, 15 predicted proteins | sample 5400131 | NCBI WGS metagenome assembly WNFW01 (sample SAMN13153362, study PRJNA577476) | soil metagenome | isolation source: 20 cm soil or saprolite under grassland replicate 1 | place: USA:California | collected 2016-06-15 | reverse complement strand
ATGATGCAGTCGTCTATCATGTTGGGAACAATCCCCATTTTCATCTGGATATCTTGAAAATACTGCGTCACTGGCCGGGCATTGTGGTCTTACACGACGTAGTCGTGTACTATTTGTTTGCCGGTCTCGGAACTCCCGGGCTTTTGAAATATCTCTGGATAGTTGAAGGAGATAACGGACTCGATTCATTGAAAGAAATAGCAGATAACTCAACAGGGCACGACATCCTGTGCTATCCGCATCCCGAAAGACATCCGCTTACGTCAGCGTTGTTTCCATATGCTACACACATCATTGTGCATAATCGGTCGGCGAAGGAGCAGATTCTCAAGATGGGTTATACCGGCCCGATTGATGTCATTCCGCTTGCATTTCCTTCCGCGGATGCCGAGCCGAATGCTAAGGAACTCGAGAAACTCCGTCAAAAGCACGGCATCACGGCCGATGAGTTGGTAATCGGTTGCTTTGGTTTTATTGGTCCCACAAAACGCATCGCACAGATTTGCCGCGCCTTAAGCAGATTGAAAGAGAAACTCAAGTTTCGCTTTCTGGTAGTTGGAGAAGGTCAAAACGTGCGACCTGCCATTGAAAATGCTGGGTTGAGCGAAGTCACCATTCGCACCGGCTTTGTTGAAGATGCTCAATTCTCGCAGTATTTGGGTTTGACTGACATTGTGGTGAATTTACGCTACCCAAGCATGGGAGAATCGTCATTGACTCTCCTTCGGGCGCAAGCGCTTGGGAAACCCGTAATCGTGACGCGAGATGCTACCTTTGCCGAATTATCTGACGAGATCGCTTGCAAGATCGACACCGGACCGAACGAGGAGGGCGACCTCGCAGCTGCAATCGAGACCCTGGCGCGAGATCCCTGTGCCCGCGCGCGAATGGGCGAAGCTGCGCGACGCTACGTGGAGACCACCTTGGACGGTGCAAGAATTGCCCGTCAGTTCCAGCGCGCAATCGAATCCAATATCAAGAGACGCGCCCAGAATAGCCTCGCTTTCGATTCATCATCTGAGAAAGGAGTTGAATTGGCAGCGGACATGTTGCGTCGCTCGCTGACTCGCGCAGTGCCAGAGCACTTGCCAAAATATTTCCCGTAGCCTGCGCAGCGTTCTGGACCAATCATGCACCGCGGTTCGGCTTCGTTTCGTTCAGGACCGCCTCCGTCCCGAACCGGCAGCAGCTTGACTGCCCGGCAGCAGCCCCTATCATTCTGGCCATGTCCAGATTTTTCGCTGCCAATCAAGCTGGGACCGTTGCAACCCTAGGATTTGTGTTGGCGTTATTCATCTTCGTTGGCTGTTCCAAGACCGAGACATCATCGATTTCTGCGGAGTCGCCCGCTGACAAGTCGAGCCAAGGCGCGGCAAATACGAAATATGAGCTGGGTAATATAATTAAGTTTGGCGCCGGCGGAGACTCGGAACGCTTTCGGACGTCCGGCTGGAGCATCATTGGGTATCAACGCGGACCCGCGCGAAGTGGCCCTGGGCATCTTTGATCTAGTTTATCGAAAAAGCTTCCCAGTGCTTTACGAGGCCGGGCAGTCCGGTAATTTCATACAGCTCGGCGAATTTTTCGGCCAAGCCTTCTCGGTGCACTAAGATTCAAACTGGATTGCCTATCATTTGCGAGCAAGTTCATAATCCCGACATCTCGCGTCACACGGGCCATAGAGGAAAGCAATGAAGCTGTCCGTAATCATCCCCTGCTACAACGAAAAGGACACAATCGATACGATTATCCGTGCAGTTCGTGCGTGCCCGGTGCACGATGCGGAGATTGTTGTTGTAGATGACTGTTCAACTGATGGAAGCAAGGAGCTGCTCAAAGGACACGTCGGTCAACTAGCAGACATGGTTATCTTTCATGAAGCTAATCAAGGTAAAGGAGCTTCCCTGCGGACCGGGATTACAGCTGCGACAGGGGACATCGTGATTGTGCAGAACGCAGACTTGGAATACAGCGCCGAGGAGTATCCAATCTTGCTGGAGCCGATCGTGTCGGGAAAAGCAGATGCGGTGTTCGGTTCGTGTTTTATGGGTGGCCGGCCGCACCGGGTGGTCTATTTCTGGCACATGGTAGCAAATCGATTCCTGACCTTGTTATCGAACATGTTTACAAACCTGAGTCTCACAGACATGCAGACGTGCTATGAGGCCACTCGCGCTCCAATCGCGAAATCGATGCTAATTGAAGAGAATCGGTTTGGATTCGAACCACAAATCACAGCAAAACTACACAAGCTACGCTGCCGCATCTATGAGGCAGGCATTGCCTACAGGGCCCGAACGTACGACGAGGGCAAAACGATTAGCTGGCGTGATGGTTTCCGAGCGATTTGCGCGATATTAAAGTATAACGCCCGCCGATGGACACGATGAAAAGTTGCAGTGGCGTACAGAGCGTAAGTTCGGGAAAGCCCAATTCAGGCAAACACGTACGCTATGCGATCGGGGCGCTGATTGGATTCCGAAGTCGTTCACTAACCGGGAGTCTCTGATGTCGCTCCAGTCACTTGGCCACAGAATCGGCAACCGTGCTTGCGGTAAACCGCACCGAAATCTTTTGGGACATGCGCTCGTGTTAAGCTCCGCATCTGTTCTCACCATCCTTGCTATCCGGTGGATGGGATTTGACTTTTCTATGATGGGCCGAGCGTATCTGACAGGTGGCGATTTCATTCAAACCGATTGGGCGATTTATCAGGGTATTTACAATCTTACACACTGGCCGATTAAGCTCGGATACAGTACCATTTTTTGGCATGATCCTGCTTCGTTCGCCTACACCATTGCTCCGTACGGGATATCTATTTTCGTGCTACCGATTTATTTTCTGACTGGCCAGAACCTCCAGCTTACTGGCAATATTTATTTCCTGCTTACTTTTGTCCTAACCGCCTGGACGGCATATCTACTTATTCGCTACCTCTTATCGCCGTCCAGTACGATCGCAACAGTGGCGGCGTTAATGATCGCTTTCGCGCAGTTTCGATTCCTGCACTTTGGACATATTGATACCCTATCCACTCAGTTCTTTCTGCTTTCTCTTTACGCACTTCATCGGTTGATTGATACGCCGAGCTCATTCTGGGTAGTTTTTTTAGGTATTTCATCCTGGCTTTGCTTCATCACGAGCGGCTACCTTGGCGTTATTTTCGCGATAACGGCTGCTGTAATTGTCGCTTTCGTATTCCTTCACGTCGACCCGGAGCGGCGTTGGCGTATCCTGGTACGGTTGATCGGCGCAGGCGCGTGTGCTGTTATGCTGTGTGGACCATTTCTTGCCTTCCGCTTGCACAACGAAACGATGAGCTCGGGCTGGTCATTCGATTTGTCGGTGATGTATTCAGCTACAATTCAAAGCTGGTTTTCAGGCGGGTCCCATATTTATAAGGGCGCTGTGCCGTTCGCCGGTGAGGGCTCTGTATTCATTGGCTTTGTACCGCTAACCCTTGCCGCGCTCGCCTGGCCGACTGCTCGCGCGTTTGATCACGCAGAACCAAGATCATTGACGCGGCGCCAGGTTGTCGAACTGTACAGCATCGTTACCCTCGCAGGGTTTGTGCTTTCTCTTGGGCCGGTATTGCAAGTCGGCAGCATCCAAGCGATCCCACTGCCGTACATCCTGCTAATGCAGATGCCCGTGTTTTCGTGGATTCGCTGTCCAGCGCGATTTATCCTGATGGCCGTCTTGGGAACTGGTGTTCTGAGCGCGTACACATTATTGATCTGGGCTGAGCGGCAATCACGGTTAACAAGGGCAGGAGGCCTCCTAGTTATTTCCGTTTTGCTACTAATCGAACTTACGCCGCCTCGCGGCGACGACACTCGAAATCTCCTCATGTCGCTGCGCGCGAAAACGCCAGCAGCAAATGCACCTCTTCGCGGATTTGTCGTCGATAAAAAGGCGGAACTTTATCGATGGTTGGCTGCGCAACCGAAAGGTACGCCAGTTGTTCACTACCCGATCTTCGGCGTGAGTAATAACTCTATTTATCTAGCTTACGAATCCATTCATAACCAACCTATGCTAAACGGCTGGGGATCGTGGCTGCCAGGCTGGTTTTCGGGAACCAATTGGAAGGCTTTTCCGGACCATGCAACTATGCGCCTGGTTGAAGACCGACAAATCCAGTACCTCCTAGTCCATCGCGATCTCCTCGGCCAGGGGGAGCAGGCCGAATTCAATCGAAACTTGCAAGTCTACGCGTTGACCCACCGACCTCTAGAGATGGTCCGTAGCTTCGGGGCGGTGGATGTGTATCGGCTGCCCAACACGACACGATATGAAGTTGGTACCTTAATTAAGTTCGGCAATGGCGGGGACTCAGAGCGGTTCCGGACGTCAGGCTGGAGTAAAACGGAAGATCAGCAAACTTGGACGGAAGGCAATTCTGCCGTGCTTAATTTCAGTGGTCTGCCTCCCTCGCAACCGCTCAAGCTTCGAATCACGCTCCTTCCGTTTACTAAAGAGCCGGAATTACCCGCACAACCAATCGAAGTGTATGCCAATGGAAAGAAGGTTGCTGACTGGCAGGTAATAGGTAGGAGCACATATGCGGCGTCAATACCAGCCGATGCGGTAAGTGATACCGGAGCTCTTACCTTAGAATTTCGGATTCCGAAAGCAGCATCACCGCAGTCGTTGGGCATAAGCGCCGACAGTCGTCAATTAGGCGTGGCCGCTTTTGACCTGGTCATTAAAAAAGTATCCTAATGTCTTGGAGTCGAGATTATCCCCAGGACCGCAAATAGGGCCTCCCATAAATGGCGCGTGTTATTGCTTTATCAAACAGCCTGTCGGGAAATGTTATAACGATTGACTCCTCATCGGCGGTTCCAATTCGAGAACATAGAGCTCTCCATTGGAGCCCATAATTCGTGGCAATCGGAGCATGCATAAGCCATTGATAGAAAAACAGTGCGATATCGCGATAATCCTGCCTGCATATAACGAGGAAAGGACCATTAAGGAAACCATTATCGCTTTTCACTCTGCATTACCGTACGCAAGGATTTATGTTATCAATAACAATTCTTCCGACCGGACCGAAGCGATAGCGAAGGCTACTTTGGCCGACCTTCCTTGCCTTGGAGGAGTGCTCGATGAAAGCCGGCAAGGAAAGGGCAATGCTCTGCGACGCGCATTCATGTCGATTGATGCCGATATCTATCTGCTCGTCGACGCAGATATGACTTATCCGGCCCATCAAGCAGCTGATTTGATCTATCCAATTATTGAATGCGGTGTAGACATGGTTGTGGGTGACCGGCGTTCGGGCGGACATTACTCGAACGAAAACAAGCGGTCGCTCCACAATTTCGGCAATCGGCTCATACAATTCATGATCAATAAGTTCTTCAATGCTAACCTGGTCGACATTATGAGCGGGTACCGCGCGTTTAGCCGGCGGTTCGTCAAAACATATCCGATTCTGGTGGAAGGCTTCCAAATCGAAACAGACATGACGCTCCACGCGCTGCATCACCGGTTCCGGATAGTAGAAGTTCCGACTGAATACCGCGACCGGCCAGCCGGCTCCTTCTCTAAACTTAGTACCGTATCCGATGGGGCGAAGGTGATTTTCACGATTGCGCAAATTTTGCGATATCACCGGCCCCTCCTCTTCTTTGGAAGTCTTGGAATTCTATTTGCCGTGGCGGGCGCATTGGCCGGCGCTCCAGTCATCAGTGACTGGATCCGGTATCGCTACATTTATCACGTACCCTTGGCCATCCTGGCTTCAGCCTTGGAGATTGTAGCGCTGATGTTGGCAGGAATCGGTTTGATCTTAGATTCTCTCGCGCGACAGCAAAAGCTGCAATACGAAATATATCTGCTGGCTTACGAAAACCGAAAATCGCCCATTGATGATGCTATATCTTCGCAATGGCATTCGACTTCAGCACGCTATTCGCGGTGACATGTCCAAAGCAGTAGGCCTCAACCTACAGCTGTTCTATCTATCAAACCCAACATCAGATGTACGACGCTCCAATAGACACGCGATTGCGATCGACCCAATTAACGGGCGAGCCGCGGCGCCGTTGGATCAAGAGCTGGCTTTGGTTGACGCCGCTTTGCCTGGCGCAAACCGGCGATCCAGTTTTTCCCTTTTTTCAAGATCTCTTTGGCACCAGGCTATTGCGCTCGATGGACTCGGTCACGGGGATGGTTCGCGGTCCATTCTTCAACCTTCCTTTTAAGCCCACGGCCAAGCTTTGAGTTACTATTTTTCCCATTTAAGTGGGCCAAGCCCAATACTGCCGTGGTAGCTGAACCGGTCTTTTCGGACCCATGGTTCGACCACGCGCCTTTGAAACAACAAATTCACCTATAAAAACGAACACGTTGAAACATTGCTGGACACAGACGCACGTTAGGCAGTATGTTTATGCACTACGAAAAACACAACACGAGAACAAAGAGACAAACTATGGAAGGCCGCAGACATGCGGTATTGTGGTCGGGGAGTACCGCGAAAGATTCCTGCGGGCGGGTATTGGTTCACAACCATGTCCAGGATAGCGTTGACATGCCTAACAGCCTTAACGGATAGTTGGACAACTACTAGCACCGCAGCTCAATACAACGGCCTAGTGGCATCGCTCAGAGACGTTCCGGTAAGCGGATCAAGGCCGGGGGCCGTGGCTACGTTTGTCAAAAAACTCAATCATTCGTCAGTGCCATGGGTAAGCGTCATGGCTTATGGCGCCAAGGCTGATGACTCTCATGATGACACGGCCGCCTTTAATAAAGCCATAGCCGACGCAGGCCCTAATGGAATAGTTTATGTCCCTGCCGGGACTTACAAAATCCTCGGCCAAATTGAACTGAATGGTGGGAGTGGCGTTAATTGGCCTGCTCGACTTATTGGGACAGGGGCAAAACTCTCGGTCTTACACATAACATCTGCTTCTCTTGGTGTTCAAACTGCCGGAACCATACAGGCGGCGCGTGGAGCGAGCGTATCTGACCTGAGATTTGTCTATGACCAGCCGGACGTGTCAACCTACGGCACATTCAACCAATATAAGCCAGTCATCTACGTAAATAAACTTTTCGTTGATTCTACCCACTCATTGGAACGGAGAGGAACGTACTTTCATCGAGGAGGTAGATACGAAAGGCTGCGCATCGAGGCAGCGTGGGATGGCATTACAGTCAGTGGCAACTTTGTCGCTAGGCCATTCTTCGGGCAAGAGGTTTTCGATGATATTGAAATGGGGACACTCAATCGCGGCCTTGATCTTGATGGGCTGAGTGACTCCTGCTACATAAACAGGCTACGCGTATACCCCTATGGGCTGACGGCCAGCCAGCAGGTTGCCCAGCAGCTACCGGGACATTCGGTAGGAATATACTCTGGAAGAACCGATGACATGAGAGTTAGTAACTCATTCTTTCTCAATGGAAGGGGAGTCGATTTACATGCCGGAGCAGACAAGAATGGGCCACATGCAAACTTTATTAATTGCAGTTTTGACGGCTTTGCACACATACAGATAGGAGACGGAGCACCAGCTACCGGCTACGCTCAATTCACAAATTGCCATTTTGGCAATGGGCCTCCCGCATATCCGCAAGACACCCAAGTAACAACATCATACATGAATGTTTACTTTACGGCTTGCTTCTTTATCCATGTTCAACATACGGGGATCAATTGCATCGAGACCCATGCCGACCCAACCGGCGCCCACGCGGTTTATCTGGATAATTGCGAGTTTACAATGAACACGCACGACGCGAGCGCAATAACAGGTGACGCAACGCTTAGCATTAAAGGATGTCATTTTTACAGGTCGGCTGGAACGTATACAAATCCAACCGTCGATGTTACCGGAGGACTGGCAACAATCGTTGATAATCAAGCAGCACCCCTAACAAGAGGTTCTGGTGTCTTCCTTGCTTTACCGACTGACGATTATCACATGGTAGCTAATAATGTAGTTCCCGGTTGGTCAATAATCTATCCGGCTACAACTACTAAGATTAAAAGCCTAAGTAATTCGGCTAGCAGCGGCAGTTACCTGCTTGGCGGCACTAATCTTGCCGGGAGACCAACAAACCAAACTAGCAGCACTAATCCGACAGGTACGACTTCAACGGCTGGTGTTATGGTTGGCTTGGGATACACTATTACACCAACCATTAATGGCAAAGTATTTGTGACGATTAGCGGATCGTGCGTTAGCGATACTGCGAATGTTGGTGGCAACGTGCGACTCCGTTGGAGCACAAGGACGCCGCCCGCAAATGGAGATGCAGTAACAGGGGCTCAGGTAGGTGGGATTGCTCAGAGACAACAAGGTTCGTGGTCTGCCGGTGCGACTTCGCCTTTTTCCCTGTCCGGTATCATTTCTACCAGCGCAGGGACAACGATTTGGGTAGATTTACAGCAAACGGTGGTAGGCAGTGGAACTTTTAGCGTGCTGAATGTCGCAGGATCATTATTTGAATTGCCATGAGAGAAAAAGAACCAATACGCCCTACCTGATTCAATCAGCAACAGACCTTCAGCCCGTCCAAGCTGGGGGTGCCGGATAACAAATTAAAAACGTGAAAAAATTGCTAACCTATTCGATCAAAAGGAGAAGGCTACACGGCAGATGTTATTCTGGATGATGGCGGCAGCGTGTTTTTTGTCGGGACGCTGACATAGACATAGACGGCGGCCCCAACTGGCGCAAAGACCCGTGTGGCCAGCGCGATACTAAATTGCATCTGGCAGGCAAGCCGATCAACTCAGAGGAAGTGCGACCGCCCCCGAGGCCCGAGAGGTGCATACAGCAGTGTGGACTAACAGCGAAATGGTCGTATGGGGAGGCGATGGTGTCTTGGGGCTCGCTTTGAACACAGGCGCGAGATACAATCCCGGCACGGACAGCTGGAAAGCCACCAGCACCACTAACGCACCTGACGGCCGAGATTCGCACACGGCAGTGTGGACGGGCAGCGAAATGATCATCTGGGGAGGCCGGCTTTACGACTACATTTACTTTAATACTACGTCACGCTGTTTCCATTGAAGTGCTGCTAGGCGTAATCATCAGTATATCTACTATTATCGGTTCTCGTGCGATTACGCAAAGGTGGTGTGAAATAATTTTGATCATCGGAATGTCCTTCCTAGTCGTTGAAGCTGCAAAACATACGACTTACCCTCGGTGGGGACGTCTGTTACCGTACCATGACGTCGTGCTCCGGATCGATCCTATAAAACGCGCTAAATAGTCTGGTGTTTTTCCTCGGTCCGCCGGAGGCTTACGCCGTGCCAAGTATTGCGGCTGAAAACCCGACGGCCCAATTTGCTGGCATTTACGATTCCCGCGAGATCAGGGACAAGATCAACCGTCATACCGGTCCAATCTACGGTTTGGTTAGGATGAACTCTCCGGAACGGATCAGCGTATTGCCTGAATTCGGCTTGGAACTGGATCAGGAAGGCTGCCGCGATTTTGGCTCAAGCGTGGACCATTATGGATTTAAAATTTGCCGTTTACACCGGAAGGCTATTGAGTAGCAGGTATGCGTCGCCGCGATGACGAACCGAAAGTCCGCAGATGAGTGCTCCGTTTTGCTTTGGATGCTGAAAGCGCTGTCTGATCTTGCAACCGCCGGACCGGTTTTGACAGTACGCGAGGTGGAATGGATAACCTAAGTCTGGAAAAAACTCATGCACGATGACGGCCTAACCGGAAATCGGCAAAAACTCTGGGGTTCAGTAACCTTGGGGGGATCGAATTGTCCATTGTGCGCCACGCCTGCGAGACAAAAGCTCAACCTATCGGAATATCAGTTGTTTCGTTGTAATCACTGCGGGTGCTGGTCGAGCAATGCCGCCGCGCATCGGTCGCGGACCACTTTCGAACCAGTCAACTATTTCCAGAACGACGCTGCCGACAATCAAAGATGGAGAGAGTTCTTCCGGCAATACCTGGCCGACGACGACGAGCGCGTGGCCTTACTTGATCTCGGCTGCGGTACCGGTGCATTTCTGAAATATGTGGCCGAACATCATCCGCAGGTTCGTCTGTATGGAATTGAACTTGACCCAACCCGCGCGTCGATGGCGCGCGCCCAAGTGCCTTCGGCTCACATCTACTGCGGGTTATTAGAAGACTTCGCCGTTACCTCGTCCATCGAATTCGAGCTGATCACGTTATGGGATGTTTTCGAGCATTTGCCTCAGCCTCGCGAATATTTGGAGATTCTTAGAAAGCTGCTGAAAGCCAACGGAACGATTCTGATCCAGACTATTTACGAGCATAGCCTGCTACCTTCGATCGGACGGTTGTCCTATTATCTATCCGGCGGATTGATCAAGTGGCCCGCTCGCCGCACTCATGACGCTCATCATCTCGCGTTTTTTACGAAACACTGCCTTGAAAGACTTTGTCGAGAGTTGGATCTGACGATTTGCTCGATGAATTTTGGTCACCTGGCATTTGCACGAACAGACGGCGCTTGGTGGGTCCGCGCGGTGGCCGCGGGATTGATGAACCTCGAACAATGCTTCGGCCACGGGCTTTTTATAACGTTGGCGGTGAAAAAATCAGCGGCACCGTCTGCTCCGAATGGGAAAAGCGAAGAGCGCGAGAGGTTGGGGTAGGGCGCGACCGCTGGCCGCGCAAAATGAGAAAGGACCGGCGGTCCGTCCCTACCATTTACCAGACTTCTATTAGCCTTATAATGATTCCGCGAAGCACGGCGAAGGTAGAAGCGCATTTTGCTTCAACTGTTACTCAAGACTTTGCTTTGGCTACCTGATTAATCCCGACCAGCATTCGCCAGCCCATTCTTATCGTCGTGGTCTGCTGAGATTTGAAAAGGCTTGACTTGCCTAGGCTCGCGGATGAGTTATCGGTTATAACAGCAGTGAAAATTTCGCGAATCTTAAAAAAGATGTCGGTCGCCGCTGTGAAGTTCCCTGCTCCACTCGCAGCGGCACTGACTTTAGTTATGCTCTGCGCCTGTAGCAAATCTAATACGTCGGAGACGTCGGTCCCCGGCAGTGATGTCAATCTCGCATACGGAACGAAGGTGAGCTTCGGCACCGGCGGGAACTCAGAGCCGTTCAGAGTGTCGGGCTGGAGCCGGACTGAACCACAAATGACCTGGACAGAAGGCACGGCCGCTGTTCTGGCGATGCGCGTGTCGCCGACAAATGAGCCCGTTGCGTTAAAGATGAAGCTGACTGGTCTCACAAAAGACCCTGAACTCCCATATCAGCCGGTGGAGGTTTATGTGAACGATCAAAAAGTCGCTGACTGGCAGGTGGCGAACGAAGAGGAGTTCAGCGCGCCGATTCCGCAAGAGATGACAAGGCGCGGTGGTCTCCTAAGAATTACGCTGAAAATTCCAAAGGCGACCTCGCCTAAGGCATTGGGAATGAGTGCTGACCCTCGAATTTTAGGCGTCGCCTGTTTTGATTTACAGCTAGTATTAAAGGCAGGTTAGGTCATTTCGAAGGCCATTCGCGCGAGGTCTGATTTGCTCGTTATGTCGAGGGCTCCCGGGACAGTCCGGCTTTTCAGAAATTCGGCCTAAAAGTTACGGCTTCGAATTAACAGCAGCTGCCGTAGACGACTTTCTTTTTGGTTAAAATTTTTTTCGGTAGCGTGAACTGTGATATAGATTTTCTAGGAGTAGAGGGGCCCACCCTTTGACTAGTGTCGATTCATACAATATTTCACATCCTGAAGCGGCGCACTGAGCCGAGCCTGCCGTCAGATAATTTCGATGTCTTTCGTAAGAAAACGATGGCGTCGATCATCGATTTTCGTGGACGGCCGCTTGGCGAATGGTCCGTCGCTGACGCTGATTCAACGGAGACGTGTGCTCGGTTCGTGTTAGGAGTGCTCCGGGATCGGCCCAACCTGCGTCGGCGTTTCCCGCATGCGACTTCGGTAGCTAGTGGTTATAGAGATTGGCTATTGGGTCGAGGAGCGCGCAAATTTCGGCTCTCCCCACGCGCTATCTCAAACATAGCCGCAGTTTTCGCACAAGAGCTTGGGAAACCGGTACGGGAGTTCTATCTGCACAATCCAAAGCTGCAGGCAAAATACTCGCTCGCTTTGCTGCCCGTCGGGCAGAAGCGGTTCGTCAAATGGCTTTTCCGCAGAGATGGCCAACGACACACGTTGAGCACCGAGCAAATTCTTTGGTTCTTGCACCAGACAGCCGAAGACACTGGGGCGGGGGTCGTGGAAACATATCTCTTAAACCCAGATTGGCAGGAGCGGTTCCCGCTTGCGCTGGTTGGCTCCGGTCAGCGCGAGTTTCTCCGCTGGTTACGTCACAGGTTTCCAAAATTTGCTCCTTTCCGACGTTTGAAGTCCCTCCCCAGAGTTCTCTCAGGAGATGAGGAAGCCGCGCTAAGGCAACGGATATCAACCGGGTGGAACGGCAACGCTGCATTTGTCACCCTCAACGGGAAACAGCGTTTGGATCCCGCACTCGGCGTCAATTTGTTGAGTCAATTTTGTTTTTGCTCGGGATTGCAACGAGCAGCACTGACCACGAAAACTGCGCTCGAATCGGCCGATGTGCTGACATCGGCTCGCGACATGCCCACCGGCGTGGATAGTTCGGTCGAACCACGTGGGAAGTGGCTGGGGCTCGAAGTTTATCCAAGCACAATCATCAATGTCTCGCCGGTTCCCTATTTTGAAGTTTGTTATCGCCGTAGCGGTCTCGCCCGACGAGCCAATGTATTTCGAATCGCCTATTGGTATTGGGAGCTGGACAGGATCCCGCATGAATGGTCGCGGTTCGCCCCGCTGTTAGATGAGATTTGGGCGCCGACACCGTTCGTTGCTCAAGCGATGCGCGCGATGATGACTGTCCCCGTTTACGACATGCCGCCTGGCGTTTTGCTGAGCAAAGCTGAGCCGATCGCCCGCGAGGCACTCGGTATTCCCACCGGTCATTTTGTTTTCTTATTCCTATTCGATATGTGCAGCGATTTTACACGCAAGAATCCGCTGGCGGTCATCCGAGCCTTTCGTTTGGCATTCTCGCCCGATGAACCTGCCACGCTCGTCATCAAAGTGGCCCGGGGGTATATCGATCCAGTGAATCTGGAGCGACTTCACGTGGCGGGGCGGCAAAATAAGGTGCTGGTTATTGATCGACTGATGTCGCCCAACGAAACAGATGGCTTTATTGCAATGTGTGATTGCTTCGTGTCGCTGCATCGCGCAGAAGGCTTTAGTCTCGGTCTCGCCGCAGCGATGCTCATGGGCAAGCCGGTTATCGGCACAAATTACTCCGGCAACCTCGCGTTTATGAATCGAGAGAACAGTCTGCTCGTGGACTTCGAATTGGTTGAGATTGCAGAGAACGGTTACGTTTACAAAAAAGGGTTCCGTTGGGCGGAGCCGTCGGAAGCCCATGCTGCGGAATTAATGCGTTCTGTTTTCGAGAAGCGGCATGAACACAAAGTGCGGGCGGAGCGAGCGAAAAAAGGAATCGCGGAACAGTTTTCAGTGGAGAAGGCAGGTCAGCGTATGAAGCGGCGGTTGGAAGAAATCAGAAATTGCGATACAGCGAGAGCGCGCTGAAGAAGCAGTGTGTTCGATTAGTCCTTGGGCGCTGTCTGTTTTCAAGAACTGAAAAACTGTGCCGCCACTAATCGGCACCTTCTCGTGCATCGCGGTGCCGAAAGCGGGTGGGCTTTGCGCGGAAACGAATTCAACCAGGCGGCGAATTTCATCGTCGGTCACAAGTACGCCTTGCCCGAATGAGACGTGAAATGCTCGGTGGGAAATAAACCATGTCGCCCCTGCCCGAGCAAACGGTCGGCTCCGTTTTCGCCGAGAATCACCTGACTGTCGATTTTGGAGGCGACTTGGAATGCAATTTGGCTAGGAGTGTTCGCTGTGATGACATCGGCACGCGGCGTTTGCGTCGCGACGATCAAATGGATACCAGCCGCGCGGGCCATTTTTGCGTGATGCGCGCAATCGCGCTCTCCACATCGGCTGCCAATGTCTGCATCAAACCGGCCAATTCGTCGATGATAACGACGATGTAGGGAATTTTGCCCGGGATTTAGATATCGTCTTTTGGAGCCGCGTCGCTGACGCTTGACCGCGGTCGGCGACCGCGGCCATAGCTCACGGCATCTGACCGAGATGTTTTCTTGGCGTTTCACGAGAAAGCAGTTCCATGTCCGCGTTAACCATGATGCGGACGAGCTCGTGAAATCGCACTTTTGGTTCCCAGCCGAGAATTTTTTTCGCTTTGCAGGGATCACCGATCAGGAGATCTACTTCCGCTGGACGCTCATAACGTGGGTCGTGTTTGACAAATTCCTTCCAGTCCAGATCGACATGTGAAAAGGCCGTTTCGACAAACTCACGCACGGTGTGCGTTTCGCCAGTGGCCAGTACAAAATCGTCCCCTTCTCCATGCTGAAGGATTCGCCACATCCCTTCCACGTACTCGGGTGCATATCCCCAATCTCGTTTTGCATCGAGATTACCGAGGAACAACTCCTTTTGCAGCCCGTGTTTGATCGCGGCGACTGCACGCGAGATTTTACGCGTAACGAAGATTTCGCCGCGGCGCGGACTTTCGTGATTGAACAAAATGCCATTGCTCGCACAAAGTCCATAGCTCTCGCGGTAGTTTACCGTCGCCCAATAGGCGAACGCCTTCGCCACACCATATGGGCTGCGCGGCCAGAACGGAGTCTTCTCGGTTTGCGGTATCTGCTGCGCCTTGCCAAACATTTCGCTGCTTGATGCCTGATAGAAACGCGAGCGCAAACCCACTTCTCGAATCGCTTCCAAAATACGGATCGTGCCGACACCAGTAACGTCCGAAGTGTATTCCGGAATATCAAAGCTTACGCGTACGTGGCTCTGCGCGGCCAGATGATAAATTTCGTCCGGCTTCAAATCGTAAAGCAGCTTCACCAAATTCACAGAGTCGCTGAGGTCTCCATAATGCAGGAAAATCCGGACGTCTTTGATGTGTGGATCGGCATAAAGGTGGTCGATGCGCGAGGTGTTGAATGTGCTCGCGCGACGAATGATCCCATGGACTTCATAGCCTTTCTCGAGCAGCAGATCGGCGAGATAACTGCCATCCTGTCCGGTAATGCCGGTAATGAGCGCCTTCTTCATGTCGATCTTGCGCTTTAGCTTATTGTCATCGCGGCAGCAAATGATTTAGCTCGCCGGAGCACGCGAAGCGTGATCGTCTCAAAGACGCCGGATCTACGTGTTCGACGAATCAGAGCTTGCGCTTTTTTGCACGCATCGGAAATCCAAAGAGTGAGCGCCCAAGGGGGTTGTCTGCCCAAAGCCATGTGATACTCACGGTATGATACTCAGGGTGGTGATTTCAGGTGATGTGGGATAATCTGAGAAATGGTTTTCACCTATGTACCGGAGACTTACTTAGGACACCGAAACTTGTCCCGAACCATGCACTCTACCAAGCTGAGGAACAGCCCGAGAATAAATTCATTGCCAGACCCTGCGCTCCTTTGACTTCGCGTATTTTAATCCAAACCGCGAGGACAGAGCTCCAAGGAGTAACGGCTTGGGCAGCCGTCGTTTTTTCCATGTTCATTGATCTCTGCCGAGGACAGCGGGCCCTACAACACGCGGCCGCAATGCTTGTATCTAGCACCGGAATGAAGTAAGGCGTTTGGCTCAAACCGCTCTACAGTTATGGCTGTGCAAACCGGTCTTCCCCCGATGCATTCCTCTGTCACGATCGTAGGCGTACTTCTCGGCGTCGTGATTTTGTTCTTTGGACGAAAACTGTTTTGGCTGTGTGTTGCCGCAGTCGGATTCGCTGTCGGCGTGGAGATTGCGCCGCTGCTCGTTCACGAGCCGTCGTCGCTGCTGGCACTAGTCATTGCTCTCGTCGTCGGGGTACTCGGAGCGTTGCTCGCACTGTTCCTTCAGAAAGTTGCGATTGCTATGCTCGGTTTCTTAGCGGGCGGAAAGCTCGCCACGGCGATCGCCACTGCGTTCTTCGTTCACTATGCGCAATACTCGACCATCATTTTTGTTGCAGGCGGCATCATCGGAGCAATTCTCCTGTTAGCTGTGTTTGATTGGGCGCTGATCGTTGTCTCGTCCTTTATCGGCGCGTACCTGATTCAAAGCGCTATTGTGCTGCCGCCGACCGGTTCGACACTCGTGTTCATCGGCCTCGCGATCGTAGGCATATTTGTGCAGGCGGCATCGTTCCGCCGAAGTGCGATATAGAGCACGCGTATTGTTGCTGACAAATCGCCGTCCAATCGTAGTAATCGGCTTATGAACTCACCAACAACTGGATTGCGCGTTGCCAGCGTGCTTTTCGGCATTTTTGCCCTCGGTCATCTGCTGAGGTTGATCAACCAAGCCCAAGTCACCGTCGGAAGCCTCACGATCCCAATGGGGGTAAGCTGGATTGCGCTGATTGTCGCCGCTATTCTCTGCGTGTGGCTGTGGCGACTCTCCTCTCGGCCAGGAGCGTAAAGATACGTTCGTCGTTATTCGGCATTCCGCACTCGTCATTTTAAAGCCAGTCCCGCGGAACATCGACGTGCGATCGGTCCAGTTTTAAGACTGACGCACAGCCAAGCAGCTTGAGCGTGCGCACCAGATCCGAGCGCAGAATCTCAATCGCGCGCGAAACACCCGCGCCGCCCGCCGCACCGAGTCCGTAGGCGTACGCGCGTCCGGCCATTACGGCGCGGGCTCCCAAACAGAGGGCTTTAACAATATCGCTGCCGCGGCGGATGCCACCATCCAGCAGGACCTCGATGCGATCGCCTACCGCTGCCACAACTTCAGGCAAAACGCGCAAAGTCGGCGCGACGCTGTCGAGTTGCCGGCCCCCATGATTGGACACGACCAACGCGTCCGCTCCCATGTCCACGGCGCGTCTTGCGTCCTCGGGCGTGTGGATACCTTTAATCACGATTGGCCCTTTCCACGCCTGGCGAATCCATTTGAGATCGTCCCAAGTCACGACGGATTGCTCAAGCGCAGCAGTGACATCGGCATACAGCATCGGCCCTTTTCCAGGGATGACGACATTCTCAAATTTCATCAAGCCGCCGTCCGCAAGAAGAGCCGCCAGCCAGCGAGGCCTAACGAGAAGCTGACTCACAAACGGCAGCATTGGTCCGAGCTTTCCACTAAGAAGTTCTTTCGCGCCATTGCGAAGGTCGCGTTCTCTGAATCC
>WNFW01001719.1_pt1 | contig 17217 bp, 18 predicted proteins | sample 5400131 | NCBI WGS metagenome assembly WNFW01 (sample SAMN13153362, study PRJNA577476) | soil metagenome | isolation source: 20 cm soil or saprolite under grassland replicate 1 | place: USA:California | collected 2016-06-15 | reverse complement strand
CGAGAGGACCGGGTCTGACGAACCGCTGGTGTTCCAGTTGTCGTGTCAACGGCAGTGCTGGGTAGCTATGTTCGGAAAGGATAAGCGCTGAAAGCATCTAAGCGCCAAGCCTATCCCAAGATGAGATCTCCCTGAAGGGCCGTGGTAGACCACCACGTTGATAGGCTCCGGGTGTAAGCACAGTAATGTGTTCAGCTCAGGAGTACTAATAACCCGTTCGGCTTGATCTTTTACTTTTCTGTTAACCCATCCCGCGCTTTGCGGGATGGCAAACAGAAGAGACGAAAGATCTCAAAATAAAACGAAGCCTTAAAGCGCGTGTTTACTCTGTATGTAGATATCAACGAATCAGCAGTTCTTTGAAAGATCGACATCGTCTCCAGAGATCCGCGTCGGCGCGAAGCACCGCAACCGCTAGCCCGGCTCAGATCTCTGGTGACATTAACGCAGTGGCACCACCCGTTCCCATTCCGAACACGGCAGTGAAACGCTGCAGCCCCGATGGTAGTACGGCGACAGGCCGTGCGAGAGTAGGACGTCGCCAGAACAGAGTGCCCAGCATGTCGTGAGATGTGCTGGGCGTTTTGTTTTGCATCGCCTACTCGAGCGGAGAATCGAGCCGATGGGAATTGGGCGAGATAGACGGGCAAGCCAAAGGGCCGAGCGAGCGGAGTGAGCGAATCGATACGACATCGCCGGAACCGAGCACTTTGCTAACCGAAGTGAAGCACTCTTCTCTTTCCGCGGAGCACAAGCGGTTGACTCGTTGCGACGCTGTTAGACCAATTCTTCAAGCCAATTTTACGTACTCAAATTGATCCTTAACTGCATTCCAAAACGCACCTGCCGATTCCGCGTTCAATAATTCCCGATAAACAAACTCCGGGACATGCATGTAACGATACGAATGTCCCTCTCGAAATTCCACATCCAACGTCCGCCTCTTGTCATCGTACCTGATAGCTTCGATCGCAGAAGAATCGAGTATGACCCGTTGCCGCATTCGCCTCATTGATCGTCGCGCCCACATGCGCTAAGACAAGGATTACATCAAACGAAAGGTTTCCAATGCTAACCAGTCAAAAAGTCATCGATGCGATAAACGAACAAATCGGATACGAATTCAGCGCGGAGTTACAGTATTACGCGATAGCGGCCCATTTTGCGACGGAAGCGTTGCCGCAACTCTCGCAGCATTTTTTTAGACAAGCGGAAGAGGAAAAAGGGCACGCACTGCGATTCATCAAATACGTGGTCGATGCTGGAGGACGCGTGGCGATTCCGGCAATCGACGCGCCGAAATCGAAATTCAAAACCGCGCGCGACGCAGTGAAACTTTCGCTCGACCAGGAGATTCACGTCACCCAGCAAATCAACGGGCTCGTAGAACTCGCGCGAAAGCAGAACGATTACATCACGATCAACTTTTTGCAGTGGTTTCTTACCGAACAGCTCGAGGAGGTTTCGTCGATGGATAATCTGCTCAAAATCATCGAGCGCGCCGGGACTGATTTGCTTCAAGCGGATGAATATCTCGCGCGGGTCGGGCTGAGAACGATGCCGGAACCGCCGAAGGACTAAAGCGGGCTAGCGGATTAATATAAGGCGGCGATGCGAGCTACCGTCATGATGGCCGCTCTGCAGCCGAATCTTCGGTAATCTTGCGTTCCTCATACAAGAGGGCGTTGTTGTCTAATGAAAACGAACACAGCAGTTAGTTTAATCGCGGCCGCGAACTTTATTCTTTGCAGCATAGCCTTTGCCGCTGGCGCCAAGACATACGAAGTCACGGGAACTGTTCTCGAGACCACACCCACGAAGATCGTTGTTCAGAAAGGCGCGGAGCGATGGGAAATCGATCTCGATCCGCAAACCAAGATTACAGGCGAGCTGAAAGTGGGAGCAAAAGTCACGATCGCGTACACGATGAGCGCGGCGAAGGTCGATACGGGTGCCCTAACAAAACTCAAAACCGCCGCAGAAGAAGCCGTCGCACCGGTCACCTCGAGCGCAGCTCCCGGTTCGCAGAAAAAAGAAGTACCGGCTGTTAGTCCGACACCATAGATGAATAGAGTCCCTGGAGGGCGATGTCTCTATCGCCGCAAATGATGGGACGCGACTGAACGCGTTCCCCCCATAAGCGGCTATGATCGGGCGAAAGGCCATACCTAAAAGCGAGAGATTCTTCAACTCCGCTCGGAATGATAAAGGGTCGATGGCAATGTGGATGGGAAGAAGCGGCTCACAACGCGTGCGGCCGAAAAGCGGAGGCTGGTATGCCCTTCAAAGATCATTTTTCGAAACAGGCCTCTGATTACGCGAAATTTCGACCAAGATATCCCCACGAACTGTTCACTTACCTGGGAAGCATCGCGCCGAGCCGTCAGGTCGCGTGGGATTGCGGGACGGGAAATGGACAAGCGGCAGTCGCGCTGGCATCAGTGTGTTTTGAAACCTGACGGTGTGCTTGCTGCTTCGGCTTATAACTTGTTGCACATCGAGGAAGTGATCGATGAGATTGTGAACCGATACTATTACGAGGTGGTCGGGCCATTCTGGCCGGAGGAGCGCCAGCTCATTGAGCAGTTCGCCGATCTCCCCTTCCCGTTTCAAGAGATCGATCCGCCAAAATTTGAAATGACGGCACATTGGACTCTCGATCATCTGGTGGGCTACCTTCGAACCTGGTCTTCGACGCAGCGGTTCATGGTCGCGAAAGCGAGCGACCCGTTGGAGCAAATAACCGATCAACTTCGCCATGTGTGGGCCGACCCCCAGCGAGTACGAAATGTGGTCTGGCCGTTGACCGTGCGTATTGGACGTAAAGCACGGAGCGTCAGTCTCTAGCCTACTCTGTAGGAGGGGATAGCCATCGCACAAAAACGCTTGAATAGAAGTGATGAGAAGCGGTCTAATCGGTCACTATGAATATTAAGACAGCATTTAGTTTATTAGCAGCAGCGAGTCTGGCGCTCAGCGGCGCAGCTTTTGCCGCTGGGGCGAAGACCTATCAGGTCACCGGGCCAGTTCTTGAAGTCACCGACACGATGATTGCAGTCCAGAAAGGGAAGGACCGTTGGGAAATCAATCGTGACTCCAATACCAAGGTCACAGGCGACCTCAAGGTTGGCGAGAAGGTGACTGTCACTTACACAATGTCGGCCACAGAAGTGGAAGTGAAGGCGGGCAAGGGAGGAAAGAAAGAGGGTGCTAGTCCCGCCGGTGCGCCCAAGAAAAAGTAAATAGGGAACATTTCAAATCGCCGGGTGCGCAAACGTATCCGGCGATTTTTTGTCGTAGGGTGCCTGTGCAGGCTCCGAATTTAGAACCAGTTAGGCAACTATCTTCGCCGTCCGCTACCGCCGAGAATCCCTCCCAGAATTCCACGAGCGATTTGTCGACCAATTGAGTTGCTGGCAGCCCGCATCGCACTTTTTACCATGGAAGTCGCAAGTGAATCATACCGTCCGCCGCGCGGTCCGATCGTCGGCTGGAATGCGGCGGTGGCGGTGCCGAGCGCTTCGGCCAATAACGAACGCTTCTCTCCCTCAGGCGATGGGGTGCTGGCGGTCACCGGCGGTGCACCGGCAGTTTCCGTTTTCTCGCCTGCTCTGGCTTGTAGTATTTCGTAAGCCGATTCGCGATCGATCGCTTTCTCGTAATGCCCGGCCATGATAGATGAAGAGATGATCTTTTTCCGCTGATCAGCCGCGATAGCCCCGACCTGGCTGCGTGGAGGAACAATCTTTGCCCGCTCGACAATTTGAGGACTACCGTTCTCGTCCAGCATCGAGACAAGTGCCTCGCCGACTGCGAGTTCAGTCAACGCGGTCTCGACTTTTAGTTTGGGGTTTTGCCGGAAAGTTTCCGCGGCGGCTTTCACCGCCTTCTGATCGCGAGGGGTAAACGCGCGTAACGCGTGTTGCACGCGATTCCCAAGCTGCCCGAGCACAACATCGGGGATATCGAGCGGATTTTGACTAACGAAATAAACACCAACGCCCTTGGAACGAATCAATCGTACCATTTGCTCGATTTTTTGTTGGACTGCCGGTGTGATGTCAGTAAAAAGCAAGTGCGCTTCATCGAAAAAGAAAACCAATTTCGGTTTCTCAGGATCGCCAATTTCTGGGAGATTCTCGAATAACTCGGAGAGCATCCAAAGCAAGAAGGTCGCGTAAACCTTCGGCGACTTCTGCATCAACTTGTCCGCAGCAAGGATGTTGATCACACCTTTGCCGCCTTGGGTTTGAATCAGGTCGTCCAGATTGAGAGCCGGTTCGCCGAAAAATTTGTCGGCACCCTGCGATTCCAGTGCGAGGAGACTTCGCTGGATCGCTCCGGCGCTGGCTGCGGAGACATTTCCATATTGTGTTTTGAATTGATCGGCATTGTCCGCAACGTACTGCAACATTGCGCGCAGATCCTTCAGATCGAGAACAAGGAATCCATTTTCGTCGGCGATCTTGAACACCATGTTGAGCACGCCTTCCTGCGTGTCATTCAATTCGAGTAGCCGCGCGAGCAGCAGCGGACCCATTTCCGAGGCCGTGGCCCGCACCGGATGACCTTGTTCGCCGAATACATCCCAAAATACCACGGGGCAGGCTTCGCCATTGAAATCGTCAATCTTCAGCTCCTTTGCCCGCTCCACGATCTTTGGATTATTCGCCCCCGGCTGACTGAGGCCGGGGAGGTCGCCCTTCACGTCAGCCATAAAAACCGGCACACCGCGTGCGCTGAAATTCTCCGCCAGCGTTTGCAGCGTGACCGTTTTCCCCGTGCCTGTGGCACCGGCAATCAAACCATGGCGGTTCGCCATCTTCGGAAGCAAAAAGATTTGCTCCTTTGATTCAGCAACAAGAATGGGATCGACCATGTCTGGAGACTAAGATTTTGCTAACGACGGCGAGATTGTCCAGCGCTGAAAGGCGCGCACGGAGTGACGCGCCTTACCCAAGGCGAGCGCAAGGCGATTGGTAGAGCGGGCAAACCTCCGCCCGCCGCTTCATCTGCAATTCAGGTGCGGGGGCTCAGTAAAGATACGGTTTGGAGAGCGGAAACGCGTTTTTTATCAATTCGACGCGCGGTTTGGTGTCGTCCGCGATAACTACTTCAACAACATCAAATCGAAAGAGAATATCAGGATTATCCAGCATTCGGAGCCAGGCCAGGGCACCACGGGAAATGCGCTTTCGTTTTTCTCGATCGACCGCTTCGAAGGGCCGGCCGAAATCTTCACGCCCGCGGGTCTTTACTTCGACAAAAACCAGCGTGTCGTTATCACGACACACAACATCGATCTCGCCGCCAACGCGGCCCCGGAAATTGCGGAAGAGAATTTTGTAACCGTTACGCTTGAGATAGCGGCACGCTAAGTTCTCGCCCAGCGCACCTCGCCGAAGATGACCGGACCTGGGTGATGTCCTCCAACGCGAGAAGTGGTTGCGCCACCGGCTCGAAAGATCGGCGATGGATTGGGCAAGGCCCGAATTCATGAAGTCTCAGTAGATGTAGCTCAGTTCCGTAACCTTTGTGCCGGTCGAAGCAATATTGGGGAAACTGGGAGCAAAAGTCACGCATCATCCGATCGCGCGTTACCTTCGCGATCACGCTGGCGGCCGCGATGCTCAAACTGATGCAGTCTCCATCGACGATGGCTGTCTGTGGAAATGGAAAAGGAATTACCGGTAGCCCATCGATCAGGACGTGGTCGGGCGGATCGATTAGCGCGCCAATCGCCATCCGCATCGCTTGATGGCTCGCACGCAAAATGTTAATTCGATCAATCTCGATGGAATCAATAATGCCTACCGTCCATCTGACTTCCGGATTGGAGACCAGATCCGAATAAATTTCCTCGCGGAGGTCCGGTGCAAGCTGTTTGGAATCGTTCAGGCGACGGTGACGAAATTTTGCGGGAAGAATTACGGCAGCAGCCACAACCGGTCCTGCCAACGCCCCGCGACCGGCTTCGTCAATCCCGGCAATCCGCGCGACGCCGGTGATACGCAGTTTTTTCTCGTAACGAAACCCGCATCGCCGATACATCTGCGCAAATCATTGGCAAATTTGCGCCAATGACAAGTGACATGTGACGAGTGATGAGAAAAAGATGAGAGTTGCGAAGCTCATCACTCTTCACCCGTCACCTATCACTCCCTCACCGCTGTCGCTTCCTTGCCCTTGCGAGTGCGAAGATAATTTAGTCTGGCGCGACGCGCGCGACCTTTTTGCTCCACTTCCACCTTTGCAATGCGCGGCGAATGCAGAGGGAATACACGCTCAACGCCTTCTCCGTAGGAGATTCGGCGCACGGTGAATGTTTCATTGAGCCCCTGGCCCTTACGACCAATAACAATGCCGGAGAATATCTGGACTCGTTCCTTGTCCCCTTCCACCACCCGCGTATGCACACGCACGCTATCCCCAACAGAAAACGGCGTCACATCGCTCTTGTACTGTTCTTTCTCAATGGCATCTATGATCTGATTCATGAAAAATTCCCCCTCCCCGCCCGCTCGGGCGGGCAAACAGTTTCCAGCAAGATAGGTGAAATTGCAACCGCCCACGGGATCATTTAGCAATCTAACGAGTTTGAGATTCGGAGACCGAATAACCACTAAATCCTTGAATCGCTAACTAGTTAATTTGCGTTATGTTCGGGATTCAATCGCGCCCGTAGTTCAATTGGATAGAGCGACGGCCTCCGGAGCCGTAGGTTGCGCGTTCGAGCCGCGCCGGGCGCATTTGAAAAGTGAGAAGTGAAAGGTGACCAGTGAAAAGTGGCCTGAGCGGACTTCCCACTATTCACGTCTCACCTAAATTTTCGTCAAGCTGTTGCAAGACCTGCGCGAATCACGGCCGCTATGAGGACTGAAGCAAATGCGGTCTCACCACGACGGTTCCCGAGCCGTTTTCGAGTGCTCTCCAGCGCGTCATGCGCGAGGACAACGGCTTGGCGGGGATCATCGGTCATCCTCGAAGCGAGGCTGTAGACAGCAGGATAATAACGGGCAACCAACCTATCAAAACCTGAGGTCTTCGCTTTCATCATTGGCTTCCTTTTAATTGGTTGGAGTCTCATTGGCTTTTCCTTGCATCTGTTACCGGAATGCCGCACATCCTATGTGCTTATTCATTGTTAATCCGGTTCACTTGATTTATACGGGAATGACAGAGCGAAGTTCTCACAAATGAATCAGCGCCAAGCGAACAGTTGCGCAGCCGCGGCGTTAATGCTCCTCACAACCGATCTAGGCCGCACCCACGAATTGCCTTTTGGAGGAATCGCCATGTTGAACCGATTATTCGCTATTCTCGTAATTCCGGTGTTTGCCTGCGGGATCCTCAGCGCGCAGGTCGTTTCGCCGGATCATCTTCGTCAACCCACACTAACTCCGCAAAACAGCGGGACCACGAACGGTTTGATCTCGGTGTGGCCGGTGAACCCGCAGGTCGTATGGGCGTGCGGTCGCGCCGGGACGTTTACCGTCACCACGGATGGCGGGCAAACGTGGAACGCCGGAGTTGTTCCTGGCGCTGAAGCACTGCAATTCCGCGATGTACAGGCGTTCGGTGCCAGCGTTGGATATTTGATGTCCATTGGGACGAACCCAACAGATTTTCGCATCTATAAAACAGAAGACGCCGGCGCGACCTGGACGATTCAGTTCGAAAACCAAAATCCGAATGCTTTCTACGACGGCTTCGCGTTTTGGACGCCGCAACGCGGCATTGCACACAGCGACTCAGTAAATGGGGTTTTTCCAGACCTGCGTACTACCGACGGAACGACATGGCAGGATATTAGTAACAATATGCCGCCAGCGTTGCCGGGAGAAGCCTCTTTCGCATCGAGTGGTACTTGTGTCTCAACACAGGGAGGGAGAAACGCCTGGATTTGTACGGGTGGATCGGATATTGCCAGGGTCCTGGCCACCAAGGACAGAGGCGATACTTGGAATGCGTATAACACGCCTCTGATAAGTTCGCCCAGTGCGGGCGCATTTACCGTCGATTTTCGCGATCCGTTTCATGGGATCGTGGGCGGCGGGGATTTGGACCCAGCAGACCCCAATAACGCGCGCACGGCGATTTCAAGCGATGGCGGTCAAACCTGGACTCTCACTAACCCTCCGCCGGTGACAGGAGCGATTTTTGGCCTGAGCTATGTGGGCCGAACTGGTCACGCCCCCGGAGACAATCTCGGCCGGGCGGTGGTGATTACGGCCAATGATGGAGGCGCGGCTTGGACTCCCGATGAGGGAAACACTTGGTTCACGTTGCCCGATGTGACTGGATTCTGGGCGGTAGCTTTTGCCACTCCCAAAGCCGGATGGCTCGTCGGGACGGATGGGCGCATTCTAAAGATCAGTTTCTAACGGCCATATCGCGAACGGCAACCCGCAGTTTATGACAAAGGCTGCGGTGAACGGTGGGACTGCCGTTACTTACTCGGAAATTTCTGAAAAACTTTCTTAACCGAGCGCGTCGATTCGATTCAGCAAATCTTTCTTGCTTGCGACCCCGGTGACTTGATCGCGTAGCTGGCCATTCTTGAAAAAGAGCAAGGCAGGAATGGCACGAATGTTGTACTTGAGGGAAAGGCTCTGGTTCTCGTCTACGTTGACTTTTGCTATCTTCACCGAACCTGCTTTTTCGCGTGCAATCTCGTCGAGTAACGGAGAGATCATTTTGCACGGACCACACCATTCCGCCCAAAAATCGACGATCACAGGCTTGTCGTCCTCTGTCACTTCGCGATCAAAATTGGATTCATCAAGTTTAATAACAGTGGAATTATCCATAGCTTTAAGAAAGGTAAGTCCAAATCTGAATAATCAAAATCGCGGCGGAAACACCTAGCAACAGCCACATCAGCGGCATTACATTTTTCTCGACTGGTGCCACCGCGATTGGAGAATTCTGCGGAGCCGCTTCCGGCATGGCGACAAGCGGTTGAGTCTTTTTCATCTGAACCGCGCTAAGAGGAATACGCACTGTCTCCTTTATCGGTCCCGACGGCGGCAGATCGGGTGCAGGCGTGACCGACTCGTTTAACGGCGCCGGTGGAGGTTGTGGCGGCTGGAAGAATTGCGGAAGCGGGACTTCCTGAGCGGCGGATTTCGAAGCAGATTGAGGTTCTGTTAAAATCCGAACAGTCGGTTCACGACGCGGCAACTCGATTCGCACTGTGTCGCGCGATTTCGCGTTAGGTTCCGGCGGGTTTCCTCCGGCCGCGGGGCCCACCGGAATGCGAGTCGTCTCTTTTTTGGGTTCGTTTAGTTCAGCCATCTATCGAAATGATTATTAAGAAGTTTGCTCAGGAAACAGACTGCTGTCACGCGTGAAGTACACAGTCCCCTTTTTGAAAGAAGGCGACTCAGGCCAGCAGGTCATATCCGCGACTTCCCACGATCTTTCGCCGGAAAAACTCACCGACTGCGGCTTCTTTTGACAAAATGACACGCGAATCGACATCTGGAGCATCGGCTTCGCTCCGCGCGATATGCGGCTGATCCACTAACAATTTCAATTCTCTTCCGATTTTTGCACGGGCAATTTCATGCGCGATTTCTCGCTGAATCGACATCGCGACCCGGTAGCGCGCGTTCTTGATTTTCACGGGGATCTGGGCTGGCATTTTCGCAGCGCGCGAGCCTTCTTCCTGCGAATACTTGAATATTCCGAGGCGCTCAAATCGAGTCTGACGGATGAAATCAAGAAGGCCGGCGAATTCCGCTTCTGTTTCGCCGGGAAATCCGACGATGAAAGTGGTACGCAAGGTCACGCCTGGAATTCCAGCGCGCAGCCTCTGAATCAAGTCTTCAATGTGCTGCCGCGAAGTTTCCCTTCGCATGCGTCCCAACATCGAGTCATCGATATGCTGAAGAGGAATGTCGATGTAGCGAGCGACCTTGTCGCACTGCGCGATAGTGTCGATGAGTTCGTCACTCCAGTGAGCCGGGTGCGTATAAAGCAGGCGAATCCAGAAGTCGCCATCGATCTCTTGAATTTCACGAAGAAGAGTGGCCAATGTTGGACCGCGTGTCGAGTCCACCGGTTGACGGGGTCCGGCCTTCGCTGACCAGAGATCCATTCCGTAATAGGTCGTGTCCTGACTAATCAAATTGATCTCGCGAACGCCTTCGCTGACGAGCCCACGAATTTCCGCCAGTACGGACTGTGGCGTGCGGCTGCGGTGTTTTCCGCGCATCTGCGGAATTACGCAAAAGCTGCACGGATGATTGCAGCCCTCGGCGATTTTTACGTAGGCGGAATGCGCAGGCGTAAGTCTAAAACGCGGCGTGTTGTAATCGGGAATGTAAATCGGGCGCGTGCGAGAGAAAAGTAGCGCATGCGTCCCGCTTGCCTCGCTCGGATCTCGCAACCAAGACGGTCGCGCTACAATCTTCTCGATGATTTCCCCAAGTTGACTGACTTGATCGAGTCCGATGAACGCGTCCACCTCTGGCATTTCCCCTCGTAGTTCGCGTGCAAATCGTTGCGACATGCAACCGCTCACGATGAGTTTTTGATTGGGTCGCTTGTTTAAGGCACGCTCTTGGTGCGCCTCTAGAATCGCTTCAATCGATTCCTCTTTGGCTGAATCAATAAACGCACAAGTGTTAATCACCAGGACGTCGGCGTCTTCCGCGCACGATGTGATTTCCATACCATGCTGCAACACACTGCCGAGCATGATTTCCGCATCGACGAGGTTCTTCGCGCAGCCAAGGCTGACCATGCCGACCTTGGTGCCGTGCGCTGGGAGGCGTTTTGCCTCTTCCTTACATTGCCCACGAGGACTTGCCCCGAAAGCTTCCGGGGCCACTACAGATGGCGAATTCATGAATCGGGCGTCAGTTAACCGTCACGTCCTCATCGCCGTCTTCCAGCGCCTTGCCGTTTTTCGTGATCTGAACAGCGTCTGGATCGAGAACGCGAATCGAGACGTGTTTCCCGCGAAATTCCACGGGACCGTCTGTTGGAGACACCCACCGTTCGAAGGTGGGACTTCCGTCATTACCGCCAACAGTCACCTTTACATAGGTTCTTTTAAGCGGCCGAATGGCTACGCGATTCTGTTCGCCTGTTTCTGCGGGTGATGAATTCGTCTGCGGCGGCGCTTGCGCCACGTCCTCAGGACGCACAGGCTTGGCCTTACGCACCTCTGGTTCACTCGGAGCTGCCGCAACAGCTTTTCGCACGACTGTCGGACCAACCGAAGCTGAGGGCGCGACTGTTGGAGCAGACGCGACAGTACTCGGCGACGTTTCGGTCGTTGCCGGTTGCCCGGTCTTGGGGCTTGAAACCGGCGACGCGCTCGGCGACACCTGGGCCGTAGACTCCGCTTGTCCAGGCGCTAGCCGCCGCACGTTGAGTATCAATTTCATTACGGAGAACCCGACTACCAACACGAGCACGCCGAAGATGAGCGGCATCGGTGAAATACGTTGGGGGCTGGTCGTGGTGGGGCGGCGGCGCCGAACGACCGGCGCACTGATTGGTTTTTCAGGGCGATTTTCCTGGAGATACGAGTAGCCATCAACCGTCATGCGTTCGGAATCTTCAAACGCGTCCAGATACGGCGTGACATCGACGTCTAAAAATTTGCCGTAGATGAGAAGAAAACCTTTTGCGTATGCAAGACTGGGAAATTGCGAAAAATCATCTGCCTCAATCTCCGCCAGCCGCGCCGGACGAATCTTTGTCATCCGGGCTGCTTCGTCGAGCGTAAGGTTCCTCGCGAGCCTCGCTTCTTGAAATTTTTTACCTAGCCCTTCTATCGTCATTGCGCAGAAAGTAGCGGCTAAACGGCAGCATCGAGATCGACCAGAATCTCGCGTGGTTTGGCGCCTTCGCCGGGCCCTAAAATACCGCGCTGCTCCAGAATATCAACGATTCGCGCAGCGCGCGTATAGCCGAGTCGCAGACGACGCTGAAGCAGCGAGGTCGAGGCGCGTTTTTCCTGGCGAATGATCTCCAAACATTTTTCGACCAACTCTTCGTCTTCCTCAGTCACGTCTTCGTCAGACGTCGCGGCGGCCTGGAGCTTCTCGTGCATTGTCGTATCAAAAGCCGGCGGGCTTTGGGCGGAAACAAATTGTACCACCCGCTGAATCTCATCATCCGTAACAAGCACGCCTTGTGCGCGAATGAGTCGCGAAGCGCTCGGCGGCAGATAAAGCATGTCCCCTTGCCCGAGCAAACGGTCCGCTCCGTTTTCATCCAGAATCACGCGGCTATCGATCTTGGAAGCGACCTGAAATGCGATCCGGCTCGGAATATTCGCTTTGATCACGCCGGTGATGACGTCTGCGCGGGGAGTTTGCGTTGCCACAATAATGTGAATGCCGGCGGCGCGCGCCATTTGTGTGATACGTGCAATAGCACTTTCAACGTCCGCGGGGGCCGTCTGCATTAAATCGGCCAACTCGTCAATAATGACGACGACATAAGGCATCTTTTCCGGAATTTGCAGCTCATCTTCACGCGGAACCTTTATCTCACTGGAGGGGCGAGCTCCCGCGAGCCCGGCGTCGTCGGAGCTCCGCCCTCCATCGGAATCCTCTTCATCGGAATCTTTCTTTTTCTTCGGTCGCGCGTTGAAACCAACGATGTTACGCGCGCCGACACGCGCAAAAATTCTGTAACGACGTTCCATCTCATCAATCAACCATCGCAAGGCCAACATCACTTTTTTGGGATCGATAACGATCGGGAATGCGAGATGCGGCAGCGAACTGTACGCCTGAAGTTCGACCATCTTCGGGTCCACGATCACCAGCCGCAGCTCTTCCGGCGTGAAGCGAAAGAGCATGCTGGCAATCAGCGCATTGATACAAACGCTCTTCCCACTCCCGGTAGTACCCGCGACGAGCAGATGCGGCATTTGCGCCAGATCGGCGATGATCGTTTTGCCGTAAACGTCTTTACCGAGTGCGAGCGGAATTTTGGCGTGTCCTTTTGACTCTTCCCAATCGGATGACTGCAGAAGTTCGCGCAATTTTACTGTCACTTTCCGACTGTTCGCCAGTTCGATCCCCACGGTGTCCTTTCCAGGGATGGGCGCGAGAATATTGATTCGTTCGGCACGCGTGGCCCGAGCGAGGTCCCGCTCGAGGCTTACAATCTTGTCCACCCGCACGCCTTTCGCCGGATAGACTTCGTAGCGTGTGATGGTTGGACCCTTTGTGATGTCACCCGGCGCTACTGCAATTCCGAATTGCCCCAAAGTCTCAATTAAAACTTGCTGGACGTCCTCAAGCTCAGAGGGATCAGCTGTGCCACGCCCTTCCAAGCTGTGCTCATCCAGCAAATCCATCCCAGGCAGGACATAATTTTCCGATGACCAGGCTGGAGTCAGCACACTCGGCGCCGACCTGGCTTTCTGTTCACCGGCACGTAATTCGGCGAGAGACGGTTTTCTCCGCGTCTCCTGCTCGCTCGGCAATGCAGTTGTGTCGACGACTTTAGGTTTGGGCCGATTTGCCAGTTCCTCCAGTGCAACAAGCGGCGTGACCCCTTCGGGTACAGACACGCCTTTCTTTCTCAATGCCTTTTCATAAAGCCTTCGCTGCTTCGCCAACTGCTTTTCGCTGATCTCAAGCTTTCCTTTGAGATCGGCGTTCTGAAGCCTGCGGCGCAGTCGCCATTCTTGCAGCCTTACACTCATCCATCGCATCAGGGCGACAGTCTCGCGAACGAGATGAATCGGACGCAATCCCGTTACCAGAATCAGTGTGGTCACATAAATTCCAATCAACAGGAGAAGCGTACCGAGCGGACCAAGAGCGTTGCGGAGTAACCCGCGGTGTTCATCGGCGAAGGCGTATCCGATCCAACCCCCCGGCCCCTGGATATTGAAGGCAGAATGCCAGCCCCGCAAATGATAGGGCTGCACATGCAGCAAACAGGCACCGGATATGACGAATAGGACGATCCACGCCAACCGGGGCGCGACCCGTAAACCGGGGTAAAACAGTTTTGCAGCTCCGAAACCGAGTAGAGTGGCCGCCAAGAAATACGCTGCTGCGCCGACGAATTGATAGCAGATTCCTGCGATAACTGCGCCTACTGGGCCGATGAAGTTCTGCGCGGGATGATTTGCTGGCGAAATATGACTGAACCAAATCCAGGACGGCACGTCCTTCGGTGTATAGGAGATCAGCGCAAAAAACAGGAGGGTCCCCGAGAACAGTAGAACGAGCGCGAAGACTTCGTTCCAAGCGCTGTGTCTGTCTGTGCGAGCCACCGCGTCTGATAGTAATCCCGCAGCGGCGTCTTTCAATCACTTACTCTTACTCGTGTTCCTGCTCATAATCGTCATCGAATCTCTGAACGGCGAGCCCTCGCCTCGGCGAGCAAGCTGTGGTCGCGCCCGACTATCGCGCTTTCGTCTTGCACGCGACACCAGAGGCTGATAACTGTGCCAGCGCATTATGGTTCTTTTCCTCCGCCGCAGCGTCACTGCTGTTGCCCTCTGCATGCTGATCTTTTGCGTATCCTGCGAGAAACATCCGCTAGGCCAAATGCCAGAAGTCCAGCGCGAACAAAGCGATCCTGCAAAAAGAGACTGGTCTGCAAAAAGCGAAACGGACAAGTCGGAAGCTTCGCCGGCACCGGCGGAAGCTGCCCCGCACGAAGCTCGTTAGGTCAAAGGAGGTCATATGGCTAAACACAAATACGCAACCACCCCGCCAAACCTAACCGGCATGCCCCCAGGTGTGCCGTACATCATCGGCAACGAAGCGGCCGAGCGCTTCTCCTATTACGGGATGAAGTCGGTGCTGACCGTCTTCATGGCGCATTTCATCTTGAATCAATCGGGACTGCTAGCCCCGATGAGTTCAAATGAAGCGTACATGTACACGCATTATTTCGTCTTCGGCGTTTACTTTCTCCCGATTCTCGGCGCAATCATCGCTGACGGCTGGCTGGGCAAATATTGGACTATCCTCTCGCTTTCGATCGTCTACTGCCTGGGCAATCTCACACTCGCGTGCATGGCCACTACCTGGGGCATCGCAATTGGGCAGCGAACGATGCTCGCGATCGGGTTGTTTCTGATTTGTCTGGGGGCGGGCGGCATTAAACCGTGCGTGTCGGCGAACGTTGGCGATCAATTTGGCGAATCGAACAAGCATCTGCTGTCGAAGATGTTTGGCTGGTTCTATTTCTCGATTAACGCCGGCTCTTTCATTTCTTCGCTTCTTTGTCCCTGGCTTCTCGGCAATCCGAAGTACGGACCGGGATGGGCATTTGGAATCCCTGGAATCGCGATGTTGATCGCGACTTTGTTTTTCTGGGGCGGCCGCAGCAAAATGGTGCACGTGCCGCCGGCCGGGCTCGGCTATTTGCGAGAAACATTCAGCAAGGAAGGTCTGATCACGCTCGCCCGAATCGCAATGGTTTACGTTTTCATTTTGGTTTTTTGGGCATTGTGGGGAATGAGCAACGGCGCCGAATGGACGTTGCAAGCCGAGAAAATGGATCTGCATGTCTCCTGGTTGCCATGGCTGAGTTTTAGCTTTTCGCCATTTCACGTTTCAGCGGGATGGGGTTTGGATTTGCTGGCGGCACAGGTGCAAACGGCGAACCCTATTTTGATCCTGATTTTTATCCCATTGGTGAATTATGTGATCTACCCGCTGATCAACGCCGTCTTCACGCTCACACCGCTCAGAAAAATCGGAATAGGGCTTTTCATTACTGCGCTCTCTTTTGTCGTCATTGTCATGATCCAAGGGTGGATCGACTCAGGGTTAAGACCGCACATCAATTGGCAATTTCTCGCCTACGTTGTTCTGACGCTTGGTGAAGCAATGGTATCGATCACCGGCTTGGAATTTTCCTATACACAGGCGCCGAACACGATGAAGAGTTCGGTAATGGCGCTGTGGCTTCTCACGGTCGCCTCGGGTGAACTCTTCGTGGGCCTCGTCAATAAATGGATCTTGGGCGCTGGCGCTGCGCATAAGCTTAGCGACTATCAGTACTTTACCTTCTTCACCTGGTTGATGTTTGGAGCCGCTGTGGTCTTCGTGGTCGTCGCCTCGTTCTACAAGGGTCGCACCTACCTCCAATCGCAGGAGCCCACCCTGGATGAGATCGCCACGGAGCCAATCCTTCATGGCGGAACACCAAGCTGAGACAGGATGAAAGTCGTCATCGCTGCGGCGTCGGTATTGTCGTTATCGCTCATCAACGCATCCGCCACTCCGCAGGACGACGCGTTCCAAAAAATTGCGCACGAATACATCGAGCAATATTTGCGGGCCAATCCGGAGGATGCGACGGAGCTGGGCGACCATCGGTTTGACGGTCAACTGACTGATTACTCATCCGAAGCAAGGGCGAAAGAACTCGCAACGCAAAAAGAGTTTCGCGACAAGCTAAGCGCGATTGGTGGCTCACAGCTCACTGGCGCGAACAATATCGATTTTCGCATCCTCAAAGAGAACATTGATTACCAAATCTTCAGGGCTGACGAGCTAAAGGAACCGGACTGGAATCCTTTGGTTTACATGCAGAGCCTCGCCAACAGCCTTTACCTTTTGGTTGCGCGCGATTTCGCGTCGCCAGAACAACGGATTCCAAATCTGCGTCAGCGCCTGGAAGGAATTCCCGGAGTGATCGCTCAAGCGAAAGCCAACCTGCAACACCCCCCGCGCGTTCACACGGAAACTGCAATTGAGCAGACGCAGGGCGCAATCAATCTCGTCCGCGAAGGACTTGCCCCACTAGTTGATCGCGCGCCGCAGATGAAGAATGAACTGGCGCCGTTACAGGAAAAAACTGTCGCGGCCTTGGACGATTACAAAAAGTGGCTTCAAAACGATCTGTTGCCGCGCTCCGACGGCAATTTTCGTCTCGGCGCGGAGAAATTCCGAAAGAAGCTGCATTTCGCGCTCGCCTCCGACTTATCCATGGAAGAGATCATGAAGCGCGCACAGGCCGACCTGAAACAGACGCAAACAGCTATCTACGAAACTGCGCTGCCGCTTTACAAAAAATATTTCCCCAATGCGGACGCCAAAGCACCAACGGACAAATATAAAGTGACGGCTGCGGTGCTCGACAAACTTGCCGAGCAACATCCAGACGACGCCACAATTGTTGATTACGCGAAAGATGTTGTTACTGAAGCGACAGACTTCGTTAAGTCGCATCGTCTGGTCACTGTTCCGAACACGCCCCTCGATGTGATTG
>WNFW01002402.1_pt1 | contig 17226 bp, 19 predicted proteins | sample 5400131 | NCBI WGS metagenome assembly WNFW01 (sample SAMN13153362, study PRJNA577476) | soil metagenome | isolation source: 20 cm soil or saprolite under grassland replicate 1 | place: USA:California | collected 2016-06-15 | reverse complement strand
CGCTGCCGTGCCGGATGTGAGCGCCGAGTCCGATCCCCAGGTAGGTCGTCACGGCGCGCCCCTGCGGCAGGACGTACTGCAGGTCCACATCCCCCGTCACGTCGCTCCACGTGACGCGGCCCAGACGGATCGTGTCGTCCGCCGTCGGGTCGATCACCACGCTCCTGAGGCGCTGCTCGAAGCGCGCGCGCGCCGCGGAGCTGAAATCGGCCTTGAAGTAGGAGAGCCCGAGCAGCACGCGCACGTGCGGCGCAATGAGCCCATAGTCGAGCCGCAGGCCGCCGGTGAGCGTCCCGCGGATGTTGTTCCCGCCGACGGGGCCGAGATCGAGCTGCAGGGCGCTCGGCTTCAGGTTGTCGTACGAAAACTTCGAGAGAAAGCCTTGGGCGGACAGGCGGACTGGCGGACTGGCGGACAGAAACAGCGCGATCAGACCGACCGCCCGTCCGCCTGTCCGCGCGACCGCCTTAATAGAGGCGCTCGACATTGGTCCCCGGAAAGTAGGTGGTGACAATCGTGCGGTAGTCCTGACCCGCGCGGGCCCGGCCCACCGCGCCCCACTGACAGAACCCCACACCGTGGCCCCACCCCGCACCCGCCGCGACGAGCCGGCTGACCTGGCCGCCGTCCTTCGTCACCGAGAGCGCGAAGGACGTGCTGCCAAGCAGTTGCTCGGGCTCGGGCCGCAGCACCGCGCGTACGTCGGGCCCGGGCACCCGCACGTCGCCGTGCTCGAACACGACGCGCAGCTCGCCGACCCGGCCCGAGGCCGTCGTGCGGGTGACTTCGACGTCCGTGATGCGTTGCAGCCCACCCCCGCCCGTGTTCATCATCGCGGGAAGGGTCCGCGACAATATAGCGCGCAGCTTGGCCCCATCCCATTCCTCGCGCCAGCGAAACCGCGGCGAGAGCTCGCAGTAGTAGTGGCCCCCGCCGGACTTGTCCGAGACCGGTCGCAGGTACGGCTGGCTCTGGGCGGTCTTGAATGCCTCCTCCGCACCCGCGGTCGAGAAGCCACAGGTCGAATGGAAGTAGGCGTAAATCAGGTCCCCGCGATAGCGGACCACCTCCCCGCGGGTAGCGCGCAGAGCGGCCCACACCTCGGCCGTCTCGCCCACGATCCCGGTATAGACCTGGTCCCGCACATCGGCCCAGGCGTCGAAGCCCTGCGGCTCCCAGCGACCGCGGTTCTTGAGCGCGAACGTGCGCGACACCACGGCCTGCGCGAGCATCGCCTGGCGCTCGTCGGGCCGGCGCGGTCCCATTTCCCCGCCGATCACGCCGGCGAGGTAACTCTCGACCGGCACGCGGTTCGTCAAGGTGAGTCCCGCGGGATCGCGCACCACGTTCAACCGCCCGCGATAGCGCCGACCGTTCGCCATCGCGAACCGGTTCTCCGTGACGTTCACGGCGGAGATGCCGCTGCGCCGCTCGCTGCGGGAGCCGTCCGGCTTCACGAGCCGGACGCCCGGCGTGTCGGCCACGACCGTCCATGCCGTACCGACCGGGATCGAGCCGATCGGCTCGCCGTTGGAGTCGTCGGTGACGAACAGCTCTCCATCCCCTCCCAGCGCGAGGCTGGGCGCACCGGCGACGAGACCGACGCGCAGCTCCGGCTCGGCACCGGGGGTGAGCGGAGCAGGCTGGGGACGGCCGCAGGCGCCCGCGAGGGCGAGGGCGCTAACGACCGCGCGCTTCGCCCAGCGCGGCGTCGAGTTGCGTGATGGTGGAGTCGATGTCGGCATCGGTATGCGCGCTGGAGACGAATCCTGCCTCGAACGCCGAGGGCGCGAGGAACACACCGCGCGCCAGCGCGGCCCGATGCCAGCGCGCGAACAGTGCCGTATCGGCCGCCTGCGCCTGGGCGAAGTTCTTGACCGGGCCGGGCGCGAAGTACATCCCCCACAGCGAGCCCGCGTACCCCGCGGTCACCGTAATCCCGTGGCGGCGCGCGGCGTCCCCTATACCCGCGACCAGCCGCGCGGTTCGCCGCTCCAGGGCGTCGTAGAACCCCGCCCGCTCCGTCTCGCGCAGCGTGGCGAGGCCCGCGGCCATGGCCACCGGATTCCCTGCGAGCGTCCCGGCCTGATAGACCGGCCCTTCCGGTGCGACGAGCCGCATCAGGTCCGCGCGCCCACCGTACGCTCCCACCGGCATTCCGCCGCCGATGATCTTGCCGAGTGTGGTGAGATCCGGCCGCACGCCGAGCCGCCCTTGTGCCCCGCCGGCCGCAACGCGGAACCCCGTCATCACTTCGTCGAAGATCAGCAGGGCTCCATGACGATCGCACAGCCCTCGCAGCGCTTCGTGGAATCCGGGCTCGGGCGCAATGAACCCGGCGTTCCCGACGTACGGCTCGACGATCACCGCCGCGACTTCGTCACCGCGCCGGCGGAAGAGATCCTGTACCGCGCCCGTGTCGTTGAACGGTACCGTGACGGTCAGCTCGGCCAGCGCGGCCGGCACGCCCGGGCTGTCGGGGAGGCCCAGCGTCGCGACGCCGCTCCCCGCCTTCACCAGGAAGCCGTCGGCGTGGCCGTGGTAGCAGCCCACGAACTTGAGGATGACGCTGCGCTTGGTCGCCGCGCGCGCGACCCGGACCGCGGCCATCGTCGCTTCGGTCCCCGAATTCACGAAGCGTACCATTTCGACCGCGGGCATGCGCCGCCGCACCTGCTCGGCGAGGTCCACCTCCGCCTCGCACGGCGCGCCGTAACTCCAGCCCGCGGCGGCCGCCGCGCGGATCGCGTCGAGCACCGCCGGGTGCGCGTGTCCCAGGATCAGCGGGCCCCACGAGCAGACGTAATCGACGTACGTCCGCCCATCCACGTCGGTGAGGCGCGCCCCGGCCGCCCGGGCCACGAAAAAGGGCGTTCCGCCGACCGCCCGGAACGCCCGCACCGGCGAATTCACCCCGCCCGGCAGCACCGCTTTCGCTCGCTCGAAGAGCTCCTCCGAGCGACTCACGTCAGGGCGACCGCCCGGAAGTCGTAGTCCTCGCTCGCCGTCAGTCGGGCCTGGACGAAGGATCCTGATTCGGCCCAGCCGCCCTGCTCCACGTACGTGACGCCGTCCACGTCGTCCGCCTGCCACGCCACGCGCCCGACATGCGTGGCACGCTCCTCGTCGGGATCGGCCAACCGGTCCACCAGCACCGGGACGTCCCGCCCCACGAACCGCGCAAGCCGCTCGGCCGATATCGCGCGCTGCACCTCGAGCAGCTCCTCCAGGCGGTCACGCTTCACCGCGTCGGGAACGTCGTCCGGGTACTGGGTCGCGCGGGTGCCTTCCTGCGGCGAGTAGGAGAAGGCGCCGAGCCGGTCGAACTGCGCTTCCTCGAGAAACGCCAACAGCTCCCGGAAGTCACCCTCCGTCTCGCCCGGAAAGCCCACCAGGCAGGTCGTGCGGATCGCGAGGTCCGGGATCGCGCCCCGCAGCCAACCCAGCTTGTCCCGCAGCGTGCGCTGACGCTCAGGACGGCGCATCCGCTCGAGCATGCGGTCGGCAGCGTGCTGAATCGGGATGTCGAGGTACGGCACGATGCGTGGGCTACGAGCCACGAGCTCCACCAGCCGCTCGGTGAGGCCCGCCGAGTAGACGTACAACAGGCGATACCAGGGCACGGCAGTCCCGGCGAGCAGCGCCTCGAGCAGGTCGGGAAGTCTGGGCCCGCCCGGGCCCAAGTCCCGGCCGTAGTGACCCAGGTCCTGGGCCACGAGATTGATCTCCTGCGCGCCCTGGGCCTCGAGCGTCTGCGCCTCGCGCACCAGACGCTCGAGCGGCTCGGAGCGGTGCTTCCCGCGCATCAATGGGATGGCACAGAACGCGCACGTGTGGTCGCAGCCCTCGGAGATCTTGAGGTAGCGCACGTGGGTCACCTCACCGAGGAACTGACGGACGCCTGGATGCGTCGCGAGCGGGTCGTCGATCAACCCGCGCTCGGCGAGCGCCGGCACCAGGTGATGGAGATCGGAGAACCCGAGGAACAGGTCCACCTCGGGGATCTCTTCCTGCAGCTCCTTTTTGTAGCGCTCGACCAGACACCCGACGGCCACCACCGCTTTCACGTTGCCTTGCGCCTTGAGGCTTACGGCCGACAGCATCGCGTCGATCGACTCCTGTTTGGCGGCGTCGATGAAGCCGCAGGTGTTCACGAGGATCACGTCGGCGTGCGGCAGGTCGGGGGTCACGACGGCCCCGTGGCCCACCAGCTGGCCGACCAGCCGCTCGGAGTCGACGGTCGCCTTGTCGCAGCCGAGCGAGATGACGCCGAGCTTCATCCGCGGTAGTTCCCGAACCGGAGCTCGATGCCGAAGTCCTGCGTGCGCAGGAAGGCAATGACTTCCTGGAGCTCGTCCTTGGCCGGCGCCTGGACGCGGATCTCCTCACCCTGGATCGACGCCTGGGCCTTTTTGAACTTCTTGTCCTTGATCGCCTTGACGATCGCCTTCGCCTTTTCTTGTGGAATGCCCTGGCGCACCGTGTCGTTCGCCGCCGGCGTGACGGGTCCCAGGTCGAGGTTCTTCACCGGCACGTTGCGCTTGATGAGCTTCGACTGCAGCACGTCGAACAGGGCCTTCATCTTGAAGTCGTCGTCGGCGACGAGCGTGAGGATGGCCTTGGCGCGGTCGAACGCGAGCGAGGCCTTCGAGCCCTTGAAGTCGTAGCGTTGAGCCACTTCTTTGGTGGCCTGATTCACCGCGTTGTCGACCTCTTGGAGGTCGGCGCCCGTCGAGATGTCGAAAGAAGCGAGAGGGGCCATGGAGAGACAATATAAAGGCGTGGTGCGTGGTTTAGTGGTTACAGCGGCGACAACCACGCACCACCCACCACGCCGTTCGTACTTCCTAGAACAGGAAGCTCTCCAGCGCCCGTGCCCGTGAGACGTGTCGCAGTCTCGCCAGCGCTTTCTCTTTGATCTGGCGCACGCGCTCCCGGGTAATGCCGAGCAGGGAGCCGATCTCCTCGAGGGTCATCGGCTCCTGGCCCTCGAGCCCGAAATACAGGCGGAGGATCTTGGCCTCGCGCTCCTTGAGGGTCGCCAGCACTTCCTCGATCGATTCGGTGAGGGCGTGCTCGAAGATCTCGTCGTCGGGACCAGGGCTGGTCGTGTCCGGGAGGTAGTCGAGGAGCTTGTTGTCCTCGCCCGGGGTGAGGGGTGCGTCGAGGGAGAGGTGGGCCTGCGAGATGGACAGCGTCTTCGCGACCTCGTCCTCGGAGATGTCCATCCCTTCAGCGATCTCTTCGACGGTGGGCTCGCGGCCGAGCTCCTGGAGGAGCGACGCCGAGCGCTTGCCGATGCGGTGCAGCGTGCCCGCCCGGTTCAGCGGGACGCGCACGATGCGCGATTGCTCGGCGAGCGCCTGGAGGATGGCCTGCCGGATCCACCAGACGGCGTACGAGATGAACTTGATGCCCTTGGTCTCGTCGAACTTGTGGGCGGCTCGAATGAGGCCGAGGTTGCCCTCGTTGATCAAGTCCGAGAGCGACACGCCCTGGTTCTGATATTTCTTGGCCACGGAGACGACGAACCGGAGGTTGGAGCGCACCAGCTTGTCCAGCGCCTCCGCGTCGCTCTGCTTGATCCGCTGGGCCAGCGTCACCTCTTCCTCGCGAGTGATCAACGGATACTGGCTGATCTCCCGCAGGTACTGGTCGAGCGATCCCTCATCGAATGAGGCTCGTTTCGCCGTGTTCAGTTGCATGGCCGAGTCACCCCTCCAGGCGCGCACGACGCCGCCGCACGGGACTCCGGACTCCAGTCGCCGGCTCTTACCGGATAATCGACCCGAGCCGGTGCCAGCGAATATCGGTCAGCCAGGGAAGCGCATCCCGCGCCTCCCGGTCGTAGCTGAAATACACGACGAGCGGCCGCCCCTTGACGGCCGCGGCGTCCACGAAGCCCCAGTACCGGGAATCCGCAGAGTTGTCTCGGTTGTCGCCCAGCACGAAGTACTTGCCGGCCGGGACGGCCAGGGGCCCCCAGGTGTCCCGCGTCGGGTGATAGTCGCGCACCACCCCCGGGCCCCCGAGCAGATAGTCCCGTTGCCAGTTGAACTCCGGATCGTAGACGTCGCGCGGGTCCACCCGCTGGACATACGGCTCCACCAGGCGCCGGCCGTTCACTTGCAGCTCGCCACTGCGCATTTCCACCGTGTCTCCAGGAGCCCCGATCACGCGCTTCACGTAGTTGAGCTCGGGATTCTTCGGGTAAGCGAACACGATGACGTCGCCGCGCCGCGGGGTCTCGAAGCCCGGAAGCCGGGCGTGGGTGCCGGGGATTTGGGCGCCGTAGACGGCCTTGTTGACGAACAGGAAGTCGCCCGCGAGCAGCGTCCGCTCCATGCTGCCGGATGGAATCTGAAATGCTTCGACCAGGAACGTGCGGATAATGAGGAACAGCACCAAAGCCATGCCCAGCGAGCGCATCCAATTGTCGAACCATCGCGCCAGCCGGGAGCGCCGCTGAGGGGGCGGGAAGGGCACTGGCGTCGTACGCGCGCCGGTACCCGGCCGAGGGGCCCCCAAGTGATGCATGGCTTTTACTTTAGCCAAGCGGTCCGCCAGAAGCAACAGTGACCGCCCATCCACGCGCCCCCGCCCAGCGGCGAACCCGGTCCCGGAACTCGTCCGGGGAGTCGCCATGCAACACCCGGGCCGCGAGGCACGCGGCTTCGCCCTCGCGTTCGACTCGGACCCACACCACTCGGACGCCTGTCAGCGTACTGAGCGCCGATGCGTCGAGCGGCGAACCCCCAGTCGAGAGGACGATCACCAGCGATTCGTGATCCACCGGCCGCACGCTAATGCAGCCGGTGTGAGCGGCATCACCGTCCCATTGCGGGGCGGTACAATTCGTCGCGGGGCGTCAGGTCTCGGTGTCGATCTGCGCCCGCTGCAGCTTCCCGGAGAAATCCACGTAGACCACCTTGGTCTCCGAGTAGAAGTCGTAGACCTCCCACCCGCCCTCGCGATGCCCGTTGCCCGTCTGCTTCACACCGCCGAACGGGAGGTGGGCTTCGGCGCCGATGGTCGGGGCGTTGACGTACGTGATGCCGCTGTCGAGCTCGCCCATCGCCCGGAAGGCGACGTTCACGTCCCGCGTGTAGAGCGAGCTCGAGAGCCCGAACTTCACGTCGTTGTTCACGCCGATGGCCTCGTCGAGCGAGCCCACTTTGATCACGGAGAGCACCGGGCCAAAGATCTCCTCCTGCTCCACCCGCATCCCGGCCCGCACCCCGGCCAGCACGGTGGGTTTGTAGAACCACCCGCGCTCGAGCCCCTTCCCCGTCGGCCGCTCGCCGCCGATCAGCACCTCGGCGCCCTCGTCACGCCCCACGCCCACGTAATACTCGACCTTCTTGCGGGCGGCCTCGTTGATGAGGGGGCCGACGTCCGTGTTGGCGTCGAGCCCCGGGCCGAGGCGGAGTCGCTCGGCCCGATCGCACAGCAGCTTGACCAGCCTGTCGTGCACCCGCTCGTGCACCACCAGGCGGCTCGTGGCGGTGCAACGCTGTCCCGTGGTGCCGAACGCCCCCCACAGCACGCCGTCGAGCGCCAGATCGAGGTCCGCGTCGTCCATCACGATCATGGCGTTCTTGCCGCCCATCTCGAGCGACAGGCGCTTGTGCATGCGGCCGCAGGTCGTGCCGATGACCGACCCCGTTTCGGTCGACCCGGTGAACGAGATCACGGGGACCTCGGAATCCTCCACCATCGCCTTGCCGACCACTGAGCCTTCCCCGTGCACCAGCTGCACGACCTCGGGCGGCAGCCCCGCCTCGAGCAGGATCTCCACCAACAGGTGCGCCGTGTGGGGCACGTCTTCGGCCGGCTTGAAGATCACCGCGTTCCCGCACAACAGCGCGGGGAACATCTTCCACGTCGGGATCGCGAGCGGGAAGTTGAACGGCGTGATGAGACCCGCGACGCCGATGGGCCGGCGAAAGCTCATCGCCCACTTGTGACGCAGCTCGGAGGGCACGGTACGCCCGAACAGCCGCCGACCTTCGGTGTGGGCATAGTGCGCGGTGTCGATCCCCTCCTGTACGTCGCCGCGCGTCTCGGCCAGGACCTTCCCCATTTCGCGCGTCATGGCGCGCGCGATCAGTTCCTTGCGCTGCACCAGCAAGTCGCCGACGCGGTGCAGCACCTCGCCGCGGATCGGCGCAGGCGTCCTGGACCACTGCGCGAACCCCCGCTTGGCGGACGCGACGGCGCGGGTCACGTCGTCGGGACCCGAGCGCGGGAAGCAACCGATCACGTCCTCCCAGTCCGCCGGGTTGCGGTTCTCGAAGTACGCGCCGGTCCGGGGGGCGACCCACTCGCCGGCGATGAAGTTCTTGAAGTTCTCGGGCATGGCAGGTGTCGGGTGTCGGGTGTCGGGTGACGGGTGTTCAGCGCGGCAGCGGCACATCAGGACACAGCCACAGGGCTGCTGCGGCCTTGTCGCCGACGCGCGGCAATACTTCCCGCGTCAGGAGGAGAATCCCCCAGACGATGAGGATCTGCGAGACCACATGGGCGAAGCCGAGGCGTCGCTTCCAGGATGAAATGCTGGCCCACAACCCCGCGGCGATCACGGTCGTCACGCCGAGCAGGTAGAAGATCAGGCGCAGGCCGCAGCCGTGCGAATACGGCCAGACTCCCGGGGCGATCCCGATGGCCACGAGCACGCCGAGCGCCACCTTCGCCCAGGTCCCGACCCGCTCGCGGGCACTGGGCGGCCCCGCGCCGCCGCTCCATTTGCCGCCGGGCGCTGCCGCCGGCTTGCGGACGGTCGGTTCGCCGCCGCTCGGTCGGCCGAGCGTCGGGTCGGCCGCCGGCAGCTTCTTGAGGAGGCGGTCCACCTCGGCCATCTCCTTATCCCAGTCGCGTTCCTTCTCGATGTCCGCCACTACGCCTCCCGAGCCAGTCCATAGCGCTCGATTTTCTTGTAGAGATTGCTGCGCGGCATATCCAATGTGCGCGCGGTCTCGGACACATTCCAGTCGTGCTCTTTCAGCTTTGCGAGGATGTAGGTCCGCTCCGCCACCTGTTTGAATTCCTCGAAGGTGGCCGCGCGCGTCCACGGCGCCCCGGCGAGATCGACGGAACGCGTCCCCGGCCCCGAGTTCCCCGCCCCCAGCCCCGCGATGCGCTCGACATCCTGTGCGGTCACCGTCGGCCCGATGGCGAGGATGAGGAGGCGCTCGATCGCGTTCCGCAGCTCCCGGATGTTGCCCGGCCAATCGCGCGCGGCCAGCTGCTGCACGGCTTCCGGGTCGAAGGGCTTGGGTGGCAGCCCGCCGTTCCGGGTCATCTGGGTCACGAAGTGCGCCACCAGCTGCGCGACATCGGTGCGCCGGGCGCGCAGCGGCGGCACCTCGATCGGCACGACGTTGAGCCGGTATAGCAGGTCCTCGCGGAACCGCCCCGCCGCGATCTCAGCCTGAAGATCCTTGTTGCTGGCGGCCACGACCCGCACGTCCACCTCCAGCGTCTTCCCCGACCCGACGCGGGAGATCACTCCCTCTTCGAGCGCGCGGAGCACCTTGGCCTGCGCCGAGAGGCTCATGTCCCCGATCTCATCGAGAAACAGCGTGCCGCCGTCCGCCAGCTCGAACTTCCCCGCGCGATCCGCGAACGCGCCGGTAAAGCTCCCCTTCATGTGCCCGAACAGCTCGCTCTCGATCAGCTCGGTCGGAATCGCGGCGCAGTTCACTTCCACGAAGGGCCCGCGCGCGCGCGGGGAGAGCGTGTGGATGGCGCGGGCCACGAGCTCCTTGCCGGTGCCGTTCTCCCCCGTGATGAGCACGCGGGCGGCGGTCGGCGCGACTTTCTCGATGCGCTCGATCACCTGCTTCACCGCCCGGCTCGAGCCGACGATCTCATACTGCGCGTGCACCTCGGCCTTGAGGCGCACGTTCTCGCTGGCGAGATCGATGTGTTGCAGGGCGTTGCGCAGCGTGAGCAGGATCCGGTCGGTGTCGAGCGGCTTCTCGAGGAAATCGTATGCGCCCAACTGGGTCGCCTCGACCGCAGTCTGGATGGTTCCATGACCGGAGATCATGACGACCTGCGCGTGCGGGTCGAGCTCGCGCAACTTCCGCAGCGTCTCGAGCCCGTCCATGCCTTGCATCTTCACATCGAGAAAGACGAGGTGAGGCCGGAACTCGGGGTAACGCTGCAGCGCTTCGGATCCCGCGGCGCACGCCTGCACGTCGATCTCCTCGTATTCGAGGACCTGCGTCAGCGCCTCGCGGATGCCCTTCTCGTCATCGACGACCAGGACGCGTCGGCTCACGGCGCGCTCCGCTTCAGGCGGTACAGCACGACGGCGGTGGGGTGGATCCGGACGTCGGCGAACCCCGGCGAGACGCGTAACGGCACCGCGCCGGTCGAGTCCGCCCCGGCCACGCGCTGAGCGAGCTGCTTCACGATCGGCGGGGGAAACGGGATGCCGCGCAGGCTCAACTCCTCGACGGTGAAGCGCGCCAGCCCTGGTCGCTCGATCCGCAGCGGACCGGCGATCCGCAGCGGCTCCCGCGGACTCAAGAATCCGGCGATGGGCCCCAGGGCGTCCGGCGGAATCACCCGTGTGTCGAGCCGGCAGTGCACGGCCAGCGACCCCTCCGATAGCTCGACCCGCAACGAGTCGAAGCTCTTGCGCACGGACCAATCCATCGAGCTGCCGATGAGCGAGGCGACTTCGTTGGCGGAGAGCACGACCGAGTCCGGCCCGGTGACCTGCTTGAGCCGCTCGACCTTGGTCTGCTGACTGGACAGCGCCTTGGGAGTCGGGGCGCCGACCCCCGTGTCCGCCACGGGCGGAAGCTTGGTGGAGTGCAGCCCGAATACGTGCGCCGCCCGACGCATGATCGGCTCTCGGAACCACCACGCCGCGAGCGCCGCCACGCAGGCGATGGCGAGGAACGCGAGCCGGAGCAATCCCTTAAGGCAGCCGTTCACTGTGTCTCACGTGGTACACCGCCCCGCCGGATTGGAGCGTGCTCTCCATCAGATCGAGTGCGCTCACGAGCGCGGTTTCGGTGAACTCGAGCCGGCCGAGCGCGTCCTCGAGACCGGTGAAGGCGACTGGCCGGGCGTCCCGCGCCGCGCGCCCGAGCGTCACGTGTGGCCGGAAGGGCCGCCCCTCCGTGGGAAACCCGAGCGGCGCGAATTCCTGCTCCACACGGTGCTGCAGGATCTCGAGCCCCGGCTCTGGCGCGATCCCCACCCACAGGACGCGCGGCCGACTGAAGTCGGGAAACACGCCGAACCCGCCGAGGGTGAGCGATAGGTTGCACGCCCCCGCGGCCGCGCGCGTGAGCGCCGCCGCAAGCTCCGGCTCCTGCTCGTCGGACACGTCGCCCAGGAACTTGAGCGTCAGATGGATGCCTTCTCCACGGACCCACTTCACCGGAAGCTTCCGGTCGCGCAGCTGAGCCGTGGCGATCCACAGCGCTTCGCGCACCGGTGGAGGAAGATTCAAGGCAACGAACAGCCTCACGCGCGCTCGGCGCGCTGGGTGAGAAGACTCCCACGGCGGTAGCCGCGGGGATCGACCTCGACCCCCGCGAAGCCAAGGACCGTGAGCCGCTCCCGCACCGCCGTCAGGCGCTCGGTCACCCAGGGCACCCAGCGTGGCTCGACTTCGATGCTGGCGGCTCCCCGGTCGCCGTGGTGGCGGACCCGCAGGTCGCCCGTCACGCCGAGCTCGCGCAGGTACGCTTCGGCGCGCTCCACCTGAGCGAGACGCTGCGACGTGATGGGGATGCCGTACGCCACACGGCTCGAAAGGCATGGCGCCGCCGGCGCATCCCAGACCGGGAGCCCCAGCTCGTGCGCAGCCCGCCTCACATCCGGCTTGGTGAGCCCGGCTTCGGCGAGCGGCGAGCGGACACCCGCCGCCTGCCCCGCGGCGTGCCCGGGCCGATGCTCGCGCAGGTCGTCGGCATTCGTACCGTCGCACACGACCGCGAGCCCGCGCCGCAGCGCCTCTGGAAACAGCCGGCGCCACAGCTCCGTCTTGCAGAAGAAGCAGCGGTTCGTCGGATTGGCGAGATAGTCGGGATCCTCGAGCTCGTGCGTGTCGAGCTCGATCAGCGGGACATCGAAGCGCTGCGCCACGGCACGGGCCGTCGCCCACTGGGCTGTCGGGTACGAAGCGCTCCGGCCCACCGCGGCGAGCATGCGCTCGCGTCCTAGCTCCTGCCGCAGCACGACCGCGAGGAGGGCCGAGTCGACCCCCCCCGAGTAGCCGACCAGTGCAGAAGGGTAGGTCCTGACGAGGGCGCGTAATGGAGCGAGGGGCGAAGGGGGGGTTGGGCCGGACATGGACCGAATAGTAGCGGCTCAGACTGTCTCCATCAAAGGACATTTCCACGAAGCAGCACTTCGATGAAAAAAACGGATAGTTCGTAGGCTGGAAACCTGTTAGGCTTATGATACGTTCAAGAACTGTGATAGACGTCTACTTCTAGTAGGTAACCAGGGCACGAGGGCTCCGAAATGGCGCATAAGACCGAGCTGGACGCCGTCGACCGGAAGCTGCTGCGGCTCCTCGCGACTGATGGGCGCTCGAGTTATCAGGCGCTCGCGGACGAAGTCGGGTTGTCGCGACCCGCCGTGATGGAACGGGTGAAGCGACTCGAAGAGGCGGGTTACATCAGCGGGTACGGCGCGCGGGTCGATCGCGGCAAGGCCGGATTCCCGGTCACGGCATTCGTCGCGGTGCGCTACGCCAACTCCGACTACGTCGGCGATGAGCCACGGATGCGCGAGATGGAAAAGCATCCCGGCGTGCTGGAGTGTCACCATGTTGCAGGCGAGGACTGTTACATCCTCAAAGTGGCGGCGCCCGACCTCGAGCGTCTCCAGAACCTGCTGCGCGATCTGCGCGGTCCCTCACCCAGCGTCGAGATGAGCACGCGGACTACCATCGTGCTCGGCACCGTATTCGAAAAGCCGGGGTTCGTCCCCACGGAGCTCGACTGATGGCCGGCCTGCGAGGCAAGGCGCTGGTCGCCTATCTCGTCGTCTGCGTGTTCTGGGGGTCGACCTACCTCGCGATCCGCGTCGGCGTCGGAGTGCTGCCCCCGTTCTTGTTCGCCGGTCTGCGGTTCCTCATCGCCGGTCTGCTGCTGCTCACGCTGGTGCTGGCGCTGGGCGACACGCTACCGAAACGGCTGGTCGACTGGCGGACCCAGGCGATCGTCGGCGTGCTGTTGCTCGCCGGCGGCAACGCGTTCGTGGTCTGGGCTGAGCAGTACACCGCCTCCGGCATCGCCAGCATTTTCGTCGTCACGGTCGCCCTGTGGATGGCGTTCTTCGACGCGATCATTCCGGGTGGCTCGGGCGACTTGAACTGGCGCGTCGTGACCGGACTCCTGCTCGGCTTCCTCGGCACCGCGCTCCTGGTGGGCGCGAGCCCCGCGGAGATCCTGCGAGCCGATTTGCGCGGACCGATTGCCCTCACGTGCGCGAGCGCCTCGTGGTCGCTCGGCTCGGTGTACAGCAAACGGCACCGCACCGAGACGAGCCCCTACGTCGGGGCGGCAATCCAGATGATCGCCGGCGGCGCCGCGATCGCCCTCGTGGGCACGCTGCTCGGAGAGTGGCATCGCTGGCACCTGACGCCCCGGGGCGCCGGAGCGCTCGCCTACCTCGTGGTAGTCGGCTCCATCCTGGGCTACAGCGCCTACACCTATGCGCTGCGTCACGCTTCACCCACCATCGTGGGCACTTACGCGTACGTGAATCCCGTGATCGCCGTGCTGCTCGGCTGGCTCATCCTGCACGAGCCGGTGACCGCGCGCACGTTTCTCGCGATGGCGCTGATCCTCGGCGCTGTGGTGTGGATCCAGTTTTCTCACAAGATCGGACGGACGGCCGGACAATCAGACGGGCTGACGGCGACGGCGGGGCCGGTCCGTCAGGAGGCCTCCGAGCATGCGTAGCGTGAACCTGGCCGAGAAGTTCCGGCAGTTCAACGAACACTGGAGCCCGAAGATCGTGGGCGAAGTCAACGACTCCTACGTGAAACTCGTCAAGGTCAAAGGCGAGTTCGTGTGGCATCATCACGAGCTGGAGGACGAGCTGTTTCTCGTCGTGAAAGGCCGGCTCTTGCTCAAGTTCCGGGACCGCGACGTGTGGGTGGGCGAGGGCGAGTTCGTGATCGTCCCGCGGGGGGTCGAGCACCTGCCCGTGGCTTCCGAAGAAGCGCACGTCCTCCTGCTCGAGCCGAAGACCACACTCAACACGGGGAACGTCCGTAATGAGCGCACGATCAGCGAGCTCGACCGGATCTAAGCGCCCCTTGATCGCACGGCTGTGGCACGGGGCCGTCCCTGCGGCGAAGGGCGACGCCTACGCCGCCTATCTGCGCCGGACGGGCCTAACGGAATGCCGGGCGACGCCCGGCAACCGCGGCGTCGAGGTGCTGCGCCGTACGGTCGGCGGCGAGACGCACTTCCTGTTCATCTCGTTCTGGGATTCAATGGACGCGATCCGGACATTCGCAGGCGACGACGTCGAGCGGGCGCACTACTACCCCGAGGACCGGGACTATCTGCTCGAGCTCGAGCCGACCGTCACGCACTACGAGGTGTCCGAGCAGTAGCGCGACGGCTCGGCGAGGTCACTCGTCCGCCGGCGGCAGGCCGGCCGCATAGGGCGCGGCCGAGGGCGCACGCAGCCCTGGCTTCCCTTCGTCCGTGTACTTGAAGCCCCGGGTGGTGTGGTAGGCGAGGTCGATGTCGGGAGCGGCGGCGAACTCGGTGAGAATGTCCTCCCAGATCGCGTGCTCCGTGCCGCGGCGCTTGCGGGGCTCGATCAGGTAGCGGATCGTCAGCTGCACGCCGTAGTCCACCACGCTGGTGTACACGATCGGCGTCAGCTTGCGGTAGTTAATGAGGTACTGCTGCGACGCGTCCAGCAGCTCCTGCTCGGCCTGCGCCGTCAGGTGCTCCGCGTGCTTGACGGCGATCTTCCCGAGGATCTGCTTCGCTTTTCTCCAGTCGCTCTCGAACGTCACCACCACCGGCACCTCGTTCCAGATGTAGCGGAAGCCCTTGTTGTAGTTGGCGACGGGATCGGTGAAGACCTTGCCGTTCGGGATATGGATGATCCGCCCGCTCGACTGGTCCGCCTGCACCCATGCGCCGATCTCGTTGAGGGTGAACTGGAACAGGCCCAGGTCGATGACGTCCCCAGCGTGCGGGCCGATCTGGATGCGGTCCCCCACTTCGAACGGGCGGCGCCAGATGATGAATGCCCACCCGGCGACGTTCGATACCGGTTCCTTGAGGGCGATCGCCAGCCCCGCGGACACCAGTCCCAGGTAGGTCGTGAGCGCGCCGGTTCCAACGAACCATGTTTGGCTCACCAGGATCACGCCAGCGGCGACCAGCGCGTAGGTCAGGCCCTTGCGCCACCGGTACCGGCCCCACGGGTCCTGCACCCGGCGGTATACGAACCCCAAGACGAAGTGGCGGACGAACCAGAGTCCGGCAATCGTCCCCACGGTGACGAGCAGCCGCGTCTGGAGCTGGGGGCTCATGCCGAGGTGAGCCTGGAGCCAGTCGATCATGAGGTGTGTCGGGAAAGTAGGGAGCGGCCGGGCCCCGCGCCAGCCGATGCGGTGTAGATTAGCAGGGAATGCGCGCGCTTCCGCTCCTGCTCTGCACGTTCGCCGCCGCGGCCTGTCACCGCGGCGCCGTCGCGCCGATTAATCCCCAGGCGGAAGTCGCGGTGAACGTCGACAACCAGAATTTCCTCGATATGAACGTCTTTCTCGTCCGCGGCGGCCAGCGCATCCGGCTCGGCACGGTGCCGGGCCTGACGTCGCGCATTCTGATGGTCCGACCCGACCTGGTCGGCTACGGCACCGAGCTGCGGTTCGAGCTGCACCCGATCGGCGGTCGGTCGAACCCGGTCTCCGAGACCATCAGCGTGCGCCCCGGCGACGTCATCCAGCTGACGATCCCGCCCAACTAAGTCATCCTCCCGGCGACCTCCTTCACGAGCTTGGCACACAGGGTCGCCGTCATGCCGCTCGGGTCCTGCGCGGGATTGAACTCCACGATGTCGGCACCGACGAGCGGCACGCTCACCCTGTGCAACACCGTCAGTACCTCGCGCGCGGTGAGCCCGCCCGGCTCGCGGTGCGACACTCCCGGCGCGAACGCGGGATCGAAGGCATCGACGTCGATTGAGACGTACACCGGCTCGCGCAGCGTGGGGCGCCGCCCCTCGACCCAGGCGCGCATGTCGATCACCTCGACCCCGTGGCGCTCGGCCTGAGCGCGCTGCACGGCGTTCATCGCCCGAATGCCCACCTGCACCACCTGGTCGGCGAGTCGTTCCTCCAGGATCCGCGCGAACGGACAAGCATGCGAGTATCGGTCTCCCTCGAACTCCGGGTAGAGATCGGGATGGGCGTCGAAGTGCAGGATGCTGAGCCGCGGGTGAAACCACCGCACGGCCCGGACGATCGGATAGGTGACTGAGTGGTCGCCGCCGAGTACGATCGGCCGCCCGCCCGACTCGAGCAGCGTGCGTACCGCCTCCTCGATCTTCGCCCGCGCCTCCGCGGCGGAGCCGCCGAACGGCACGTCGCCCGCGTCGCCGAGCGCACCGGCCGCGCCAAGGTCCACCCCTGTCTCGGTCCAGGGATTTCCGGCGGGTGAATGCAGCGCCTGTCGGATCAGCGGTGGAGCCGCCGCCGTGCCCTTGAGAAAGGAGGAGCTCGCGTCGTAGGGGAGGCCGAGCAGAGTCGGCGTGCCGAGGGGGTGGCCAGTCATGCCGGGATCGTCGGTGGGCAGCCAGTTCCGGGAGCGCTACATACCCTCCGTCGCCGCGCGCGCCTTCAGCGTGCGGTGCAGGTCGTCGGGGACGTTGCGAATTTGAATCATCTTGGACATGCGCACAACATGCTAGCATGCTCCCAGCAGGTCAAACTGGCGCCGGGCCCTACTCCCAGTGGTATATGTCGCCCCATCTCGGATGCGCGGGATACTCTGGATGCTCGTCACGGATCACGGCCCAATCCAACGCATCGATGACCGCGTCGCCATCGCAAGCCAGATACGGACACATCTGGAATCCGCGCACCGTGCGCCACTTGCCTCGCTCGTACGTGCGCTCGCAGTGCAAGCACCACAGATAATTCGAGCGCTTTGGGTCGGTAAAGATGAGATCGCGATGCGATGCTTCCACTCTACTCCTCCTTCCTCACCCCAGCCC
>WNFW01001220.1_pt1 | contig 17227 bp, 19 predicted proteins | sample 5400131 | NCBI WGS metagenome assembly WNFW01 (sample SAMN13153362, study PRJNA577476) | soil metagenome | isolation source: 20 cm soil or saprolite under grassland replicate 1 | place: USA:California | collected 2016-06-15 | reverse complement strand
ATTCCGTTTTGGAGTGCACTTCGCCATCAACGCCCGAAGGTCTGGTGGTATTCGCGGAGCGCCAAACCGCCGGGCGCGGCCAGCGCAATAATTCCTGGGAATCGGCTGCCGGCAAAGGACTTTGGTTCTCGATTTTACTCCGCCCGAAGATCGATATCGGAGCATCGCCGCAATTGGCTGAATGGGCCGCGCGCACGATCGCCGATACAATTTCGACGGAATTTGCGCGCGAAGCGACGGTGAAGTTGCCGAACGACGTTGTTGTCGCCGGAAAAAAGATCGCCGGCGTTCTGGTTGAAATGCGCGCGCAGACAAATTCCCCCCACATCGCGATCGTCGGGATCGGCCTCAATGTGAACCAGCGCGCCGAAGATTTTTCGGATGAGCTTCGCCCGCGCGCGATTTCTTTAGCGATGGCGTTGGATCGATCTGCCACAAGGCGGATTTACCGCGGTGAACAAGTTGACCGTCACCAGCTCGCAGTCGCGCTGCTGCAAAATTTGGACGCAAGTTATCGCGATCGGTTCGCTGAATAAATTGTAGGGCAACCGCATTGGTTGCCAACTAAAGACCGGCAGGCGGAGCGCCTGCCCTACAATCGCGTTCCTTGGAGCGCCCGCAATTTCTCCAACGCGCGACCGCTGTCGATTTCTTCGCGCGCCAATTCGATCCCCTGTTTCAGATCTTTGACCAGACCGGCGACCACGAACCCTCCTGCTGCGTTCACAATCGTCATGTCGCGCTTTGCGCCAGAAATTTTCCCGGCAAGAATTCCCTCAATCGTGGCGGCGTTTTCACGCGCGTCTCCACCTCGCAATTCGCTGACCGGCGCTCGCGGAATGCCGAGCCAGCTTACGTCCAAGATCGCGGACGTGACTTTGTCGTCGATGAGCTCCGCGATCGTGGTCGCACCGCTAATGGAGATGTCGTCCATGCCTGCGCTGTTATCGCCGAGGCCATGCACAATCCAGGCGCGCTCATGTCGAAGTTCCCGCAGAACTTGAGCGAAGATACCGGTCAGGTGCGGCGAATAGACACCAATCAGCTGCCGCGATGGGCGGGCCGGATTTAAGAGCGGTCCGAGCGCATTGAAAATCGTGCGCGCATTTTGCCGTGCCAAACGCCCACGCGTTTCCGCGAGCGCGCGAAACGCTGGATGATATTGCCGCGCAAAGAGAAAGCCGAGTCGGTGGCGTTTAAGAGATTCGCGCAATTCTTCGGGCGCGAGATCGATCGGCACGCCAAGTTGTTCGAGAACATCAGCGCTGCCACAACTGGAAGTGACGCGGCGATTGCCGTGCTTCACCACCACGGCGCCACCCGCCGCCACCACAAAGGCGACCGTCGTCGAAATATTAAATGAATCGACGCCGTCGCCGCCGGTGCCGCAAACGTCCACCATCGGGCCGGGCATCTCAGCCCGATCAATCATCGGATCAACTGCGCGTTTCATCAGCGACTGGACAAAAGCGGCAATCTCTTCAGTGGTCTCTCCTTTTCGGTGCAACGCTGTCAGGAAGTCCGCTTTCACCTCGTCGCCGACGTCCTGCGAAAGGAGAATCGCGACAGCGGTATCGACGTCAGCCCCGTTTAGATCGCGACCGTTGCGAAGTTTCTCGATGAGCGATTTCAAAGTGCCACTTGCGAGTCTGACAGCCATTCCCGATAAATTTTCGGCGAAATTTCGGACGGTTTGATTTCGCTTCGTCCGCCCCAGAAAACATTGGTGTAGGAAACCGGAATGCGGCACGACTCAAGATGTCGATCTATCGCCGCCTTGTGATCGAGGAGCCGCGGTTTGTCGGTGCCGTGCGCGACCGCCATGATGTTGACGTTCTTGAATTCCGGACCGGCTTCACGCCAGTAACAATGGGTCAGGATGTGATGCCGGCCGACTTCGCCGCCGGTCTCGATCTCGCGCCCGGCGGGCACCGCCCAATGAAACAATGCATTGAAACGCGTGACGCGAACGCCGGTCTGCGACGGTTTTACGTGTTCGAGAAACGTGGAAAAGCGGCCGATAATTTTGCGCGCGCTCAAACTTTCGGCGACCCGGTAAACTTCATCCAGGCTCACACCCGCTTCTTTCGCACGCGACGCCCATGGATTCGGGCGAATTTCTTCCGGCTTGAATTCGCGTTTGAGTGCGAGCAAGACGTTCCACTGGTGTTCGTCAAGATCGACCACCTCCACCCGAATCATCTTCGCCGGCTGGTCTGCTTTCTCTCCGGGCTCTATGCTTTTCCGTCGCACGTGGCCAACCCCGAGCGTGAAAATCCCTTTTGCCGGCATGATCCGGAATTTCTCGGCGCCGACTTTTTGGGTGAGCAATTCGCAATGTTTTTGCAGCGAAAACCCGCGCGGGACCTTTAGCGTTGTCCAAAGTTTGTACTCGGAGCCGGCGCTGACCGTATCGGTGGAACGAATGACAACGTGACCCGAAAACGGATCGCGCTGAAACATCCAATCAAAGGCGCGGTCGATCTTTTCTTCCGGAACTTTCCAGGCGACGAGCGCGCCGTCGGCGAGATTGGTCGCGAGCAATGTTTGCCGGACGCGACGGATCGTTCCGGCGCGGAGCATCGCCGCGATGCGCGCCATCACAAGATCGACCCCCACGCCCGAGCGGCGCGCGATTTCCTCGAACGGCTCCCGGACAAAGCCTGCGATTTTGTCCTCCGAAACGGCGAGGATCCTGGCGTTGATCGGATCGTTATGCTCGACTGGCAGCATTCAATCTAATTAACGCGCCGATTCGTCTTGTCCAATTCGTGTCAGGCTGCGCAGGAAATTACCGCGATAAAGTGGCAACTCGTGCCGGCGAGGACGAACAGGTGCCAGATAAAATGCGAATAGCGCAGGCGTTTGTTCACAAAAAATAATGTGCCCGCTGTGTAAGCGATCCCGCCGGCAACCAACCAAAGCAGGGCCGACGGCGGAATCGCCAAAGCGAGCGGCCGAATCACGACCAGTCCGAGCCAGCCGGTTCCGAGATAAAGGGACATCGACAATTTGGGATGACGCCAGGTGCCGCGCGTCGCCTTCATCGCCACGCCGAAAATCGCCAGCGTCCAGACAGCTGCGAGCATGACCAACCCTCCCGAGGCGCGCAGCGGACCCAGGCCGAATGGCGTATAGGTGCCGGCGATCAACAAAAAAATCGCCGAGTGATCGATTACACGCCAAAGAGATTTTCCGCGCGTGCTCGGCCAGGCATGATAGAGGGTCGAACTGAGGTACAAGATCGACATCGTTGTTGCGAAAACGATCGTACCGATAAAAAAGCCTGTGGTGCTGCGGCCCAACACTGCCAGGAGCAAGATCGGCGCACCAATCAAAGCGGCCACGAATCCAATCCCGTGGCTGATGATGTTGGCCAATTCTTCCCCAGCGGATTCCATCCGTGACGGCAAAGCGTAAAAGTCAGCAACCACGTTCATCACATGGAATGATGGAAAGCGGGGCCGATCACTTTGCAAAAGCAAAAAGATTGTCGCCGCGTCACGGCTGCTTTTCCTGATCGTTCACGCCCAACCAATCGCGCACCCGTTGCCGTCGCTGCCCGAAAGTTTGATGGAGTCGTGGCCGCTGCTCCGGCGTCAGGATTGCGTTGATCCGGTCTTCCCCGCGCGAAAGAATTCCTTCCGTTTCGCGAAGATCGAGCGCACGCAGATTGGTCAGCTCATCGTCGATCTGCTGCAGAATCGGCCGGATCTTTTGTTCCTGATCGGGCGTGAGTTTCATCTCCGACCGCCAGCGATCGGGCGTGTTTGAGAAAAAACGCCGCGGGTCGCGGTTCCGTCGCATTTCATCCTTGGCCGATCCCATCACGAAAAATGCGCCTGTGACCGCGCCCGCAACAAAAGTTGCAAGGACCAGAAAAGCGATCTTCCATCGATTGACCCCGTTCATGTCTACAAACAACAAAGAGACGCCGCCAAAAGCGATCTTTTTCGATGCCGCCGGGACGCTGGTTCATTTGCCCCGCGGAGTCGGATACCATTACGCGCTCGTTGGCGAGAATATCGGATTGAAGCTGGATTCCCGGCAACTCGATCGCGCATTCAACAACGCCTGGAACGCAATGCCGCGGCGGGAGTCAATCGATGGTCCCCGCGAGAACGACGACAAAGATTGGTGGCGCCAGCTGGTCGATCTGGTGTTGAACGAAGTCGCACCGTCACTCAACGAGCTCGATCGCGACAATTTTTTCGAGATCGCCTACGAACATTTCGCCGAGGCTGGCGTCTGGGAGCTTTATCCTGAAGTTCTCGAGGTCCTGGAAAAATTATTTCCGCGATTTCAACTCGCGGTCATTTCTAATTTTGATGGACGATTGCGGATGATTTTGGAACAGCTCGGTATCTCAAAATTTTTTAAACACGTTTTTCTCTCAAGCGAGCTCGGCGCCGACAAACCCGATCCGGAGATCTTCAGACGCGCATTGAATGTCATTCACCGCGAGCCAAATGAAGTTTTGCACGTCGGCGATGATCCGGATCGGGACTGGAAAGCGGCGGCGAGCGTTGGATTGTCGATCTTTCAATTAGATCGAAAGAAAAATTCGCTCCGGGATTTCTTGTCGATCTTATAAATGGGCCGGCTTTTCCTGGTGGGTATACCCCCTGTGCGCGAAGGCCTGCTCCGTTATAGCGCCGAAGTAGTCAACAACCGCGCATCACAAACAAACCGGGCCTTGCTCTGATCGCATCAACGTCGGCGGGCAGACCCAGAATCTAAAGTCCGCTCCAATCTCTATTTGTTCTTTGTGTAGCAGTTGCATTGGCGCAAGTTATTTGCCTCAAACTACGAAATTGCGATAGTGGAGAGCCGCAGAGGAGGTGTTTGCTACGCAAGACATATCCCCCGAGTCAGGGCCCGATCTCCCGCTCGAGATCGCACACGTCTTGCTAATTGACGCGGTGGGTTATTCGAAGTTGCTGGTCAATGAGCAGATTGAGTTGCTGCAGGAACTGAATCAAATCGTGCGGAGCACCGAATGTTTTCGGACGGCTGAAAAAACTGGGAAATTGATTCGAGTGCCGACCGGAGACGGGATGGCGGTCCTGTTTTTCCACAGTCCGGAAGAACCGGTGCGGTGTGCGCTCGAGATCAGCAAAGCGTTACAAGAATTTCCGCATATCCAGCTGCGGATGGGAGTCCATAGCGGGCCGGTCAATCAAGTGACCGATGTGAACGACGAAATGAACATCGCGGGATCAGGAATCAATGTAGCCCAGCGGGTGCTGGATTGTGGCGACGCCGGGCACATTCTTTTGTCCGGGCATGTGACGGAGGATTTAGCCGAATACCGGCACTGGCAACCGCACTTGCACGATCTTGGCGAATGCGAGGTGAAGCACGGGCTGAGGCTGCACATTTTCAATCTCTACAAAGACAATCTCGGCAATCCGCACGTTCCTCAAAAGCTCAAGCGGGGAAGAAGATGGAAACTGACATCTGGTGCTGCAGTCCGTCCGCTTAGTGTGCTTCGTTGGCCAAAGTTGGCGCTAATAGCTGCTTTATTTGTGTCGGCTGTCGCCTTGGCGATCAGTTTTTCAATCTTTTCCCGTCGAGGTTCGCCGACGATCGCGCAGACTCCTTCCGAGGGAGTTGCTGGAGCTGTGGCGCCTATTCCCGGGAAGAGTATCGCCGTTCTTCCATTTAGAAACCTGAGCGACGAGAAAGAGAACGCTTATTTCGCCGACGGCGTCCAGAACGAAGTTCTGACCGACCTGGCCACGATCGCCGATCTGAAAGTAATCAGCCGCACGTCGGTGATGCAATACAAGAGCGACGTGGCCCGCAATTTGCGCGAGATCGGCCAGCAACTCGGGGTCGCGCATATCGTGGAAGGAAGTGTCCAGCGTTCTGGCAATCGCGTGCGCGTCAACGCGCAGTTGCTCGATGCACGGACCGACGGACAGCTGTGGGCACAGACTTATGACCGCGATCTTGCGGATGTGTTTGCGATTCAAAGTGAGATCGCAAAGTCGATTGCCGACCAACTGCAAGCCAGACTTTCGCCAAGCGAAATGAGCGCAATCGAACGTCCCCCGACGAGCGACATCACCGCTTTCGAGCTCTACGCTCAAGCCAAAAATGTTCTGGCCATCAGGAACGCGAGAGCGAATCTACTGGAGGCAGCCGATCTGCTGAACCAGGCTGTCACGCGTGATCCAGCATTTTTCAAAGCGTATTGCCAACTCGCTCATACTCATGACCGCCTTTACTTCCTCGGTTACGACCATACCCCTGCACGGCTGGCGTTAGCTGAAGCGGCCATCCAGGCGGCGTTTCGCCTCCGTCCAAATGCGGGCGAAGCACACTTGGCACGCGCGCAAAATCTTTATCGAGGCTACCTCGAGTATGACGCCGCTCTGGCTGAACTGGAAGTTGCTGGCCAGACCCTGCCTAACGATGCCGGCGTTTTTGAGCTAAAAGGTTATATCCAGCGTCGCCAAGGCAAACAAGAACAGGCGGTGCGCAGTCTGGAACGCGCCATTGATCTCGACCCGCGCAACACTTTCACGCTGCAGCAGATTGCGCTCAGTTATCATCATCTCCGGCGCTTCGCCGAAGAAAAATCGGTATTGGACCGCGCGTTGGCCATCGAGCCGAACGATGTCGACACCAAGGAAGCGCGTGCGTTCGTGGAATTCCATTGGAAAGCCGATGCCCGCCCGTTGCATCAAATGCTCGATTCAATTCGGGCCACAAATCCCGCCGCCACGCAGAGTATCGCCGATGGTTGGCTGATTTGCGCACTGGCGGAGCGCGACGCCGGCGCCGCAAAAAATGCGGCGATCGCTGCGGGTGCGAACCCTCCCTTCACCGATGAGGCTGTTAATTTCAGCCTTCCATTCGTAGAAGGCGTCATCGCTCGTATGACGAAAGACGATGAAAAAGCACGATCCGCTTTTACTGTGGCACGGGCGGAACAGGAGAAAATCATCCAAGCTCAACCAAATTACGGTCCGCCGTTATGTGTGCTGGGTTTGATCGATGCTGGCCTCGGGCGCAAAGAGGAAGCACTGCGCGAAGGCCGACGTGCCGTCGAGCTTCTGTCAGTGGAAAAAGATCCAATTAATGGCATCGCTATGATCAAATATTCGGCGATGATCGCCGCCTGGGTTGGTGATAACGATCTCGCCTGCGAGCAGCTGGCTGTCGCCATCCGTCCCCCGAGCCGACTCACCTATGGCCAATTGAAACTTCTGCCGTTTTGGGATCCGCTGCGCAGCGATCTTTGCTTTAAGAAAATCGTCGCCTCACTTGCGCCAAAACCGGCGAACAAGTAACTGGGCAGCCTGTTCGTGAATGGGCGGGGGATGGACATAGCAGCGGAGCCGGATCCCTGGCAACAAATCGGCACAAGCTTATCCGCAAAGAATCCGTTAGCGAATGCTGATTGGTAAGATGATGGGAATTTTCTTAACGACATTGAAAAAGCGAATAAACATCGCGTGGCATTTTTTAGAGATCGTCTTTGAAGGCCGACGTTGCCATCTTTCCGTTGACTTTGTTGACGTTAAAATTGCGAATCTCTGCATTTCTGTGCGCGACGGTGCGAGTCCGTTTCCTTTCACGGATTTGCACATTCTACCTATGAAAATCAGCTTTCAGACAAGGAAAAGGAGTTTGGGTCGGCCGGGACTCGAACCCGGAACCAACCCCGAAAGCTTTCGGGGCTGCTCTACCAAATCAACCAACTGACTGCAACGCGAACACTGCGAGGTTTGGATTCTTTTTTCGCTTCAGAGCAGTTTCTAATTTTCGCGCCTCCGCCATCGAAGATAACTCCCTGGCAGTGAGCAACTCAATTGTCGCACCAAATCTGCGTGTTGTGTGATTGCTACCGCGGCGATGTTCGGCTATTCGACGATCCAAGTTATTCGTGGAACCAATGTAATGTCGGCCGGAGCTGCCACGTAAAATGTAAACCCATGCCATATTCGAGTTTGGGTCGGCCGGGACTCGAACCCGGAACCAACGCCTTAAAAGGGCGCTGCTCTACCGATTGAGCTACCGACCCGTTTTGCTGATTACCTTATTATGTCGCGCTTCCCTTCGGCAACCAACCCCGAAAGCTTTCGGGGCTGCTCTACCGATTGAGCTACCGACCCGCGAGAGAGTTTTCTACCCTAGCTCACACGCTGCTGCAAACATAGCTGGCGCGGCTTTCATTTGGATTTCAAATCGCGCAGACTGGTGATAATCAAATCGCTGCGCTGTCATGGATATCTCCACGCTTGCGAATCTGATCAACGCGATCGCGGTTACCGCCGGCGTCATTTTCGCAGCCACGGAGATTCGCGATTATCGGCGGCAACGAAAACGTGATTCGATGCTCAGCCTGGTTCGCTCATTTCAAAGCCCGGCGTTCGCCAAGGGACTACGAAGACTGATTGAGCTGCCGGACAACGCGAGCTCGGACCAAATTCGCGAGATCCTAGGAACGGAAGGCTAAGACCTGATCGTTCATGTCACGGCCACTTGGGAGACAATCGGCGTCCTGCTTTTCCACGGCGAGCTAACTATCGACATCATCGATGATTTCTTTAGTGGTCCAATCCTGATTTCATGGAGAAAATTGCTGCCTTATACGACTGATATCCGTCAGCAGTACCAGCGCGATACCTGGTCGGAGTGGTTCCAGTGGCTAGCCGAACGAATGATGGAGCGCGAATCAACCGCGCCGGCAGTGCCCGCTTACATAGCGCACGCGCGCGGCACGAAATCTTACGACCGCTGGTTGCACAGGCGATAGCTCAACTCGCCGTTCACAATTGTCGCGGCTGAGGTAAACGGGTGCGGTTCGGTTTTCTTTTCATCAAGAATGTGAATGACTTCAACACCGCGCGCTTTGAGATAATCGGAGATGAGTGAGCGATGGCATCGCCACCAGACCGCTTCCGCGCACATGATCGCGGTCGGTCCCGATTCTTCCGCAAGATCGACAAGTCGCGCGACTCCTTTTCGAAAATCTTCCGTTTCCATGTAATCGGCGTAGCCGCGGAACGATGCGTTGCGCCAGGCGGTGTTCTTCGAATCCGGGTTCGCTTTGCGCCGTCCGCCGAGCTCCGGAAAGTGTTGGTAGCGAATCCCGGCCGCGCCCAGCGACTTCGCCAGCGCCTCCCGGCCAAACTGCGGATAACGCTTCGAACCGGGAAACATCCGCACGTCCGCAACGGCTTTAATTCCATTCTCTTCCAGGAGCGAAAGGAACACCTCGATCTCGCGCGTCGAATGCCCAATTGTCGAAATGCGGGCGATCATTTTGGGTTGTTTTGCTTTCACGAAGTTCCCAGTTACGTTTCCGTCCCAATAAACAAACGAAAATGAAAAAATCACTCCTGTCAGCAATCGTCGGCTTCGCTACATTGGCGCTTATGCACGGCGCAGATACGCAAACTCAACCCGCGGCTGGAACTGCGGCGCCCGATTTCAGTCTGTCCACCAGTGACGGGTCGCAGATCAGTCTAAAGGATTTCAAGGGCAAATGGGTCGTCCTCTATTTTTATCCAAAAGACATGACCAGCGGTTGCACGATGGAGGCGAAAAATTTTCAACGCGATCTCGCGCAATACAACAAAACAGGCGCGGTCATTCTGGGCGTAAGCGTGGATAGTCCGGATTCGCACAAAGAGTTTTGCTCCAAAGAAGGGCTGACGTTCAAGTTGCTGGCCGATCCAGGCGGAAAAGTTTCGGCGCAATATGGATCGACCATGGATTACAAAGGCACAACGATGGCGGCGCGGAACACTTTCCTGATTAATCCCGAAGGAAAGATCGCCAAAGTTTACACTTCCGTGAAACCGGCCGAGCACAGCGATCAGGTGCTGAAGGATTTGGCGGAACTAAAGAAAAGCTGAGGAGATTTCTTATGGCACAACGGAAATCGATCGATTGCCGGGACTATCCAAGCGAAAAGGGCTGCACTCTGAAAATTTCGGGCACCGAACAGGAAGTGCTCGACGCCGCGGTGCAGCACGCGGTCTCGGCGCACGGTCACAACGACCCGAAAGAGTTGCGCGAGCAGCTCAAATCAATGCTCAAAGATTCGAACGACTAAGTAAACACCGTCGGCTTGCTAAGCTTGTCGTCGTGCCGTGAGCCGAATCATTATTAGCGTGGGCGCGATTGCAGTCGTGTGCGTTGTTGCACTCATGTTCGCCGCTTTGCCTGACCAGCTCATTCTCTTTCCGACGACGAACGCGATTAAGACCCAGGGCGCCGCTCGGAGAGCAATCGCATTTGAAAACGGCACGCTGGAAATCTGGACGGCGCGGTCACGTCTAGCTCAGCAAAAAGGCCGGCCTGAAGTGTACGTGCTGCGCTTTTACGGCAACGCGGATCGCGCCGAACCATGGGTTGCGCTCGAAGCGGAAATGTGGAACGACCGCGCAGTTGAACTTTGGGGAGTAAACTATCCGGGATTTGGCGGCAGCACCGGGCCCGCACGGCTGAAACGACTCGCACCCGCAGCGCTGACCGCGTTCGACGCGCTCCGAAGCGAAGCAGGTGCTTCTCCAATTGTGATTTTCGCTGCGAGCATTGGCACAACACCCGCACTGAACATCGCGACTCAACGAACAGTCGCCGGTTTAGTACTGCACAATCCTCCCGCGTTACGGCAACTTATCCTGCAGCAACACGGCTGGTGGAACCTTTGGCTGCTCGCCGGGCCGGTTGCCGCCCAGATCCCGCGCGAGCTCGACAGTGTAAGCAACGCGAAAGCTGTGCATGCGCCAGCGATTTTCTTGCTCGCCGAACAGGATGAAATTGTCGCTCTGCGTTTTCAACAACTCGTCGTCAACGCTTACGCTGGAGAGAAACGAATCATTCATTTAAGCGGCGCGCATCACAACGATCCGATCGAAGGCGCGGCGCTAACCGAATTGTACGGTGGCCTTGATTGGCTGTTGCCGCGAAGCGCGAATCGCTGAAATCGTCATCCGATCTTTTTGCGGAAGAGGAGCGCGCAGAAGGCGAAGAGAAGGATCGACATGATGATGAGGACGAGCAGATGGGGCCAGTATTCGAAGAAATGCGCGCCGCGGAGAATGATCGCGCGCGCGAGTGAGATGAAGTAAGTCGCAGGCAAAAGCGCGCCGAGCGCTTTGAAAATCCACGGCATCGTTTCGCGCGGAAAGACAAATCCGGAAAAGAAAACGCTCGGCAACATGAAGACCATCGACATTTGCAGTGCTTGCATCTGATTTTCGGCCTTTGTCGCCACGAGCAATCCGAGACTGAGCAATGCGAACACGTAAACGAGCGTGGCGAACATCATCGCCAGAACGTTTCCAGCGATCGGGACGCCGAAGAGGAAGCGCATGATCAAAAACAGAATCGTCGCCATCGTCATGCCGATGCAGAGATAAGGCACGAGCTTGCCCAGCATCAATCCCCAACGACTCAAAGGACTGACCAGCAAAGTTTCGAGGGTGCCTTTTTCGCGTTCGCGCACCACCGCCATTGCGGTGGCAAAGGTGGTGCCGATTTGCAATACGATGCCGATCACGCCCGGGATGTAAAAGTTCGGGCTTTTCATCGCAGGGTTGTAAAGCATTTGCGGGCGAATATCGATCGGCACGTTATGGCGGCTAGTTACGTGCAGGAGCGATTCGATGGATTGAGTGAGCGCAACTGAGAGCGCGGTGTTGAGCGCCTGGAGCGCGGTGGTCGAATTCGAACCATCGACCAGCAATTGCACCTGGGCCGGATAACCGGTCCGGACGTTCTGAGTGAATTTCGGCGGAATTTGCAAACCGGCATAGGCCCGCCCTTTTCGAATCTGGCTCGACATTTCCTCGATGCTTTGGACTTCGCCGACGACACGGAATGTTTCCGTGTTCACAAACCGGTCGATGAACTGGCGGCTTTCAACCGTGCGATCTTCATTCAAAATGACAAGCGCCATGTGCTTGACGTCGGTATCGAGCGCGTAACCGAACGCAATCATTTCCACCAGCGGCGGGAAAAACATGAAGAACAACGTCATCGGATCGCGCCAGACGACGATGAATTCCTTGAACAAAATTGCACTGAGACCGCGAAATGGTTTTTGTTTCACGCCGCCTTCTCTTTCTCCTCCTCGGCCACGTATTTCCCGCTCAGGGTAACGAAAACATCTTCGAGCGACGGACCGATCTCGTGAATTTCGGCGTGACCGATGCCGACGCTGTGCAGTTTCTGGTCGATTTCGTCGCGCCGCACATTTTCATCGACCAGCAGGTGCATCGATTGACCGAACACGGTCGCGCTGCGGACGCCTTGCATTTGCCGCATCGCCTGGAGCGCGGTGGTGACGTGATCACAGGTGACATCGAGTCGCCGCGTGCCGGGCGGATTGACCTCGGGCATTTTTTTTAACTCATCCGGCTCGCCGCAAACGATCAGCTTCGACATATAAATGTAACCGACGTGATCGCAGCGCTCGGCTTCGTCCATGTAATGGGTGGTGACGAACAAGGTCATGCCATTGGCGGTGAATTCGAAAAGCAAATCCCACAGTTCGCGCCGCGCGACCGGATCGATGCCGGCGGTCGGCTCGTCCAGAAACAAAACGGTCGGCTGGTGCATGAGTGAGCATGCCATTGCCAGCCGCTGTCGCCAGCCGCCCGAAAGTAATGCGGCTCGCCGGTTGATGTACGGCTCCAAATGCGTGATCGCGATCAATGCATCGCGTCGTTTCGCCAGGTCGCGCCCGTGCAATCCATAAAGCTTTCCAGAAAAGATTAAGTTTTCATCGACTGTCAGCTCGTCGTAGAGCGAAAATTTCTGCGACATATAACCAATAATTTCTTTGATCGATTCGGTATCGCGCGCGACGTCGTGACCATCGATGCGCGCAGTGCCTTCGCTTGGCTCCAAAATTCCACAGAGCATTCGAATCACGGTCGATTTGCCGGAACCGTTCGGGCCAAGAAATCCAAAGATCGATCCTTTGCCAACATTGAACGAAACGTGATCGACCGCGGTGAATGTGCCGAAGCGTTTGGTCAGGCCGTCGCACTCGATCATCGCTTCAGGCATAAAAAGAAAAAGAATTAAGAAAACAGGAACGCAGGAAAGAAATATTCAGAGCCAAACCGATTCCTTTTTTCCTGCTTTCCTGATTCATTGTCTTGGGATCCGGGTTGCCAGATTCATTTCACGTTTGGAAAATAAACATCCGCCGACATGCCGGCGCGGAGGCGATCGTCATTGTTTGGTAAACGAATTTTCACGCCGAAGACCTGCCGAATCCGGTCTTCGACCGTCTGCACGTTGCGCGGCGTAAATTCAGCCTGGCGATTGACCTGCTCGACCACGCCTGGAAAATCTTTGCCCGGAAACGAATCGACCCGGACGCGGACCTGATCTCCGATTTTAATTTTGCCGAGCCACGGCTCGGGAACATAAACGCGGACCCAAAGATGTTCGGGCAGAAGCAAAGTTGCGACTTCCTGGTTGAACGGCGGCACCAGAATGTCGCCCACTTTCACGCTTAGGACTTCGACCACGCAATCGCTCGGCGCGACGACCTGCATTTCCGCTAATTGCGCTTCAATGTCAGCCAGCTGCGCGCGCGCCTGATTGATTTTCATCTGGGACGCCTCCAGACTTTTCTCCTGGGTTTTGGCGGCACTGTCGGCGCGCTCAGCGTCGTTTGGGGAGACTACTTTGCGCTTTAATAAATCCTGCTGCCGTTTTGCGTCAGCGCGAAGAAATTCCAACTGCGCCGCCTGCGCATCGGCGTCGTGAATGGCGGTGTTGATTTGGGCACCAGCCAGATCGTGGCGCGCCCGGAGCTCGGACGCTTCGAGTTGGGCGATGATTTGGCCTTGGTGAAGACGATCGCCTTCCTGCACGAAAATTTTCTCGACCCGTCCGCTCGAGCGCGGGCCCACGTGCGCTTCGTCCACCTCAATTGTGCCGGAAACAGCGTCCTTTCGACTTCCGCACGACGAAAGAAAGATCGACGACGCCAGCGCAAGAAAGGCACAAAGCATCTCAGCGCTATAATCTTGAATGAAGAATTTCCTCGCGAGTCGCATGGAGTAACCAAGAATGCAATCAGCCGACGGTGCGGGCCTTTCTGGTGAGTGTGCCTTCGAGAACAATCTTGAGAATTCCGGCGAAACCCTCCTTCGGCGCCATCCCGAGCTCTTCCATCTTCGTCGGATTCATGATCGCCTGAACGATGGTCAGCAGAATCTCGATGATGAGCTTGGCCGGAACATCTTTCCGCACCATTCCGGTTCGTTGACCTTCAACGAAAAGTTTCCCGAAGAAGCGTTCGATCAGGGCGGCCCGACGACGCTCGATAACCTTGAACACCTGCGGCGCTTTCCGCCGCATGTCGCGAACGAACGGCGGCTTGATCTCATCCAATTCGCGTTGCGTGTTGGCCAGTAGTTCATGCAACGCCCTTGAGAAATCATGCGGGTGCGCACGCGTGATCGCGTTCAGTTTCACTTCGACGTTGGCGAACTTGTCGGCCAGGACCGCCTCGAGCAGCTCAATCTTGCTTGGGAAATGCGCATAGAGCGTTTTTTTGCTAATGCCTAGCTCCTCTGCCAGATCGTCCATCGTCACGCTGCGGAACCCGTGACTAAAAAAGTGCGCCCGCGCCGATGCTACGATTTGTTGTCGACCGGCATCGGTCTTGCGATTTCGCAGCCGCGACTTCTGTGCGCGTTTCACGTTTCCTTTCCAAAATGATCGCGTGACATCCGAATCAGCTCCATTGCCGGCGCCAAATCGTTTTCGGTGCGCGCCATAAACGTCACGTAGCCTTTTTCAGGCGCCCAGCGATGCGGACGCGCTTTGCCCTCGGCGAGAATCCGCCCCTGATCTTCTTTTGCTAGTCGAATATCACAATGGCCATGGCCATGGATGTGCATGAACATCTTTCCGCCGACAAAAAAGGCGTCTTCGTGGATTCCAGCGTTCTGACGCTCGGTCACATCTGACAGAGCGAGGATTCTTTGCCGCAGTTCCTGATGCAGTTCGTTCCGTGATTTCATACTTGTTCCTTAAGAAACTATTTTCGTATATTTAGTTTCCACAGTCAAAACAAGTTCTTTTAGACCAAATCTTCATCTTCAAGAACTCGAAAAGAACCTAAAATCGCAGTTCGCCTGAGGCGACGCTCTTGCAAACGGTATGCCCTTGGCTCACAACAATTCAACCATGGCAGGCTACTCTGGCACACCCCTCCCTCAGAAACTTGGAATCAAACCGGGTTTGACGGTCGTCGCCATCAACCCGCCCGCGAATTACCGTCGATTGCTCGGCCAGATTCCCGATAGCATCACATTTTCCGAGCGCTTGAAATCGGGTTCGAGCTTTGTCCATCTCTTCACCAGCCGCCGGAGCGAAATGCAAAAGAAAATGTCGATTTTGCGCGATAAAATATCGGACAACGGAGCGATCTGGGTTTCGTGGCCGAAAAAATCTTCGGGAATTTCAACGGATGTGACAGAGGACGTGATTCGGGAGATTGCGTTGCCGTTCGGGTTCGTGGACATAAAAGTCTGCGCGGTCGATGAAACATGGTCGGGATTGAAGTTGATGATTCGCCGCGAAAACCGAAAATCCAGACGTTAGATTCGCTCTGCTTGGAGGTGAACCATGAAACGACTGGCATTCTTCCTATTGTTAACGACGACGGCGTGGGCGCAGGAGCGACCGGTCCATACTTTCTCGATCGTCGCTCGCGATCAACAGACGGGTGAACTTGGTGTGGCGGTGCAGTCGCATTGGTTCGCGGTGGGTACAGCGGTGCCGTGGGCGGAAGCGGGCGTCGGCGCCGTCGCGACACAATCGTTCGTTGATCCGAGCTACGGGAAGTTGGGTTTGGATCTAATGCGCGCAGGGCGGAGCGCGCCAGACGCGTTGCGCGGATTACTCAACGCGGACAAATCGTGCGAGGTGCGGCAAGTGGCGATAATCGATATCCACGGCAATGTTGCAAGTTTCACCGGCGCGAAAAATATTTCGCCGGCCGGCGGGACGATCGCCGGGGCGAAGAGCACGCAATTTAGTTGCGGCAGCGCGGGCGGAATGCTGATCGAAGGAAAAGATTTTTCCACTCAAGCAAATTTGATGTCGAACGACAGGATCTGGCCGGCAATGGCAAAGGCGTTTCAAGAAACTAAAGGCGACCTTGCCGAACGAATGATGACCGCACTGGAGGCAGCGCAAGCTGCAGGCGGCGATACCCGCGGCCGGCAATCCGCAGGGTTGATCGTCGTAAATGGCAAGTCCACCGGGCGGCCGTGGAATGACACGCGTTTCAATCTGCGCGTGGACGATTCGCCCGAGCCGCTCAAGGAACTCCGTAAGCTGACGCTGCTGCAGCGCGCTTACAATCACATGAACGCCGGTGACGAAGCGGTCGAACGTCATGATAACGAATCCGCGTTGCGCGAGTACACGTTGGCGGAAGAAACTGCGTCGAAGGCAGCCAATGTGGAACCGAGTCGACTATCGGAGATGCGCTACTGGCACGCTGTTGCGCTGGTCAAGATGAAGCGCGTAGACGAATCACTCCCGATCTTTAAGCAGGTTTTCGCCGGCGCGAACGGTGCCAACTGGCGCGAGCTGACCGCGCGCTTGCCGAAGTCCAGTTTGCTCCCGGACGATGCGACGCTTATTAAGAAAATCCAATCCCAATGAAGTCGCGTATTTTGGATCACATTGATTTGCGGGTGAAAGATTTTCAGCGGGCAATGAAGTTTTACGGTAAGCTGTTGCCGGCGCTCGGTTTTAGCTGCGATCGATCCGACGAAACCTGGGGAACATTCTATTCGGTCGGGGGCGATAAGCCGTCCGAGTTTTTTGGATTCACCGAGGACCGACAACATCAAGCGAACGGCACCCGGATCTCATTTTGGGCGGACACCCGCGAAGGAGTAGATCGAATTGCAAAACTCGTGCGCGAGATCGGCGGCAAGAATTTGGAAGGCCCGGAAATCTGCGCCGATTACAGCCCCGGATACTACGGATTTTTCTTTGAAGATCCAGACGGCAACAAATTGGAAATCTGTTGCCGCGAAAATCCAATCATTGCGGAGTGATAGAGTTCGGCGAAGAGTTCCCAGATGAGTGATCCGGCGCATGTTCCTGCGATTTTGCAGGAGCCGCGTCGCGTTCGTTATCTCAAAATCATCGCCCTCTTCAAAATTTTCAAAGGGGTGTTGCTCTTTCTGTTGGGTTTTTCGCTCCTCTTTTT
>WNFW01001219.1_pt1 | contig 17229 bp, 22 predicted proteins | sample 5400131 | NCBI WGS metagenome assembly WNFW01 (sample SAMN13153362, study PRJNA577476) | soil metagenome | isolation source: 20 cm soil or saprolite under grassland replicate 1 | place: USA:California | collected 2016-06-15 | reverse complement strand
CTGGCTACTTCCGTGCCTCTGCTCTTCCGGCTGTGCACGACTGTCCAGCGAAAATCGCGGACGTTCAAATCCGTCGTCGTCTTGATCAGCGCGAGCACTTCGGTTCGCTGCGAGGCCCAAAGGACCGCCTGCCTCATACGCTGCCGCTCAGTTTGTGCAGTTTACAATGATTACGCCACGGGGCGGCCCGCTGTCAAGTGACGCACGATACGACCCGCCCGGCCACACGCCGGCATCGCTCCTTCCCCCGCCCTACATTTCCGCACCCATGACGCGAAGCTTCACGCGACTCGCCTGGACCGCGGCGACCTTCACCTACCTGCTCATCATCCTCGGCGCCATCGTCAGGATCACCGGATCGGGGCTGGGCTGCGGCGAGCACTGGCCGCTCTGCAACGGCAAGCTGCTCCCGCCCCTCGACCTCCCGACGATGATCGAGTACGGACACCGACTCGCCGCGGCGACGGTGAGCGCGTTGGTGCTGGCGCTCGCGGCGTACGCCTGGTGGCTGCAACGGGGAGCCGGAAGCGGGGAGCGGTACCCTCCCGTCAAAACCGCCTACCTCGCGCTCGGACTGCTCGTCGTGCAGGTCTTGCTCGGCGCGGTGACTGTAAAGCTCAGCTTGCCGCCGTGGACCGTCATCCTGCACCTCGGGACGGCGATGCTGCTCCTGGCGACGTTGATCCTTGGGGCAAGGCCGACCCCGGGCGCAACGCTGACCCCGGGCGCAAGCCCGGGGATCGCGGGAGCCCGGTCCTCACGGACCGGGCTATTGGCGCTCGTACTGGGATTCATCACCGTGCTGCTCGGCGCGCTGACGGCCAACCTGGGAGCGGCGAGCGCGTGCCTGGGATTCCCGCTTTGCAACGGCCAGGTCATCCCGGCGGGGAACTATCTGCAACACGTCCATTGGGTTCACCGGCTGCTCGCCTACACGCTGTTCGGATACGTCTTGTGGTGGGCGGTGAGCACGAAACGGCGTGGTGCGTGGTACGTGGTTGGTCTCGTCACGTTGCAAGTCGCGGTTGCCGCGGCGATGGTGCTGCTCGCGCTGCCCCCACCGCTCCAGGCCGCCCACGTGGCCGTGGGCACGGCGGTGTGGGCCGGCCTGGTGCTGGCGATACGCTGAGCCGTCCGACGGTCAGATCAAGATCAGCTCGTCCTGCGGGCGCGAGGGATTCACCTCGGGGCCCGCCGTGTCGATGTAGACGTTGATCTCGCTGCGCATCCCGAAACGCCCCGGAAGATAGACACCCGGCTCGATCGAGAAGCCCACGCCGGGCACGAGGGCCCGAGCGTCCTCGGTCTCGAAGTTGTCGATGTGTGGGCCGGAGCCGTGCAGGTCGCGATCGATCGAATGCCCCGTTCGATGCACGAAATAGTCGGCGAGCCCGGCGTCGCGGATCACCGCGCGCGCGGCGTCATCCACCTGGGCACCCGTCACGGCGCCGTCCGGCCGCCAACGCTGTTGCAGGAAGCGGACGGCGGCGTCGCGCGCTCCCTTCACTGCCTGCCACACCCGCCGCACGTCCGCATCGGGCGAGCGCCCCGCGAACCCCATCCAAGTCTGGTCGGCGAACACCGAGCCCTTCCCCGGCCCGGCCCACAGGTCGAGCAGGACCACGTCACCCGCCGCGAGGCGGCGGTCGGCCCCCGGATGCGGCTCGTAGTGAGGCATCGCGCTCGTCGGCCCAAACGCCACGATGGGTCCGTCGTTGGTCCAGAGCCCGGCGCGCCCCAGCGCCTCGAGCACGCGCTGCTTGACGCCGGTCTCCCGCACCTCGGCGCCGCCGGCGGCCTCGCTTCCCAGCCATGTCAGCGTGTCGCGCGCGACGCCCGCGAGGACCTCGGCCGCCTTGCGGTGACCCGCGAGTTCCTCCGCCGACCAGCGCGCCGCAAAGCGGGACACGAGCGGCGCGGACGACACCAGCCGCGCGCCGAAGGATTCGAGCAGCTGAACCACGCCGTGGGGCACGCGATCCAAGTAGGGCACTTGGTCCCGAGGCGAGATCTCGATCGCGAGGGTGCGGCCCCGGACCAGGGCCTCGAGATGCTCGTGGAGCTCGCGCCAGGCACCGTACGGCCGCACTTCACCGGGAAAATCGGCGAGTGCTTGCAGCTCGATACGATGGGCTACGGCGACCGGACGGCCCGAGCGCGGCAGCAGGACGAACAGGCGCCGCGTTCCCATCCCGGTGTCTCCGAGGATGCGACCGGCGATCGGGTTGAGCTTACGGAAGTCGTACAGCAGCCAGCCGTCCGCCCGGAGCGCGCCGAGCGCGGGCGCGAGCGCAGGGAAGTCGAACCCGTCCAGCAACGGCATCAGTCGTGTCGAGGATCTGGTGGGGAGGCCCGCCACTCGCACACCTCGCCGCCGAGCGCCCGGCAGGAGACGTGGAGCATGGCCCCTTCGAAGCCTACGAGGAGCCGGAGCAGCTCCGTGAATCCCGCGCCGTACAACGCGCACGCGGCGCCATCGGGCGTCGCTTGCACGGCGAGCGCGTCGCCCACGCGCGCCACCGGGACCTGGCTCTCGCGGCGCAGTTCTCCGGAGAAGACCGCGCGGGCCGCGCGCCGAGCAGCCACGTACGCGAGGGCCCGTGGGCCGGCGCGCGCGGCGAGCCGGGTGAGCACGAAGAGGCGCCGGACGGCGCGTCGCGCCGCGCGCCGCCCGGCGTCCGCGAATACCAGGTCCGCGTCGGGCCGCCGGCCCACCAGCCGCAGCAGCGCCTCGACGTGCGACCGGTCGGCCGCCGCGTCCCGCCGCACCATGCCCTCGTATTCACGCAGCTGCATCGCCACCGTGGCCGAAAGGCCGAGCCGCTTGGACAGCAGCTCCTCGGCGAACTCCGACAACCCGTCCTCGACCGGCGTGTCGAGGTTCCTGACCGCCTCGAGGACGGCGAGAGGGACGATGCTGTGGACCACGGCGCGCGAAACCTAGCCCCGTTCCAACTTGTTGGGAATGGACGGCGCGAGGCTGTCGATCAAGCGGACGCGTTGGAACGGGGCTACCGGACCACGCCCCATTGCGAAACCCGGGCGCGTGGAGAGAGGTTACGGGACGCTATGACCCCGCCCACGCCCCCCCCGCCCCCGCGGACCCCCCCGCCTCTCGCGCCCAGTCCCGCGGCGGAGGCCGACAAGCGGGCCAGCTTCGAGCGCGAAGCGCTGGTGCACCTCGACAGCTTGTACCGCGTGGCCCTGCGCCTGACCGGCAATCCCGCGGAAGCCGACGACCTCGTCCAGGAAACGATGCTCAAGGCCTACCGCGCCTGGCACCAGTTCGAACGGGGAACGAATGCGAAGGGGTGGCTCCTCACGATCCTGCGGCACGCCTTCATTAACGAGTACCGGCGACGCACCCGGCACCCGGAGACCGTAGACATCGACGCGATCGAGCCGTTCTCCGTGTTCGAGGAGCTCCAGGACGACGACCCGCAGGGGACCTTCTTCGATCGCATCGTGGACGACGAGGTCCTGCGGGCCATCGACCTGCTTCCGGAACAATTCCGGGAGACCGTGGTGTTGAGCGACGTGGAGGGCATGTCCTACGAGGAGATCGCCCGCATTCTGGAAGTGCCGGTCGGCACGGTGAAGTCCCGGCTGTTCCGCGCCCGGCGCCTGCTCCAGCAGAAGCTGTACGACTACGCGGTGGGAATGGGGTACATCAAGGGGTCCGCCAAATGAATTGTCGGGAATGTAAAGAGCACCTCTATGAGTACCTCGACCGCGAGCTCACGCCCGCCGTGGAGCAGGAGATCCGTCAGCACATCGCCGACTGCCCGCCGTGCGGCGAGGAATTCGACTTCGAAAAGCTGTTCCTCGGTTTCCTAAAGGCCCGCTGCCGGGCCCAGGGTGCACCCGCCGACCTGAAGCGCCGGATCCTGGACGAGCTGCTCGACGAGTGAAGTGGCTCACCCCCGGCGGGCTCGGCGCCGCCTGCGCCGTCGGGGCGAGCGTGACGTGGGGCTTCGGCTGGCCCGGGCTCGCACTGCTCGCCGCTTTCTTTCTCACCGGTAGCATCCTCACCCAGATCGCCGAGCGCCGCGGCCCGAGTCGCAGCGCGCGGCAAGTGTTGGCCAACGGTGGCGTCGCCCTGGTCGCCGCCCTGCTCGGCTCGTGGGCGGCGGCCGCCGGCGCCATCGCGGCGGCGGCCGCCGACACATGGGCCACCGAAATCGGAGCGTTCTCACCGTTCCCGCCGCGCCTCATCACCTCCTGGAGGCGGGTGACGCGCGGCTCGTCGGGGGGGATCACTGCGCTGGGAACGCTGGGCGGCGTGGCCGGGGCAGCGGGCATTGCGGGATTGACGGCTGCGCTTGCACCCCGCGGCATGGCCCCGGGGTTTGTCATACTCACCGCCGCCGGCGTCGCCGGCATGCTCGCAGACTCCGTCCTCGGCGCGACGCTCCAAGGGAAGTACGAATGTCCCGCATGCGATGCGCGCTTCGAGCGCGGCCAGACAGTGTGCCACGAGCCCGTGCGGCTTGCCAGTGGTTGGCGATGGCTCGACAACGACGGTGTGAACCTCGCGGCGACGCTGGTGGGTGCGGCCGTCGCCGTGCTCGGATCGCATGGTTCGCCGCCCTGAGCGCGACGCCCTCGTGACCGACCGCTGGGATGTCGTCGTCGTCGGAGCCGGTCCGGCAGGAGCGACGACGGCGTTGCTGCTGGCCCGCGCGGGGGCCTCCGTCCTGCTGGTCGACCGCGCCCGGTTCCCGCGAGACAAGGCGTGCTCCGAGTACTTGAGCCCCGCGACCACGGAAATCCTCGAGCGGCTGGGCGGGGGCGTCGTCGACGCGGTTGAGGGTTCGGCGCACGCCAAGCTGTACGGGATGAAGGTGGTCGCGCCCGGCGGCGCAGCGATGTGCGGACGGTTTCAGGGCGGTCCCCGCCCCTACAGCTTCGCCCTGCCGCGGACCGCGTTCGACACCATCCTCGTGGCCGCGGCGGCGCGGGCGGGCGCCACCGTCCGGGAAGACGTCACGGTGGAAGACCTAGTGTTCGAGCGCGGGGCCGTATCCGGTGTCGTCGGGCGATCGGGAAACGGGAAACGGGAGACGTACCGGGGCCGAGTCGTGGTCGGCGCCGACGGATTGCGCTCGGTGGTTGCGCGCCGGCTCGGTCTGGTCCGCTCCTCGCCGCCGCGGCGGGTCGCGTTCAGCGCGCATGTGGCGGATGTGGCGGGGATCGACGGCGTCGGTGAGCTGCACGTCGGCAAGCATGGCTACGTGGGCCTTGGCCCGATCGGCGGCGGCGTGACCACGGTCGCGCTGGTGGTCCCGCTCGAGACGGTACGCACCGCCAGGAGCGAGGGCCGGGATTTCCGCCAAGGTTTTTTCGCCGAGCTCGAGCGATTCCCCGGACTCGCAGGGCGTTTCAACCCGCAGCGCATGGTCCGCAACGTGCTGGCCACGGGTCCGTTCGCGCGGTGGTCGCGCACGGCCGTCGCGCCGGCCGGGGGGGCCCTTCTCGTGGGCGATGCGGCGGACTTCTTCGACCCGTTCACGGGCCAGGGGATCTATGCTGCGCTGCGGGGCGCGGAGCTGGCCGCCGAATGCCTCATCCCCGTCCTCACCCCCCGTGAGGACCAGGGCCCGCTCTCCGCCGCGGTGCTGGCGCCCTACCGCCGCGCGCGCCGTCGCGAATTCGCCGGCAAGTGGGTGCTCGAGCGGCTCATCGGCGTGGGCGTGGGCTGGCCCGCGCTCGCCGACCGCGTCGTACGCCGCCTGGCGGGCCGGTCAGACCTCGCGGATCTTCTGGTGAGCGCGACCGGGAATATCGTCCCGGCGCGTCGAGTCCTTAAAGCGAGCGTCCTGGCCCAATTCCTGTGGTGACCGATATGTCCGGCGTCGATCCCGCACAGTTCCGCCAGCTGCTCGGCCGCTTCGCGACGGGCGTGACCGTCCTGACCACGCGCGACCCGGCCGGCCGCCCGATCGGTATGACGGCGAGCTCGGTCGCCTCGGTGTCGCTCGAGCCGCCACTGGTTCTCGTGTCCGTGGATCGGAACAACGACATGTATCCCGCGCTGAGAGCCGCTCAACGCTTCGTGTTGAACGTGCTCGCGGCGGACCAGGAGGCCGTCTCGCGGCGGTTCGCGGAGGACCATCCGAACCGCTTCCACGGCATCGGCTACCAGGAGACCAGGCACGGCATGCCGGTGCTCGAAGGCGTCCTCGCGAGCATCGAGTGCGAAAAACAGGCGGAAGCCCCGGGCGGGGATCACACCGTGTTTTTCGGCTTGGTCACCGGCGGCACCGTCTCCGACCGCCGGCCCCTGCTCTATTACCGCGGAGGATACGCCGGGCTCGGCGGCGGAAGCCCATGATCGGGATCGAGCTGCTGGATGACCCGGGGGCCGATCCCGAGCTCGTCGGGAGAGAGCTCCGCGACATCGCGCGCCTGAACGCCCTCTTCGGAGGCACGCGCGCGGTGGTGGAAGCCCTCGAGCCCTTCTTCCGGCGCTCGTGCAACGTCCAACGTGTAACGTGCGACGAACAGTGGACCCTGCTCGACGTCGGAACGGGGCTCGGCGATATCCCCCGCGCGGCAGCCGCCGCGGCCCGGCGTCACGGGATCACGCTGCGCCTCGTCGGGATCGAGCTGAATCGCACCGCAGCCCGGTTGGCGCAGGGAGCCGACGGCGGGCGCGGCGCGCCACTCGCGGTCGCGCTCGCCGACGGCGCGGCCCTGCCACTCGGGCCGCGCTCGGTGGACGTGGTCGTCGCGAGCCAGGTGCTGCACCACGTGCCGCGGCCGATCGCCGTGCGCTGGATCGCCGGGTTCGACCGCGTAGCCCGGCGCGCCGTGGTGCTCGCGGACCTGCGCCGGTCCCGTGTGGCCATGGCGGGCGTGTGGGCGGCGTCGGTCGGCCTTGGGATGAGCGGTGTGACCCGCCACGACGCGGTGGTGTCGCTCAAGCGGGGCTACACGAAGCGGGAGTTCGACGAGATGCTCCGGGACGCGGGGGTGCGAGCGGCGGCGCGGTACCGACCGGGGGCTAGGATAGTAGCCGCGTGGTCCCCAGGGGGCAGCTCGGAGTGAAGTTGCCAGACCGCCCTGTCGACTGATCGCCTGTGATGCGCACTCTCGATCAAACAGTGATCCGAGCGCCGATGGAGCGCGCGTTTCAAGTCGCTTCGGATGTCGAACGCTGGCCTGAAATCCTGTCCCACTACCGGTGGGTCAGGTTTATTGACCGCCACCAGCGCGGTGGCACCGTGGAAATGGCGGCTTGGCGCCCCTTCGGCCTTTTCCGCTACCCCACCTGGTGGGTCTCGGAGATGACCCTGGACCGGGCGGCGCGAGAAATCCGCTACCGGCACGTCCGGGGTACAACGACCGGGATGGACGTGGTCTGGCGACTGGTGGGAGAGTCGGACGGTGTGGCGGTAACGATCGTGCACGAGTGGACGGGCCCGGCGTGGCCACTCGTCGGCCCGGTGGCGGCCCGGCTGGTGATCGGGCCGGTGTTCATCCATGGGATCGCGTCCCGCACCCTGGCGGGCATCAAACGGTTCGCGGAGGGAGGGGGGCGTAGGTGAGGAACGGACAGCGCCGAGTCGTGATCACGGGGGTGGGGGCGGTCACGCCGATCGGCACGGGGGCCGACGGCCTGTGGGCCGGGCTCGCGGCCCGGACCTCGGCCGTCCGGGAGCTCACGCGCTTCGATCCTGCGCCGTTCAGGAGCCGGATCGCCGCGGAGATCCCCGATTTCCGCCCTCAGGACCATCTCGACGCCAAGCGGGCCAAACGACTGGACCGCTTCTCCCAGCTGGCGGTGACGAGCGCGCGGTTCGCGCTCAGCGACGCCGAACTCGACCCGGCGCGCGAGGACCGTGACCGGGTCGGGGCGATGATGGGATCGGCGCTCGGGGGCGTGGCGTTCGCGGAGTCGCAGGTGGAGCAGTTTCGCGCGGGGGGCCCGCGTGGGCTCGACCCGGCGCTCGCGCTCGCCGTGTTCCCGGGCGCGGCGAGCTGCAATATCGCGATCGAGTTCGGGTTCACGGGCCCGAACTCGACCAACGCCATGAGCTGCGCCTCCGGCACCATCGCCGTGGGGGACGCGTTCCACACGATCCGCGAGGGACGCGCCGACGTGATGCTCGCGGGCGGCGCTGAGGCGCCGCTCGCCCCCATGACGTACGGGGCGTTCAGCGTGATCCGCGCGATGAGCACGCGCAACAACGATCCCGCCCACGCCTCGCGCCCATTCGATGAGGACCGCGACGGATTCGTCATGGGCGAGGGGGCGGCGGTGCTGGTGCTCGAGGAGCGGGAGCGGGCGGTCGTGCGGGGCGCCAAGATCTACGCCGAGCTCGCGGGCTACGCCTTCACCAACGACGCCTACCATATGACCGCCCCACGTCCCGACGGCCGCCAAGCGGCCCGGGCGATGCAGCTCGCCCTCGCCGACGCCCGCGTCGCGCCCGCCGAGGTCGGCTACATCAACGCCCACGGGTCGTCTACGCCGCTCAACGACTCCACCGAGACTCAGGCGATCAAACAGGTCTTCGGCGACCACGCCTACCGGCTCAGCGTCAGCGGCACGAAGGGCTACTACGGCCACGCGCTCGGCGCGAGCGGCGCGATCGAGGCGGCGATCTGCGCGCTCGCGATGGAGCGGCGCTGGCTTCCTCCCACGATCAATCTCGAGCACCCCGATCCCGCGTGCGACCTGGACTGCCTGCGCGGTGAGGGCCGCACGGCGGCGCCGGAGGTGGTGCTCACCAACTCGTTCGGGTTCGGCGGGATCAACGCCGCGTTGGTGTTGCGCCGCGCCTAGTGCGCCGCGCAGATTGGGCCGCATTCGGGTAGATTGCCGCGGCTCACAAACTCGAGGACCCCGTCATGCCCAAGCTGCTGCGGTCCCTCACGGCCGAGTTCGTCGGAACGCTGCTGTTCGTATTCTTGGGCGCGGGAAGCGTCGTCGCGTTCATCGCCAACGGCCCCACGACCGGCAGCATCGGCCCGCTCGGCGTGGCCCTCGCACACGGCGTCGGGATGGCGGTCATCGTGTCCATGACGATGAGTATTTCCGGTGGTCACATAAATCCCGCCGTCACGCTGGGCTTGTGGCTCGGGGAGAGGTTCGAGGGTCGGCGTGTGGGGCCGTATATCCTGGCTCAGATCCTGGGCGCGGTAGCCGGCGCGGCGCTCGTGAAGGCCGTGTTCCCGCCCATGGCGGTGGGTCTGGCGCTCGTGGGCACGCCACGGCTCGCGACCGAAGTGGGCTTCATGCAAGGCGTCTGGATCGAGGCACTGCTCACCTTCTTTCTGGTGAGCGCCGTGTTCGGGACGGCCGTTTCGTCGGAGGCCCCGAAGATCGCGGGCTTCGGCATCGGCCTCGCGATCTTCGTGGACGCGCTGGTGGGCGGCAGCTTCACCGGAGCCATGATGAATCCCGCACGCGCGATCGGACCTGCCCTGGTCGCGTGGCAATGGAACGCCCACGCGGTCTACTGGATCGGCCCCGTGATCGGCGCGGGCGTGGCTGCACTCCTGTGGAGGATCGTGCTGCTACCGCGCCGCTAGAGGGCGTCGGCCGCCGCCGGCGCGAAATAGCTGAGGATGATGTCGGCGCCCGCCCGGCGTATCGCGTACAGCGTTTCCCACATGGCGCCCGCCTCGTCGAGCATGCCGCGCGCCGCCGCAGCCTTGATCATCGCGTACTCCCCGCTCACCTGGTACGCCGCGAGCGGCGAGCCGAACTCCTGCTTGGCCCGCCGGATCAGGTCCAAGCACGGCAGCGCCGGCTTCACCAGGACGATGTCCGCCCCTTCCTCGACATCCAGCCCGATCTCGCGCATCGCTTCGTCGGCGTTGGTCCCCTGCATCTGATAGGACTGACGGTCGCCGAACTGGGGGGTCGAGCCGGCCGCCTCCCGGAACGGTCCGTAGAACGTCGACGCCATTTTCGCGGCGTACGACATGATCGGGATGCGTGAGAATCCGGCGGCGTCGAGCGCTTTCCGAATCCCTGCCACCCGGCCGTCCATCATATCGCTGGGCGCGACGATGTCGATGCCCGCGCGCGCCTGCGTCACGGCGACCTTGCCGAGCAGATACACCGACGCGTCGTTGTCGACCTCTCCGTCCTGCACCACGCCGCAGTGTCCGTGGTCGGTGTACTCGCACAGACAGGCATCTCCGATCACCAGCAGCTCCGGCACGGCCCGCTTCGCCGCCCGCGCCGCCTGCTGCACGATTCCCTGCTCGTCGTACGCCTCCGAGCCGGTCGCGTCCTTCGCCGCGGGAAGACCGAAGAGAATGATGCCGCCGAGCCCGAGCCGCCGCGCCCGCTCCGCGTCCTTCACCAGCTCGTCGAGCGAGGTCTGATAGACACCGGGCAGCGCGGCGACCTCCCGCCGGACGCCCTCCCCGTGGCAGGCGAACAAGGGCCACACCAGCTGCGAGGGGACGAGGTGCGTCTCCTGCACCAGGCGGCGCAACGCCTGAGTGCGGCGCAACCGGCGCATGCGGCGGATCGGGAACTGGCTCATCGGCCGAGCAATCTCGACGCGCCCTGGCCCCGGAGCAAGCCCGCCAAGGCGACGCCCGCCGCCTCCGGATTGCGGTCGTCGATGTCGGCGGACGCCGTGAGCTGAACCGAGCCATCCTGCGCCGTCACCCGCCCAAACAGGCGCATCCCGCTTCCCGCATCGCGCATCCCGACCCACGCTGCCACCGGCGCCTGACATCCGCCCTCGAGCGAGGCGAGGAGGCTCCGCTCGGCCGCCACCTGGCGCGCACTCGGCGGATCCTCGAGCGGCGCGAGTGCGGCGCGGGCCTTGCGGTCGTCGGCGCGGACCTCGAGCCCGAGGGCGCCCTGACCCGGTGCCGGCATGACGTCCAGCGGATCGAGCCGCGCGGCGATCTGACCCGCGAGATCCAGTCGCTCCAGCCCCGCCCCGGCGAGGAGCGCCGCGTCGAGGCCGTCGCGCCCTTCCTTCACCTTCTGCACCCGGGTCGGCACGTTGCCGCGCAGCGACACGATGTCGAGGTCGGCCCGGAGGTAGCGGATCTGCGCCACCCGCCGCAGGCTGGAGGTGCCGAGCTTGGCGCCGGCGGCCAGGCCGGCGATCGACGTGACGCCCGCGTCGCGCGTCACCAACACTTCGGCCGGGTCGGCCCGCTCGGGGACCGCCGCCAGCGCCAGCCCGGCCGGCAGGGTCGTGGGCAGATCTTTGAGCGAGTGTACCGCCACGTCGATACGACCGTCGTGCAGCGCCTCCTCGATCTCCTTCGTGAAAAAGCCTTTCCCCTCGAGCTCGTGCAACGGGCGATCGACCTCCGCATCGCCGCGCGTCTTGATGATCACGAGCTCGGCGGAAACCCCGGACCGAGCGAGCGCGGTCCTCACCCACTCGGCTTGCCAGAGCGCCAGCCTGCTGCCGCGCGTGCCCAGCCGCAGCGCAACAGTCACCGTTCCCTTGCCCCTCGTCCCTCGTCCCCGTAGTACCGCACGATTGCGGCCACGAGCCCGGGAACCGTGTAGTCCAGGGCCTCGATGGCGACCGTGATCCCGAGCTCGCGCGCCGTCCCGGCTGTGACGGGGCCGATCACCGCCGCCGCGAACCGGCCGGACGCCGCGGCCGGCCGGCCCACGAGGTCCACGAAACCCCGAACGGTCGAGGAGGAGGTGAACGTGACGAGGTCGATCCTCCCGGCGAGGAGCTCGGCCGCCAGGCCGCTCCCGTCCCCCGTCTCGCAGATGGTCTGGTAGACCGGGATCACGTCGACCACCGCACCCAACACGCGCAGCCCGTCGGGCAGCGCGTCGCGGGCCTCACGCGCGCGCGGCAACAGGATGGTCTTCCCGCGCACGTCCCCCCGCGCCGCGAGCGAGGTCACGACCGCCTCGGCGACGAACCGGTCGGGCACGAGGTCGGGAACGACGCCGTGACGCACCAGCGCCTCTGCGGTCGCGGGTCCGATCGCCGCGACCGCGGCGCGTGCCACGTCGCGGGGCGCGAGATCCCACTCCGGCAGCTGATCGCATACGGCGTGCACGGCGTTCTGACTGGTGAACACGATCCAGTCGTAGGGTGGGTCGCGCGTGAGCGCAGCGCGGAGCGCGGTGAGATCGACCAGCCGCGCGATGCGAATCGTCGGCGCGGCCACGACCTCGGCACCGAGCGCCTCCAGCTCCCGCACCAGCTCGACGGCCTGCTCGCGCGCGCGGGTGACCGCGACGCGCCGGCCCGCGAGCGGGCGGCGTCGCGCGGGACCCGGCGGGCGCGGCGCGTGTGACATAGATTGGTGCAATCTACAATGCTCCGCTCCCTGCGCTCCGCGCTCGCCCGCTTCGCCGTGCGGCGGGCGGCGGCCTCTCAACGCGAAGCGCCCAGACGCGCCGAGCTGTGGCTCCGACTCGGCTGCGCGCTGGCCCCGACGTTCGCGGAGTCCTATCCGGCGCTGGTGCGGTTGCGGCGCGCCATCGAGGACCGGTGGGGCGCGGTGGCCGCGGCCCAGCAAGCCGCGCAACGCTTCTCCGAGAATCCCGATGCCTGGATGCTGCTGGGTGAAGCCTGGCAAATGGTGTTTCGCCAGCAGGATGCACTCGTGGCGTACGAGCAGGTGCTCGCGCTCGAGGAGCGTCCCGATGCCGCGCTCGCGGCGGGTGATCTATATCGCCGGGCCGGTCGCTACGCCGAAGCGGCGGCGCGGTTCGCGCGCGCGTACGCGGCCGGCGGCGGTGCCGAAGCCCTGTGGCTCAACGCTCAGGCGCTGTTCCAGGCGGGCGACGAGCGCGCCGCCGACGAAGCCCTGCATCTCTGGGCCACGCAGGTGCCCGACGGGCTGACGCGCCTGTCCGAAGCGCGCGCCGAGTTGTTCCCCCAGAAGCGCGACGGTTAAGGCTTTGCAGTGCGGCGGTGCAGAGAAACGGCGTAGGCCAGCAGGATGACCGCCGTCACGATGTACGCCGCCACCATGTAGCCGGCGTTCTGGGGGACGTCAGGCATGGTCGGTGTGCTCCCCCTGCTGCGCGTCCCGCGCGAGCGACAATGCGTAGCGCTGCGTCACGAACCCCACGTACAACAGCGTGAACGCCGCGAGCGAAAAGAGCCACGTCGCCAGCATGCTGCCCGGCAGCGACGGCGCGCTCGGCTTCACGATAATGGGCTGGGGATGCAGCGTGCGGAACAGGAAGACGCTCAGGTGGATGAAGGGCACGAGACACAGTCCGCAGATACCGAGCACGGCGGCGTAGCGGGCGCGGAGCCCCGGATCCCGCACGGCCCCCCGTACCAGCAGGTATCCCACGTACAGGAAGAACAGGAACAGCGTGGACGTCAGCCGGGCATCCCACGTCCACCACGTCCCCCAGATCGGCTTTCCCCAAATGGGGCCGGTCGTGAGCACGATGGTCGCAAACACCGTACCCACCTCCGCCGACGCCGCGGCGAACCGGTCCAGCCGGGGATCCTTGAGGAACAGATAGAAGATCCCGGCCAGGCCCACCAGGATCATCGCCGCTTCCGTCCAGAGCGCGGCGGGCACGTGCAGGTAGAAGATCTTTTGAGCGGGTCCCTGCAATCGCTCCACCGGCGTGAACGCCAGCGCCCGAACGTACACGCCGGCGAGGCACACGAGACCGACCAGCGTAATCCATCGACCTCTGTGCGCCAAGCTCATTCGTCCACCGTGAATCGAAACAGGAAGCTCGCGAGCGATACGAACACGATGTCGTACGCGGCGAGCACCTTAAGGTACCCCACCGACTCGCTCAAGGGACGCCCGCCAAGCAGCTGCGCCGTGACCTGCACGGCGGCGATGAGCGGGGGGACCAGGAACGGCAGCAGAATCACGACGAGGAGCAGCTCCGCGAACCGGGTTCGAATCACCAGCGCGCTGAACAGCGTGCCCACGGCGACGAACCCGAGCGTCGCGAGCGCGATGACGCCGACGAGCGGGACCAGCACCCGACCGATCGGCACGTCGAAGAAGAGCACGAACAAGGGCAGACCGACGGCTTCCACCACCGCCACGAACACGAGATTCGCGATCAGTTTGCCCCAGTAGAGGCCGGTGCGGCTGAGCGGCGATACCAGCAGCCCCTCGAGCGCCTGGTTTTCGAGCTCGAGCTGGAAGGCGCGGTTCAAGGCGAGCATCGCGGCGAACGTGAAGGTTACCCACAGAATGGTCGGGGCGAGATCGATGGTGGGTACGGCCGTGGGGTCGCGTCCGAAGTTGAACACCGTGAGCACGAGCGCGGTGAACACGACGGCCGAGACGAGCGCCGTGCGTGTGCGGAACTCGAGCACCAGGTCCTTGCGTGCGACGGCCCACGCCTGCGCGAGCAGGTCACTCATCGGTCCCTCCCACTACCGCCCTCCGGTACGCCTCCGCGATCTCCGAGGGCCCTCGCCCTGCACGCGGCGCGAAGTGCACGAACCGGCCGCGTCGCTGGAACGCTACGTCGGTCGCGAGCTCGACCCCCTCGTCTACGTTGTGCGTCGCCAGCACGAGCACGCGGCCTCCCCCCCTCCCCGGCGCGCCGCCACCGCGCAGCTCGCCCAGCAGCGCCCGCAGCTCGGCCGCCGCGGCGAGATCGAGCCCTGTGAACGGCTCGTCCAGGAGCAGCACGGACGGATCGTGGATCAGGGCCTTGGCAATCGCCGCGCGCTGCGCCAGACCCCGGGAGAGTGACCACACCGGCTGATCCGCCCGATCGCCCATGCCGAGCCGCCCCAGGACCTCGGCGGCGCGGGGAGCGCGGCGCGCGGCAGGCACCCCGTAGAGCGTCGCCCAGAAGAGCAGGTTCTCGCGTACCGTAAGGTGCTCGTAGAGGTGGGATTGGTGGCCGATCCAGCCGATCGCGCGCCGCCCCCCGGCCACACGCACCGACCCCGCCCGAGGCCGGATCAGGCCCGCCAGCACCTTGAGCAGCGTGGTCTTGCCGGCGCCGTTCGGCCCGAAGATCGCGAGCGTCTGTCCCGACGTGAGGGTGAACGACACGCCGTCGAGCGCAACCACCTGTCCGCGTCCCTCGCCGAAGGCGTGCCGCAGTCCCTCAGCCGAGAGCATCGATACGGGCGGCGAGATCTTCCAGATCGAACGGCTTGACGAGGTACCCCGAGTGGCCGAGGTCGAGGACGTTAATGAGCGGCTCCATGCTCACGTACGACGTTGTAACGATCACCGGAAGGGAAGGCTGCGACTGGCGGATCTCCTGCAGCAGGGTGATGCCGTCGGTGTCGGGCAGGCGGAGATCGAGGACCAGCACTTCGGGGTGAAACTCGTCCATCTGGCGGCGTGCTTCGGTCCCGCTCGCCGCGAAGGCCAGGTGGTAGCGGTCGGCGAAGAATCGCTTGTAGGTCCGCCGCAGCGTCGGCTCGTCCTCGACGAACAGCACTTTGCGCCGCGGGCCGAGGGTGGGGGAACCCATGGTGGGCCAATATATGCGGGTCCCCCACGCCGTCTACGGGCGCTCAGCTCGGACTGCCCTCCAGCTCGAACAGGTCGTCGAGCTTGGTCAGCACCAGCAGGAATCGCAGCTCCTCGTTGGCCCCGCGCAGGCACACCGTCAGCCGGCGCTCCGCCGCCTTCCGTTGGATCAACATCAGGGCACCGAGGCCCGCGCTGTCGATTTGGCGCGTACCCGCGAGGTCGATGACCAGGCGGCCGGCACCCTCCTCCAACTGTTCCAGCAGCTCGGTGGCCGCACGCCGGAACGTCGTGCGTGACTCGAGCCCCAGCTCCTCGGGAGCGGCCAAGACCTTCTCGCTCGGACGCATGGACATTGTCACCAGCTCCTCCACAGTCGGCTCCTGTAGTTCACCGACCGGGGGTTATGCGACTCCGATGCCATACAGCTAAGCTGCGGGCCGTCAACCGCTTGTCAAAGGAGGGTGCGGCCTCTCGCCCGTTTGCCTACCGCAGACGGAACGCCTGAGGCGCAGTTTGCAAGGGCCCGCCTTGACCGCCGTCCCTCCCGGGGGCATACCTTAGCCTCTCCCCCTGAACGCACGAGATCTAGCTGGTTTGGAGCAACGAGGGGCGTGTGCTCGCTAGGAGGCAAGGTCACATGGCGAAGACGGTTAAGACGAACGAGCTCACCGAGGTCAGCGAAGCGCAGATCGCCGTCCACTGGAAGGAAGAGGAGTACTATCAGCCCTCCGAGAAATTCAAGGCGCAGGCGAATCTACGCGACCCGCGCATCTTTGAAAAATTCGGGCTCGACAAGTTCCCCGACTGCTTCAAGGCCTATGCGGATATGCTGACCTGGTTCGAGCCGTATCACACGGTCCTCGATACCAGCAACGCCCCGTTCTGGAAATGGTTCGTGGGCGGCAAGATCAACGCGTCGCACAACTGCGTGGACCGCAATCTGGCCAAATACGGGAGCAAAGCAGCGTTCATTTTTGTGCCCGAGCCGGAAGCCGAGCAGGATGCGGTCATCACCTATCAGGACCTGCACACCCGCGTCAACGAAATGGCCTCGCTGCTCCGCGGTTTGGGACTCAAGGCGGGAGACCGAGTCACCCTGCACATGCCGATGGTCCCGGAGCTGCCGGTCACGATGCTGGCGTGTGCGCGACTCGGCGTGATCCACTCCCAGGTCTTCGGTGGCTTCAGCGGTCAGGCGTGCGGCTCGCGCATTCAGGATTCGGGCAGCCGCGTGCTGATTACGATGGACAGCTACTGGCGGAACGGCACGCTGGGCGATCACAAGGTGAACGCGGACATCGCGGTGCGGACGGCGCAAGAACTGGGGCAGGATGTCGACAAGGTCCTGGTGTGGCAGCGCTATCCCGGAAAGTACTCCGCCAAAACACCGATGGTCGCGGGTCGCGACGTCTTCGTGAACGATCTGCTCAAGCAGCACCAGGGCAAGAAAGTGGACCCGGTGCCCCTGCCGGGGGAAGCGCCGCTGTTCCTCATGTACTCGAGTGGCACGACGGGCAAGCCCAAGGGCGCACAGCACGGTGTCGCGGGTTATCTGTCCTACGTGACCGCTACCTCGAAGTGGATTCTCGACATTCATCCGGAAGACGTCTACTGGTGCATGGCGGACATCGGCTGGATCACCGGGCATTCCTACATCGTGTACGGCCCGCTGGCGAACGCGGCGACCAGCGTGCTGTACGAGGGCGTGCCGACGTTCCCCGACGCGGGGCGGCCCTGGCGCATCGCCGAGCGGTTGGGCGTGAACATTTTCCATACCGCGCCGACGGCGGTTCGGATGCTGCGCAAGCTCGGTCCCCAGGAGCCCCGCAA
>WNFW01001218.1_pt1 | contig 17229 bp, 17 predicted proteins | sample 5400131 | NCBI WGS metagenome assembly WNFW01 (sample SAMN13153362, study PRJNA577476) | soil metagenome | isolation source: 20 cm soil or saprolite under grassland replicate 1 | place: USA:California | collected 2016-06-15 | reverse complement strand
TAGCGGCGGCTACTACTCCCGGTTAATGAAATCGGAAAACGAGCGCTTCACTCTCTCAAACATGCCGCGCGCTTCCTCCTGTGTACGATGGAAAGCGTGTGAGATCCGCGATTTGACGCTGCCAATGATTCCGCCTTCATCTTCTCTGTCGTAATCGTTCTCCACATCTTCCATTGTTGCGCCGGCAAACATTCCTTCGGTTCGCTTCACTGTGCCGCGCGTCGCACCGATATGGATTGTGCCGACCGGACGCGACGATCTGTTTAAAAGAGTAACGATCCAGACCGGTTCGCCGCGCGCATCAGTGCGCAAGGTGTAATCGACTGTTGCAAAATTCGCGTGCGACACTTCTGCTGTATGACTCGCCACTGCGTAGGCGCCGCTGGAATCCAGGTTTAAGCGGGAGGTATCGAGCGTCGCGCCCTCGGTAGACCCAGCAACCGATCGACCCGGCTCCCGCTCGGAAGTAATCCGTCCATCAGCAATTTCCGCTTCACGCACGCCACCGCGCGCGCCTGGATCCTCAAAAATAATTTTCCACTTTTCTGGCTGAGGATTGCCTTTGACGCCGGTTATTGTCACAATATGATTCAGCGCGTCGCGCCCTAGTTGCCTGCCAGCCACGCGCAGAGCTTCGTAAGCAGTAGCGTTCTCATCCTGCGCCCATACAGGCGTGGCCAAAAGTAAAAGCGCAGCAAATGATCTCCACATACCGCGAAATTGAACAGCGGTTTCGAAAAGTGTCCATCGGGTTTTTACGCGAGATAACAGCGCATGTGACCTATAGGATACATACAACCTATGTGCTCTGCGCGTGAGCCCGAAAGCGTTCGGGGTTGAATGCGCACCTCGAATCTGCTCAGATTCCAGAGCGCCTAATGAAAAAAAAGAAAGTCGAGTTCAGCAGTCACACAGGCAATCTGGCCCTGATGCGCAACTGCGTGCGCGATTTCCTAAACGGTTATCCATTCTCCGAAAAAGAGCGCCTGCTGATTGTGCTCGGGGTCGACGAGGCCTGCACGAACATCATTCGTTACGCTTACAGTTTGCGTGATGATCAACTGATCTCATTGCAAATGGAGGGATTGCGCAAATGCGTGCGCATGCGGCTGCGAGATTATGGGGAACAGGTCCTTCCCCAAGAGATGAGGGGACGCTCTCATGATATGATCAAACCGGGAGGCCTCGGCTTATATCTCATTCGCAACGCTTTCGACGAAGTGGATTACATACACAAACGCCGCGGCACGGAGCTGGTGCTAACAAAGAATTTGGAATAATGATCCGCCTGATCGCACAGACTGTAGGGGACGCTGCTGGCATCCTATGTTTCTTATTGGGAAGCTGACAGCTTCCCCTACAGAATCACCGAGATTGAAATGAAACCGCCGGAACCAGACGCTGCTTTTGAAATTTCGCTCCGACCGCCAGCATTCAGCGAATTCACCGGCCAGGTAAAAGTGCGCGAGCGGCTGGAATTGATGGTGGAAGCGGCGAAAAAGCGCGGTGACGTGCTCGAACACATTTTGCTAAGTGGCCCGTCCGGTCTCGGCAAGACGACACTGGCTTACATCATCGCAAACGCGATGAGTGTAAACATCAAGAACACCAGCGGTCCCGTGATCGAGAAGGCCGGTGAATTGGCCGGTCTTCTAACAAGCCTGGAAAAAGGCGATGTGCTGTTCATCGACGAAATCCATCGGCTACAACCAACTATCGAAGAATATCTTTATCCGGCGATGGAAGATTACCGGCTCGATATCATCATCGACCAGGGACCGCAAGCTCGCAGCCTTCGCCTGAACCTGCCGAAGTTTACATTGATCGGCGCTACCACACGCGCCGGCATGGTGAGCGCACCACTGCGGTCGCGTTTCGGGATGACGGCGCGGCTCGATTATTATCATGCCGAAGAAATGCAAAAGATCATCATGCGGAGCGCGCGTTTGCTGGGCGTCGAGATTGATGCAGCGGGCGCGGCTGAGATCGCCACGCGCACACGCGGCACACCGCGCACCGCGAATAATCTTTTGCGCTGGGTCCGCGATTATGTGCAGGTGAAAGCAGAAGGAAAAATCACTGCAGAACTGGCCGACCGCGCCCTCACGATGCTCGAGATTGATCGCGACGGATTCGACCAATGGGACAAGCGCATCATCGAAACGTTGATTCACAAATTTAATGGTGGTCCGGTTGGTTTGAATTCGCTCGCGGTGGCAATTGGCGAAGAAGCTGGCACGCTTGAGGAAGTGAACGAGCCATATTTAATCATGGAAGGCTACATCAAACGCACTCCGCAAGGCCGCGTAGCTACAGCGAACGCCTATCGCAAACTCGGGCTCAAACCGCCAGCCAGCGCGCAAGCGGAATTATTATAGCGCAAGCTTCGGGCTTGCGATTTAGGTTAGTTCGCAAGCCAGAGGCTCGCGCCACTTCATGCAATTGACCGCTGATTTTTTCCAGCAGACGTCGAAGGTTTTCACGGTCGGCGAGCTGACCCGACAAATTCGCGGAACGTTGGAAACAAAATTCGGCGCAGTCTGGGTCCAGGGCGAAATTTCGAATTACAAACTGCATCCGAGCGGCCATCAGTATTTCACGCTCAAAGACCAGCGCGCCCAGATCGCGTGCGTGATTTGGCGCGACACGATGTTGCCGCCACGACAACCTCTTGTCGACGGGACCCAGGTGCAGGTTTACGGCACCGTCACCATTTTCGAAGCGCGCGGACAATATCAGCTTAATGTCCAGATTCTTCAGCCGCGCGGAGTCGGCCTGCTTCAGCCAAAATTCGAAGCGCTCAAGCGCAAGCTTCAGGCGGAAGGATTGTTCGCGCCGGAACGCAAACGGCCATTGCCGAAATTTCCGCGGCGAATTGGAATCGTGACGTCACTAAGCGGCGCAGCGATCCGCGATATGCTCAACGTGCTGCACCGTCGCGCACCGTGGTTGCAGATTTTGATCAATCCGGTGCGAGTGCAAGGAACAGGCGCCGCCCAGGAGATCGCCGTCGCTGTTCGCGAGCTCGCCACGCCTAACGAGGCATTTGCGCCACTTGATCTTATCGTGGTCACGCGCGGCGGCGGGAGCACCGAAGATTTGTGGGAATTCAACGAAGAAATTGTAGCGCGAGCAATATTCAATTCCACCGTGCCAATTGTCTCCGCGGTCGGTCACGAAATCGATTTTACGATTTGTGATTTCGTCGCGGACCTGCGCGCGCCCACACCAAGCGCCGCAGCGGAATTGATCGTGCCCGACATTATCGATCTCCAGCGGCGGATCGATGGTTGCGCGCGCGGACTCGCGCGCCAGTTGCTGAACCGGGTACGCGACGCGCAACAGCGGCTGGACCACGCGCGCGAGATTTTGCAGCGCTGTCTCGCGCACAAGATCGACACCTACAAACGCGGTCTCCTCCACATCACTGCCGCGTTACAAGCGCGCAGTCCCGCGCGCGAACTCACGGCACGCCGCAACCGCTTCATCGATTTGCATCGGCGGCTAGTTGTGTCGCCGGGGCGATTGCTCGAAAACGCAAGGCACCGTTTCCGCCGCATCGAAGGAATTCTGCGTGTGCTCGGGCCAGACGCGACGTTGCGACGCGGCTACAGCATCACCATAAACGAGCACGGAAAAATCATCCGCACAATCGCAGCAGTCCGGCCGAAGGTGAAAATCCGCACCCGCGTAAGCGACGGCGAATTCAGCTCGGAGGTATTGTAAGTAGAAAATGTTAAATGATTTGACCCCAGATCACCCGATTCGATGGATAGTTGTTTCGCCAGCCGCTCTAGGCGACATGTATTGGCTGAAGGATTTGAATTCAACAAACGGGATACACATCAATGGCCTTCTTTTCACTTACGGTGAGTTGAAGGATGGCGACACAATCCGATTTGGTTCCGTCATAGCGATTTTCGCAGAAAGTTGCCGCAAACGGTGGTCAACCTGCGCGATTAGAACGTTCTGGACGAGTTCCACCACAAGACAAAAATCCGCCGCGGCAGCCGGAGGGGACACAGTGAAAATGGAATTTGATGACTCAAGCAAAGAAAAAGTCGGTCGAGTTGACCACGTCAGTTTGCAGCATCAAATGACACACGACCTGGCTATTCAAGAGGCGAAGGAAGCGTGCTCTGCAAAGGCGATCGGTGAGCATTTGCTGGCCTACTTAGACAAAGAAATAGACACATGCGGCCGAACGACACCCCGGTCCGCACTCAACTTTTGGAGAAACAAGATCAGAAACATGAAAGCCCGCTCTTCTATCCGGCTTTGGTAGGCTAAGCGGGATGCCGTGAGCGATGCAATCGGATACGCGAAGCACTGCAGCCGCTCACATGATCCTGTGATTCGCGTTTACGACGATGCTGGCAACGTGATCGAAACGCACGAGCACGCGGGCGAGTTCAAACGAATGGTAGTGAGATAACATTTCAGACTTCGAGTAAAACAAAGACCCGCCACGCTGCGTGAAACAACAAAGCGTTGACTCGGTTGGCTGCCGGGCTGAATAGAACAATTAACAGAAGGAGATCAATCATGATGTACATGTTAGTTCGTCACAAAGTCGCTGATTTCGCTAAATGGAAACCGGTATATGACGCGCACCTGTCGGCGCGGCAGAAGGCCGGACTAAATGAGGAACATATTTTCCGCAACGCCGACGACCCAAATGAAGTGTTGCTGCTTTTCTCGATGGAAGATCTCGATAAGGCGAAAGCATTCACTGCTTCGGACGATCTGCGCCAGGCCATGGAGAAGGCCGGAGTAAGCGAGAAGCCGGACGTTTATTTTCTCAAATAGCGACTTCAAGCCGTTCGACAACTGTCAAACTGGCCAGCTTTCGATCTGGCGAGACTCAATCAGCTACGACACCGATCCATCAGCAGGACGTGGTCACAGGCAGCGGTAACTACTGAGGTTCGCTTCCAAGTAGGCTTAGCGAAGGGCCTCTAGGCGGCCCTTCTCCCATATCGGGCTAGCAAAACAGCGACGAGTAAGACACGCCGCAGCAGCTTACCGGATCCCGGTGTCGCATTGCCATTCGAGTCACTTTGCCCGCAACAAGATGTTACGTCGCCTCCCGGGGGCATTAAACCTCGATAGCCGGAATATTGGAAGATCCAGCTTGAGAACTTTGTTCCTTCGTTTCCGTAGAAGGAGGTGACGGATTGAAACAGTAATAGGAGTGGTAATCAATTGCGCGTCGCTTCGGGCAAGCAAGTAAGGAAAGCCAATCGCACTGCGCCCAATCAACAAAGGACGCCGCCGATGAAAGCAAGAAGCTCACGTTTCGATACTTTGGTCACTCGTTATTATCCCGCCGTCTACAGCTTCGCTTCTCGACTGACCGATGATCCTGTGGAAGCAGTTCTGTTAACGCACGACGCATTCAATAGCACCCGAAAACAACTGCAGAGTCGTCGCGATGACGTCGCGCTTGTGATAATCCTTCTAAACGCTGTAATCGGGGCGGGTTTTGCCACAGATTTGATCCGATCTCACCTTTCACCTGGATTGGAGCTAAGATGACGCGCTTGGTTCTGAATTGCGAAGGAACTGATCTCGTGTCGCATGCGTTGTTTGACGACATTGTCATGATTGGCCGTGCTCCATCGAACAACATAGTCATTGATCATTCGACAGTATCAGAGCAGCACGCCCTGCTTCTGAGGGTGGGCGCCTCCTTTTGGCTAAAGGATTTAAATTCTACGAACGGGACACAGATCAATGACGTCCTTGTCACTGACGCTGAGTTGAAAGATGGCGACAAAATCCGACTTGGGTCCGTCGTAGCGGTTTTTGCGGGATGTTGCCGCAGAGGCTGGTCAAGCCGCGCGACGAGAAAGTTTTGGACGACTATTTCGGTCCAGGGTTACAACGCCGGGAGGCTGAGCGGTAACGAGCGACATCTGAGACAAGATTGACGCAGGCTTTATTGTCGCGCGGGCGAAGCGCGTGCAGGAGAAACTGCTGTTAGAGGTCGTTCATGCGTCTGATATGGTTCTGCCAAAAGTCCACAAAATTGCTCAGCTTTTCGATCCGCCCGCACAACCAAACGTTTTCTGTCGTCGCGATGTGCGTCTGCAACCCAGATCGTTCGCCCGTTGGAATCAATCGCTGAGACGCAGCCCCAACTCCAACCGGCTTTGTTGGATAAAAGCGGCAGCGGCCAGAGCATGCGCTCCGGACACAGCTGAGGGCAAAATTTGCCTCAAGAACGCAAATGAACGTTAGGCGACCGCTCATTGTCAAAAAAGGACGGAGTCGTTATGAGAGTGGCGAACTCAATCGACGAGCTGCGGCAACAGATTCACGACGACCTCCGGATCCAACATCCCGAATGGATCGAGGCAAATGCGAATGCCCCGAATGTGACTTCTACGAGGCACGCCTAATGGAAGAGCTCGATATTTTGATGCGACGGGGATCCAACGAGTCCATCGCCGCGATTCATCGCGCCGTTGAACACGGAGCAAACTGAATTGACACCGCGCGGCCCGTCGCAGCCCACAGCGGTGGCGGCGAGATGATGCAGTTGGCAACGTGATCGAGCCGCACGAGCAGGCGGGCGAGTTCACGAAGATTTGAGGGGCAGGCAAACGATCCTATGCCGGCCGAGACGGCTAACGCTATAGGTTGCCCGACGTGCAACGGTCGGATGAAAGCAGCTTTCTCGGTAAATAAATTCGGTTGCAGAAAATCGGCAGTGAAATTGATTTGTCATCTTGTCGAAACTTATGGACCTGAGTGTCCGACCGCTTGCAGCCGACGATTTTGATAACTTCATCAACTATTGGCTTGGCCTTTCACAAGCGGAGATCGAGCGCTTAGGAATCGCAATCGATCGCGTGCCGTCAGCTGCTCGAATGCGTTCTGACCTGGAGGCGATGCTCGCTGCGCCGTATGATGACGTGCGCAGTTTTGTGCTTGCCTGGTGCATCAACGGCGAGGCGATCGACCATTCATCACTCAAAGACATCGTGCCGGGTGACTTTGGCAGCATTCATTTGCACATTTGGCGCGCGGATTTGCGCGGCAAAGGCCACGGCCCGCATCTTTTCTGTCTGGCGGCGGTCGATTTTTACGAGCGATTCAAGCTGAAGCGCATCGTTTGCGAACCTAAAGCCGACAACCCGCCGCCGAATCGGCTGCTGCAACGGATAGGATTTCCGCTCATTTCGACGCGCATCGGGAGATCATCGGAACTGAGCAGGATCTGCAAGCTCAATCGTTACGATATCGTGCGCGAGATCGCTGAAGATTATTTGCTTATGCGCCCTTCGCACAAACACGAAGCCGGAAAGGGACACTACGGATTGCTTCATCATCCTAAGCCTTGCTGGTTGCGAGACGCTGGTGTGGTGATCCTGACACAATCGTTAGTGCAGTACGCTACGCGAAATTATACAGTCGCTCACATAAACAGAGCCACCCCCCGGACAAGCCTGACGGTTAATTGCAAAATGTTGCTGCTTGTTAGGCTGCGCTGCTTTTACTGATTGTTGACGACCGTTTGCGGCGCAGGTTTGGCCAATTCCACTTTAGCGTTCAGCTTTTGAATGAGTGCTCTTTGAGGAACTCGTTGAGCAACATCGCGTTGACTGCTTCGTAACGGACTGTACTGAGTTTGCCATCCTCATCGCGCACTACTAGATTGGAGTTCACCTTTTCTACTTGCTCGGCCAATAGGCCGAACTGCGGGATGCCATCGGGGTCAAGCTCTTTCTTATAACGGAATGTGACCGGTTTTAGCCCGAGGATCGCTTCGCTGGCCTTGTCCATCGGTTTGATTGCTTCCTTGAAGCGCGCGGAGGAAGTCATGGTGCCGAGCTGACCATTGAAGCCGACGACTACTTCTACTCCCTTTGCAACCGTGACTCCACGGATACCGGCAATAAAGGTGGCGTTTTGCATTTCTACTCTGCCGATGCGGATCTGGCCAGATTCGCCGGCAACCCCTGGATTGCCGATATCGATGTTGTCACTGCCTGTGGTCAGGTTTGAACCGGCACCCGTGCCCAGGGCGATGTTGCGGCTGCCCGTTGTGTTGTTTTTGAGCGCACGAGCACCATTGGCCGTATTGCCGTTGCCGGTTGTGTTGCTATTGAGAGCCTCCCCACCATTCGCCGTGTTTTGGCTGCCGTTATTGTTGAAAAGCGCGTCAACACCGGTGGCCGTGTTTTGGCTGCCGTTTACGTTGAAATAGAGCGCCTCAAGCCCATTGGCCGTGTTGTTCCTGCCGGTAATGTTGTTTACGAGCGCAAATCCACCGTTCGCCGTGTTGTTGTAGCCGGTTCTGTTGAGTACAAGCGCTTGAACACCGATGGCAGTGCTTGTGCTGCCGGTGATGTTGAGTTCGAGCGCTTCAACACCGATGGCCGTATTACCGTTGCCGGTCGTGTTGGAACCGAGTGCCTCCTCGCCGGTGGCCGTGTTTAAAAAGCCGGTTGTGTTACTAGATAGCGCAGAAGACCCCGTGGCCGTGTTGAAGTAGCCCGCTGTGTTGCTAAAGAGCGCTTGAAAACCGATGGCGGTGTTGTCAGTACCGGTCGTCAGGTCGAAGAGCGCATTGTCCCCCTCAGCCGTGTTCTGGTTGGGATAGCCTCCGTCTGGTGGTGGACTAACGGCCCTACTGCCGGGCGGAAGCCCGAAGCAGGCTAGCGCGAGGAGAAATAGTGGAATTGCATTTTTGAGTTGAATCGACGGATTCATGGTTCTTCCTTCCTTTTGTTTCCCCGCTGCGTTGATTCAGTTGATGGCGGGTCCGGAAGAGACGAAGAACCTAGCGGGGGAATATTCTCCGCTTGATTCAGATCCGTTTAGCGACGCCGAGTTTTGAAAAAATCTCGCCGGGTTGTCAAGCCAATTCGCCGCAAGCGCAGATCGCAGATTCGAGTTCCAGAAAGGCAGTCAACTTTTCATCGGCCCGCACAACAAAACGCTTTCCGTCGCCGCGATGTGCGTCTGCAATCCAGATCGTTCGTCCGTTGGAATCAATCGCTGAGACACAGCCCCGACTCCATCCGGCTTTGCCGAGATTGCCAGCGATTATGTTCCCTTTACTTCACGCGCGATTTTGCCCCTTCTGCTCTCCACAAGCCATAACAAACTAGTTCAAAGACAAAGGCTCCCTCCCACAAAAATGGGCCCGCTGGGAATGGCTTTGAAGTCAAAACCAGGATTGCGAAGAAGTTGTCTTTTAAGGTGCGATGGTAATTAGCTACGCATTCGGAACACATCGAGCGCGTCGCAGCAGAAACGTCGTTGAGCCTGTTGACGGCGTGACACGACTTCCGTTTACGAGCATCTAGTCTGGTGCTCTCAGCGTCGGCGCACGTGTTCCGTGTCGGTAACCTTGACACTTTCTGATGAACGGTCGGCTCGCTAGGATTCTTGGAAGAGAATTAAAGTCACTACGCACGGAGTTGTGCTAATTATTAGCGAGAGTGAGGTACGATCAGCAAGGGTCATGGCTTAAAACCTCTGATCTGTCTTCCGCAGGAACTCGTGTTCATTGAGCGCGTTGTGGTGGAACGCCGCGCGCGATGATACATTGCGGACGGATGAAACCTTTGATACGGATTTTCTCACTTGTGATCGCCAGCATGTGGAGCGCGATTGGTCCAATCGACGCACAGGTCAACGTTACCCAGGAACACAACCATCTTTCTCGCGATGGCCTTTATGTCGATTCAGCCTTCACGCGGTCCGCCGCTGCTGGTGTGAGACGCGACCTGAACTTCAATGGCACGATTTCAGGCAACGTTTACGCGCAACCACTTTACGTCGAAGGTGGGCCCGGCGGTCGGGCGAAAGTTATTGTGGCCACTGAATCAAACAACATTTATGCGCTGGATGCCCTTGACGGCAGCGTTATTTGGCAGCGGAACGTCGGCGCACCTGTCACTTCGGGTCTGCCATGCGGCAATATTAGTCCGCTGGGCATCACTGGCACGCCCGTTGTGCATCTTGCTTCCAGGTCATTGTTCTTCGATGCCATGATCACTGGCCCGATTAAGAGGCATTTCATTTTTTCGTTGAATCTTGACACCGGCGCAACCAATCCCGGCTGGCCGGTGGATGTGAATGCCACCGCTTCCTACAACGGCAGCACCTTTACTTCGTTGATCCAGAACCAACGCGCCGCACTCGGGCTGGTCAATGGCGTGGTATACGTGCCGTATTCCGGACACTTCGGCGATTGCGGCACATATCACGGCTGGGTTGTCGGCGTGCCAATTAATAATCCGTCCAATGTGACCGCCTGGGCAACTAGAGCGATCGGTGGCGGAATTTGGGGCCATGGCGGTATTGCCAGTGATGGCACCAACATGTTCGTGATCACTGGGAATACGTTCAACACTGGAGGCCACTGGGGCGGTGGCGAAGCAATTATTCGTTTGCACGCTGGGCCAATCTTCAGTGGCAACCCGATCGATTATTGGGCGCCTACTAACTGGCTGTCCCTCGATAACGGTGACATCGACCTTGGTGGATGCGGCGCGGTGCTTATCGATGTTCCCGGCGCGACGCCTTCCCAGCTGGCGCTTGCCTTGGGAAAAGACGGCAAAGCCTATTTACGTAACCGTAATAATCTCGGCGGGATCACCGCACCGGTGGCGTCCGCGAATATTGCTAATTCCGTGAGAGGCCAGTCGGCTGCCAGTTACCGGACCAGCCAAGGAACATATTTTGTCTTTCGTAACGGGAGCAGCGCTGTTTCGGCTTACAAAATCACTGCCACAAATCCACCCACTATAGTCCCTGCGTGGAGCGTGAGCCAGACCGGTAAGGGCTCGCCTTGGGTCACAACCACTGATGGGACCAATAACGCGATTGTCTGGGTAGTCGGCGCCGAGGGTGACCAGCGATTACACGGTTACAATGGCGATACCGGCACAGTCGTTTTCGCAGGCGGTGGGCCGAACGAGCTGATGACCAATACGCGCAAATGGAACACCGGCATCGTCGCTCGCGGTCGGATCTACTTCGCCGCCAGCAACAAAGTCTATGCTTTTGCCGTGCCATGAGGACCCCGTACGGCCATCCAACCGCGACAAGGACTCCGGCGCCCCATTGAACGAATTAGCTTACAACGGAGTATGTTGTTTGTTAATTGGAATCAATCTATAAGAAGCTACAGGGTAAGGGCACGCAAATACGAAACACGCACAGCGTGGTATCCAAAAAAGACGGCGCCGTCGTCAAGAGAGATTCCGCGACTCCTTTTGATTTCACTTGGACACCAACCGCAATAGGAACCGACACGTTTGTTGCGACACGTGGAGTTCCATTGGAGGAACGGGAAGCAGCGGCGTGTCTATCACAGTAAATTTTAGGGTTGTGGCAGCGTCAAGCCCTACACCGGCCCCAACTTTAACGCCTACTCCAACCGCAACGGTATCGCCATGAACACGCGAATCGAGCCTGCCGATGCGGTGTTTGGCAACTTCGCTGCCATTCGCTCGTCTTTGGTACCGTGATTCCAGATGCAATCAGCAACGCCAAGTTTACAGGCGCTCACATGACGCTGTGATTCGCGTTTTCGATTCAGCGGGCACCCTGATCGAGACGCACGAGCACGCCGGCGCGTTCAGAGAACAAAACACTCATCTGATTACGCGTTCGCAGGGTAGGAAAAGACGGCGATTCGCATCGTCGGCGGTCCAAACGCTTTCTGTCCTGCGTTGTAATCGCTGATGGACGAATCGTCGGAATAGTTTACGTGTCAGGCGTCGTCGAAAACGCATATGAGGTGTAGTCCTACAAAAAATCGTGCGAATTTAGATGCTTATTACGAATCGCTTACAATTAATCTAGCGCCAACTCAAATGAGCGTTGGCATACGGTAAGCTACATCTCCCTTTCAAAGCACTCGACCGGCTCGCTTTCGCACAGTGGAGAAATAGCACCTGCCAAGAAAACCACGCTACTGGTTGAATCCAGATGAACAGCGCTACGACCAGCAGACCCGACGACGAAAAACGATTCGTCGTCAGCGCCGACGAAAATCTGACAACGTTCGTCGAGTTCAAAAAGTCACGCACGATAGCTGGTTGGAATTCAAACCGCAGCGTAACGATGACCAGCTCACAACACGTTTACGAAATTCGACCGCGTAAAGATCACCGTGGGTTTGATCTAATTAGCGACCGGCTGCCATTGGGACTACTATGGTTTGAAGGACCGGACGCAATTGTCGACGCCGTCATTTATGCGAAGTTTTACTCGCGCTCGCGCCCGGCGATCATTCGTGTGTTCGACGAATCCGGCGCCGTGGTCGGGACGGTCGAATCAGCGGGCGATTTTTGCGAGTGGTAAATATTTCTGCGCGCGCGGCGGCTACTGATTGCTCAAGACCACTTGTGGCGTAGGTTTGTCCATTTCAAGCCGGGCGCTGACTTTTTGGATTTGCGCTGCCTGCTCGTCGAGACGGCCAGTGAGCTGTGCAACTGTCGCTTGGAAGTTCTTTTTCTGCTGCGCCACCGCCGACTTTAATTGCGTGATGGTCGCTTGCTGTTCCTCTACCTTGCGGTGCTCCTTCAAGAACTCATTAAGCAACATCGCGTTCACCGCTTCATAGCGCACGCTATAGACTTTTCCTTGGTCGTCACTAGCTACCAAAGCGGGATTTACCTTTTCCACTTGTTCGGCTATTAGGCCGAACTGCGGAATACGATCCGGATCAAGCTCGTGCTTGTAACGGAACGTGACCGGTTCGAGTGCAAGGATGGCTTCACTCGCCTTGTCCATCGGCTTGATCGCTTCCTTGAAGCGGGCTGAGGAGGTAACGGTGCCGAGGCGACCGACGGCATCGACAATTACTCCTACCCCGCTGGCCACGGTGGCTCCAGCGATGCCGGCAATAAAGGTTGCATGCTGCGTTCCTTGTTCGCCGATGCGGATGACATTGGAGTCGCCCGCTACACCTGCATTGCCAATGTCGATGTTGTTATGGCCGCTGCCAAGGTTAAAACCGGCGTTACTCCCCAGCGCGACATTGAACGAGCCGGTGGCGTTGTAAAGTGCCTTAAACCCTTCCGCTGTGTTGTCGTGACCGATTGCATTGAGCCATAGTGCACTGTAGCCGTTGCCGGTGTTACCGCTGCCGCCGTAGTTGTGCAGGAGCGCGTCAAAGCCGCTAGCTGTATTGAAATTGCCTGTTCTGTCGCCTTGAACCCGCTCGAGCACCGCTGGCCATGTTGTAGTTGCCCGTCGTGTTGCGCTGGAGCACCTGGTAACCACTGGCCGTATTGTACGTGCCCGTTGTATTGCCGTAGAGCGCGTTGGCACCGTTTGAGGTATTAGCAAATCCCTCGGTGTTACTAAAAAGCGCAGCCCATCCTGTAGCCGTGTTGAAATCTCCGGTCGTGTTTGCTAACAGCGCCCTGACTCCGAGGGCCGTATTGTGATGACCTGTCACATCGTTAAAGAGCGCTTGAAAACAATGGTGGTGTTGCTAATGCCAGTTGTAAGACTAAAAAGCGCATCAGTACCCTTAGCGGTATTGCCTCGAGGATAGCCTCCGTCTGGCGGGGGGCTGACGGCTTGCGCTCTCGGCGAAAGCGCAAGACAGGTCAGCAGGAGCGCGATGACAAATAGTGGAGCTGATTTTTTGAGCTGAATCGATGAATCCATGGTTTTTCCTTTCTGTTTCCCCGCTACGTTTGATTCTACGATTGCAGGTCTGGAAGAGGCGAAGAGCCTAGCGGGGGAAAAGTCCTCCGACGGATTCAGATCTTTTTCGCAGATTTTGCGAAAAATCCCGCCACTTGTCAAGCCAATTCGCCGCAACCACGAATCGCCGCTTCCAGTTCCACAGAAGCAGTCGGCTTTTCATCCGCACGCACGATTCCGGTCCTTATGTGTTGACCCTGTGGGCGGTTGCCTCCTAAGCCACGAGACGTTTCCTCTCACTTTTATTCCGTGCGTAGCGCGGTAATTGGATGCACGTGCATGGCGCGACAGGCCGGAAGAAAACAGGCGAGGAGCGCGGCCAGCACGAGCAACAAACTCGAACTGATCGGCGCGAACGGATCGCTTGGACTTACTTTATACAAAATTTGCGAGAGCACACGTCCCGCACCTAACGAAAGCAGAAGTCCGACGCTGACGGTAAGCGCCGTCTGGATCGCATCTTGGCGCATAATGAGCGCGAAAACATGATTAGACCAGCGGTCCGATGTTATGTGCAACCTCGCAGTAGAAAGATAAGCAGTAAAATGGGAGTGGGTATGCCTAGGCGCCATAGCAAAATATGTCCTGTCACACCGGCTTCTTTAACTGTGTGGCTCAAACGCATTTCAAACACTCCTTTATTTACTCATTGCGCACGCGGAGCAGACTCCCGCGTTTCGGGCAATGACTGCTTCATGCCTCAATCCTACAACTGGCTGAGTCAGCTCGTCACTACGGCACTCTTCTTCCCTCGAGCCGAGAACAAAGAAGATCACGCACATCACCAGGAAGGAGAAAGAACAAGAACTTGGCAATTCCTGCCGATGCCGCTGCGATGCCGCCAAATCCAAGCACCGCTGCTATCAACGCTATTATAAGAAAAGCTATAGCACAGCCTAACATGCTTTCACCTCCTTGTTACAAACGAATCGAAGCAATCCATCGTCATGGCCGTGTTCCCGTTCGAATTACCCATCTGAACATTCGTAAATATTATGAACATGGACGTTACCATGACAATATGACAGCGGCACTGAAGAGAACCTCAGTGCCGCTATACATTGGCATTTCGGTGTTGCACCGGCCTTTGCGCTGTCGATGGTTTAGCTGCAACTCGGAGGGTGCATTCTATTCCGACGCAGAGTCTAATCGCCGGGCTGCTTCGACTTTGTGCGTTCGTTCTGCCGAGTGCGTTCCATGTGATGTTTCATTGACCTCAGGCTTTTACTTCTTTTTCCTTTGTTAGATGTCGTAGCTGTCTCATCCTGACCGGAGAACTTTTGTCTGCTCTCTTCAGCGTTGGTGCGCCCAGACAGCGAGCTATTGTATCCCTGCTGGTTCATGTGGGTGTTAACCCCAGGATTGTTCGTCGGACCATAGCTATTAGGCCCACCCGTTTGGCCCCCGCTGTATCCTTCTATCGCGCCTGCAGTTAAGGCTATAAAACCCGCTGCTACAGCAGCGGCCACTTTAGTTTCGACAGATAATTTCATGTTCTCTCCTATTTGATGTTTTGATCTCGCCTTTGCCGATCGACGAGTCTTTCCCGCACAGCTCCCTTTTCGCCTCCTTTGGATCAGCGAGAGAAGTGCTCGTTCGCAAGGACGAGCCAGTTCAATCTCCTGAAACGACGGCTTCCCTTGTGGTACCCTTCGATTTCCACCGCGTCGACGGATGTCCGCCTTGGTCCCGCAGATGCCTGAGCATCAAAACCCTCGAACATCGTGGCGTTCATAACGTTCTGCGAGAGATGGAGCTCTGATTTTTATCTCTCTCTGCGTAATGTCGCGCCGTCGCGAAAGATTTTTGTCGCGCTTCCGACAGTAGGAAATCTCTAATCGCTCTGAGCAGGATACCGCGGGCTTGCTGAAGAAACTATCTGCGAGAGTTATCGCGCTGTGCTTCGTTTGTGCTCAATCATCTCCTGATTATTGCTGCGATTCTCGTACTAGTGGTGAACTGTAGTAATTCCTCTGCGTGGGGAGACAAGAGGTGTCAGTCCTTACTTTTGACACAACGAAGTCATGATTCGGGAAGGATCCAATCACCTTTCCAGCTTAAACGCCAGGGTCGCGAGCGGGGGCAAATGAATAAGGATTGAATATTGACGGCTCATCCACGGAACATCCTGGCTTTGGACGCCGCCGAAATTTCCTACGTTGCCGCCGCCATAGGTTTCAGCATCGGTGTTGATGATTTCACGATACAAACCGGACTCGGGGACGCCGAGGCGGTAATCGTAGCGCACCACCGGCGTTGCGCTCACTACAAACGCGACTATGTCGCCCTCGCGCGATTTTCTCAGAAACGAAACGACACTGTTTTCTGCATTGTGAAGGTCGATCCAATCAAATCCTTCGTAGGTATCATCCAGCTGCCAAAGCGCCGGCTCGCTTTTGTAAATGTAATTCAAATGTTGCGTCAGCCGGCGCAAGCCATCGTGACGAGGGAGATCAATCAGTTGCCAGTCAAGGCTCGTGTCGTGGTTCCATTCGTTCCGTTGACCGAATTCGCCGCCCATGAAGAGCAGCTTTTTGCCGGGATGACCGTACATCCATGCCAGAAACATCCGGAGATTGGCGAATTTCTGCCATTCGTCGCCCGGCATCTTGGATAACAACGAACGCTTGCCGTACACCACCTCATCGTGACTGAGCACAAGAATGAAATTTTCCTGGAACGCGTAGAGCAACGAAAAGGTAATGTTGCCGTGATGATACCGCCGATAAATCGGGTCGATGCTCATGTATTCCAGGAAATCGTGCATCCAGCCCATGTTCCACTTGAAACCGAACCCGAGTCCGCCAAGATAAGTTGGACGCGATACGCCGGGCCAGTCGGTTGATTCCTCGGCGATGGTCACGATTCCGGGGAAACGCTCGTAACAAACCTCGTTGAAACGTTTTAAAAAATAGATGGCATCGAGGTTCTCGCGGCCGCCGTAAACGTTTGGAATCCATTGGCCGGGTTTTCGCGAATAGTCCAGGTAAAGCATCGAAGCCACGGCATCCACGCGGAGACCGTCGATGTGATATTTGTCGAGCCAGAACAGGGCATTGCCGATGAGAAAATTCCGCACTTCGTTGCGCCCAAAATTGAAAATAAGCGTGCCCCAATCCTGTTGCTCGCCCTGGCGCGGATCCATGTGCTCGTAGAGATCGGTGCCATCAAATTCGGCCAGCGCGTGGGCGTCCTTTGGAAAATGCGCAGGCACCCAATCCATAATCACGCCGATACCGGCCTGATGACATTTGTCGACGAAGTGACGGAACTCATCGGGCGCGCCAAACCGGCTGGTTGGCGCAAAGTAATTTGTGACCTGATAACCCCAGGAACCCTCGAAGGGATGCTCGGCAACTGGCAACAACTCGATGTGAGTGTAACCCAACTCCAGCACGTACGGCAGCAATGTCTCAGCAAACTCGAGATAACTGAGCTGCCGATTTGCTTCTTCAGTCTTGCGACGCCATGAGCCCAGGTGCACTTCGTAAATGCTGATTGGGCTTTTCGGCCAATCTTTTCTACGGCGCGATTCCATCCACT
>WNFW01004037.1_pt1 | contig 17243 bp, 16 predicted proteins | sample 5400131 | NCBI WGS metagenome assembly WNFW01 (sample SAMN13153362, study PRJNA577476) | soil metagenome | isolation source: 20 cm soil or saprolite under grassland replicate 1 | place: USA:California | collected 2016-06-15 | reverse complement strand
GGTTGAGTGATGCCGTCGCTTTGGTCGAGGAGAGCGGACAAAAAATGCTCGTTCGTGATTTCCTGATGATTGAATTGCGAAGCGACGTCCTGCGCGGCTTGGAGCGCCTCCTGCATTTTCTGGGTGAACCGGTCAATGCGCATAATTCATAATTACCTATCGGTTCGGAAGCAGCAAACGCGGGTCGGAGCCGCTTTCCTCGCGTGGAAATCTTTCTCTCAATTGCAGCGATGCTTCTTCCCGCTTATGAGTGTTGGCCATGAGCGGCGAGATAAAATTAACAAATCGCCACGCACTTCGCGTTTTGCGACCTGGTCCCTTCCGCCGCTACATCATCGGCAGCGCGATTTCGGACACCGGCACCTGGATGCAAGTGATGACCCAGGGTTGGGTAATGGCCACGCTCACGACTTCGGCATTTATGCTTGGATTAGTCCAGCTTTGCGCCGGGTTGCCAATGCTGGCCCTTACGATGATTGGAGGCTCAACGGCTGACAAATTCGATAAGCGCAAGATTTTGTTGATTACACAATACATCCAGATTGCCATCGCGGTTTCGATCGGGTTATTGATTTGGAGTGGGAAAATCGCTATCTGGCAAATTTTCGTTTTCGCTGCGATCCAGGGTGTGTCGAATTCGTTTGAGATGCCGACATTGTCGGCGCTCGTACCGGAGCTGGTGAAGCGAGAGGAAATTCAAAGCGCGATTTCAATCGATCGTTCTGTTTTTCATGGGTCGCGCGTGTTCGGACCCGCCATCGGTGGTTATTTGGTCTCGGCTTGGGGCCTGGCCTCGGCGTTTTTTGCGAATGCGATCTCGTTTATTGCTCTGATCGTCGCCATTCTTTCATTGCCGCCTCGTCTGCAAGGCACCAAGGAGGAAGAAGAAAAACGAATGAGCGGAATCAAAGAAGGATTTCGCTACGTGGCCAGCGACAAGCCCAGTCTCGCCATGATCGTTCTCATTGCCACGCAATCGCTTTGCATCTTTCCGATCATCACCGTGATGATGCCGCTTTACGTCCGGCTCGTACTCCATCTGGGCGCGGACAAACTGGGCACTTTACGAACTTCGGACTTTGCAGCACGATCGTGCAGGAACGTGCGCCCGATTATCTGCGCGGACGCGTGTCGGCTGTGTTCATGTTGAGTTTCGTCGGGCTGATGCCCCTCGCCGGATTGGGCGTAACGAGTTTGTCTGACTTAATCGGAATGCCAACCGCGCTCGTGATTGCTGCGATCTGTTACGGCGCGATCACGTTGTTGGTGTTGGCCCGGGTTCGGAAACAATGTTGCGAACCGGCACTAAGTGAATCGCAAGCTGGCGAAACGCCGCCTCAGATCGCCGCGACTATTTGACGTGATCGCGTTTTCGACCTGTTGGAATTCAGGCCGGCACACCGACGGCGCCGAAATGTTGCGCGAAATTGTCGATCTTGGCTTCGATCGCGTCGAGCTCGGCCACGGCATTCGCATCTCGCTCATGCCCGGAATTCAACAAATGTATGAAGACGGCAAAGTGAGATTCAGCAGCCTGCACAATTTTTGTCCGTTACCGGTAGAAGTATTAGGCGCTTCACCCGATTGCTACCAGTTTTCGTCCGCCTACGGAAAAGAACGCGACCGCGCGGTGAAACAAACCTTTCAGACTATCGATTTCGCCGAGCGACTGGGCGCACCCTTTATCGTCATGCATCTCGGGGAAATAAGAATGAAACCGGTGACGGGCTCGTTGATCAAACTTGCTCGAAAAGGCGAACTCCTTTCTCGCAAATACGTTCGGGAAAAAATCCGCGCCGTAGAAAAACGCGAAGCGGCTTCGGCGGCACATCTCGATCGAGTGAAGGATTGTTTGCGTCGGATCGTTGAGTACGCCGTATCGAAAAAAGTAAAACTGGGGATCGAAGGCCGCCGCGGCTACGAAGAAATTCCGAGCGAACGCGAACTGCCCGCGTTACTCGACGAACTCAACTCGACGCAGGTCGGTTATTGGCACGATTTCGGTCACATTCAGATCAAAGAGAACCTCGCCCTTCTCGATCATGCGGAGTGGCTTCGTCAAATCGGTTCGCGCACCTTTGGCTGTCACGTCCAGGATTGCATTTGGCCGGCGCAGGACCATGAGCCGCCGTTCAGTGGGGATGTCGATCTTGCGAAACTGGTGCCGCTTTTGCCGAAAGACTGCGCCTGGGTTTGGGAAATGAGTCCGCGAAAAACCACCGACGAAATTCAGCGCTCGGTTAAAATTTGGAAAGAGCGCTTCGGCGGATGAAGAAAGTTTTTGTCACGGCATTGCAGCTTGCGGTCACGATCGCGCTCCTGATCTGGGTTTTTCATGATCCAGAGCAGCGCCATAAAATGGGCAAGGCTTTGCAAGAAGCCGACTATCGCTGGGTTGCAGCTGCCATCGCCGCCTATGTCATTGTCGAGATCGCTGCGGCTATCCGTTGGCAAATTCTCCTTCGCGTGCAAAAGATTCGACTCAATGTCCCACGTCTCATCGGCTTGTTTTTGATCGGGATGTTTTACAATCAATTTCTCCCCGGCGGAACCGGCGGCGATATTATTAAGAGCTATCTCCTGCTCAAAGAAACGCCGGACCACAAAGCGGGCGCCTTGCTCGCCGTCGTTTTCGATCGTTTGATCGGACTCGTCGCGCTGGTCACGATCACGGTCACGCTTGTAACACTTCGTTTCGATTTGCTCTGGCGAACTCCGGTTACAGTTGAATCCGGTTTTACTCCGCATCAGCTGCTCGTCGCTCTGGGCATTCTGCTTGGAGTTTCGATTTCGGGTCTGGTCGCGAGTTTTATCATCAGCGGATTTAATCTCTTCCATCTCCTGCCCCATAAATTCCCTGGCAAAGATAAACTGATCGAGATCGCGGCCGCCTATCATCTTTACGCGCGGCATTGGATCGCGACGTTCTTTGCATTCGGCGCCTCGTTGGTCGCGCATGTTGCGACTTTCGCCACTTTTCTTTTCGTCGCCTACGCGCTTCATGCGGAAGACGTGCGCAAGAGTCCGCCCGCGCCGGTTCCCGCGATCGACTTTTTCGCGGTCATGCCCATTGAGCGCACACTCACCGCGGTTCCGATCAGCCTTGCCGGAATCGGACTGCGCGAAAAGTTGCTTCAGGTCATGCTTAACAACATCTGCGGCGTCACTATCGAGAAAGCCAAACTGATCGGATCACTCGGCTTTCTCGTGATTCTGGTCTGCTGCGCGCCGGGCGGCATCGTTTACTTCTTCTACAAACCGAGCGGCATCGCGAAACGTGTTGGCATTCGCGAAATGCGACGCGAAGTGGCGACGATGGAGCATGAAATCCAAGAGCCGCAATAAAGTTGTAGGGGACGCTGCCGGCGTCCCAACCAAAAAATCGGGAAGCCGACGGCTTCCCCTACAGCGGGAGCGCAACATTCGGTCTCGTATTTCCCGCCCGTTCGTCAGCGCCACTTTTGCCATGACGGTTGACGGCAAAATCACCACCCGCGATTTCGGACCGGTCGATTTCACCTCGCGGGAAGATAAGCTGCACTTGTTCCGGCAACGCGCCCTCGCGGATGCGGTCCTGATCGGCCACAGCACGCTCAAACGCGACAACGTTCGACTCGGTCTGCCGGACGATTTGAAAGCAGCGCGGCTCAAACGCGGACGAATTCAAGCGCCGTTGCGCGTGATCGTTTCCAACGAAGGCAAGATCGACAGTCAGCTGAAGATTTTTCGGTCCGATCCCGCGAAAACAGGACCGATCCTGATTTTCTCGACCAAACGGATGCCGAGAAAATTCCGGAGCCAACTGCGCGGGGTCGCGAAGTTGCATCTGAGCGAATCGGAGGATGTCGATCTCGCCGAAATGCTGAGGAGTTTGCGTCGCGATTATAAAGTTCGCAGGGTCGCATGCGAAGGCGGCCCGATTCTTTTTCGCTCGCTGCTCAAGCTTGGCTTGGTGGACAAACTTAATCTCACGATTGCGCCTTATTTGTTCGGCGGCGCGGACGCGCCAACGCTGACGGGCTTAAGCAAAGAATTTCTACCGGCCAGCGTCCATTGCATAATGACCGACATGCGCGTGGTAGGTGACGAGTGTTTTCTGACTTATCGAATTAAGAAAAAGCGCTGAGACGAACGTCTGGGGAGCGCAGGCGCATCCCAGAGCTCAGATTTTTCGGCGCGGGCGTTGTACCAGCTCATTGCCGCAATTCGGACAAATCGAATTCATCGAAGCCGTGCACTCACGACAGAAGGTGCATTCGTAGCTACAAATGTAGGCTTCGTCACCTGCGGTCAGGGTGCTGCCGCACTTTTCACATTCTTTTTTCATTTCCAGCGCCATGAGATCAGACGACTGTAGACAAATTCTGCGCAACTGGAATGCACAAAACGAATTCAATTATCATGAAGGCGCCGAGGATGTCGATCTCCGAGAGGCCAATGCAGCGTCGAACTTTCGGTCGCACGGAACGACTGTTAGAGTGACGGACAATGCGTTCGCGCGGACTTGTTTCGTTCAGCGCGAGTTTCGCCCTACTGCCGATGTCGATCCTCGGGCAAGGCGCAGTAGAGGGAAGAGTCGGGCTGCCGGAATTGCATACTGCGGCGCCTGTTGTTGTGAAACGATATGAGATCGTTACACGCGGCGGCGTTCTTTCCACCCAGCCACCGCTGGCAGTGGTTTATCTTGAGGGCTCGTTTTCAAAACCTAAGTCACAACCTGTAAAGCAGGTTGCACAGAAAAATTTGGAATTTGTGCCACCGCTCCTGCCGGTGCAAGTGAACACGAGAGTCGAATTCCCAAACCTCGATGACACCTATCACAGTATATTTTCCTACTCTCCCGCGAAACGGTTCGATCTCGGTCGTTATCGTCCGGAAGAGCGTCCGATCCCGTCCGAAATTTTTGACCGAGCAGGCTTGGTCACGCTTCGGTGTGATATTCACGAGCACATGCGCGGGCTCATTCTTGTTCTCAACACGCCGTATTTTGTTATGACGGATCCTGAAGGGCGATTTCGATTGGGCGGACTGCCTTCTGGGCACTACACGCTCAAGGCGTGGATCGACAGTAAGACAACGCGGGAGAAAACGGTGACGCTAAAGAGCGGGGAAACAGCGCGCGTTGATTTCCCATGATCGCCACGGCCGAGCCTAGCAAGCAAGCTATAACCAGTTTCCGGGCAAAACTTTCAGTGACGATGATGCTGGTCGTTTCCGGGATGACAGCTCTCGGGCTTTATCTGGCCCAGCGCACTGTCGGGTCAACTGCAGAGCGCGATTTGCAGCAGAATTTTCAAGCCCAACTCTCTTCTCTGCACGGACTGGAAGAATTGCGTCACGCTGCCCTGGCCGAACGTTGCCGCGTGCTGTCGGAGAAGCCGCGAATTCACGCGGCGCTTGAAGATAACGCTCTCGATCTCCTATACCCCAGCGCCGAAGATGAATTGCGCGACCTGATGGAAGGCGAAGAGCCGTCTTCAGAGCAAGCAGCCAGCACGCTTCATGCACGATTTTACCGTTTCCTGGATGGCACGGGCGCCGTTCTGCCACCGCCGAATTTGAAAGATGTCGGCGTGATAAACACAGCCGTAGAAGCGCAGTTGGCATTAGCTCAACTGCCCGAGAAACAGCAAAGCGGCTATCTCTCACATCCCGATAGTGGCCGCGGCCGGGTAGATGAAATAATTGCCTTTCCGATTTTTTCGACCGAGACCGGCGAAATTATTTCCGCCCTCGTCGTTGGCTTCAAGCCGTTAGAAATTGTTCCCAAGAGCGACGCCGCCGGAATTAAGAGCGGAATTTGGGTGAACGGACGATTGCACCTGGCGTCGCTTTCGCAATCGGAACTCGGAGCCTTGGGTAATGAAATAACCCGGGCACTCACAAGATCGGATTCCGTGCAAAATAATTTCACTGTCCGTGTGAATGGCGCACCGCACCTGTTGTTTTACAAGCGACTTAATCCAGGTTCGCTTTTTCCGCCCGCCTACGAAATTTGCCTGTATCCGCTGGCCAGTGCGGTGGCGCAGTTACATCGGCTGCGCTGGCAAATCGGAGGCGCGGGTGGATTGCTGTTACTGGGCGGTTTTGTGGCCAGCCACTTCGTCGCTGTCCGTTTCTCGAAGCCGGTGGAAAAACTGGCGTTGGATTCGGAACAAAATCGCGCCCAGCGCAGACTGGCAGAGGCCGCTCTCATTTCCACAAGTGAGAAGTTGAAAAGATCGACCAGGTATTCGGCGGATGCGTCGCATCAGTTAAAAACGCCGGTTACAGTTCTTCGGGCGGGCATCGAGAGCTTACTTTCGCGCGAGGATTTTGACGCAGCGGTTTACGAGGAACTCTCGGCCCTGCTTCATCAGACCCACCGATTGACCGGAGTCATTGAAGACTTGCTTCTTCTCTCGCGGATGGACTCAGGCCATTTACAGATCAAGTCGGAAGCGGTGGATCTCAGTGAGCTTATCGGGGAATGGCTCGATGATCTCGCTACGCTTCTCGATCAAGTTGACATGAGAATTGAGAAGAAATTGCCAGCCAAAATCTACGTTGTTGGGGAGAGGCGATACACCTCACTCATTGTCCAAAATCTCCTGGAAAACGCAGGAAAATACAACCGGACAGGTGGCCGGATTAAAATTGAAGCGCAGGAGAAAAACGGCGAGGTGGTCGTGACCGTCGGTAATACCGGCGAGCCGATTGCGCCTTCAGAGCAGGAACACATTTTCGAACGGTTCCATCGCGGTTCGGAAAAAAGTGCGTCAGGACACGGGCTTGGTTTGAGCCTGGCGCGCCAACTCGCGCGGCTCCACGACGGCGATCTGAGGCTAGTCCATTCGGGCGATGATTGGACGGAATTTGAAATTCGTTTTCCAGCGGCGCAACCCGCAGCAGACGGCGGCAGTTAAACCTGCATGAAGCCACTGCTGCGCGCGCTCAGCCTTTGGCTTTTCGTCGGCAATGCCGGAGCGCTCGAAATCGATGATTTTCTCGACCGGCTCGATAACGCACTGACGTTTTCTGCGTTCCAAGACAATATCCGAGCGCGCCTGAGCGGGACAATCGATCTTGAAGTTTACCATTTCGAGCAACCAGCGCCGGAACTGATCGACAGCAAGATCGAGAAACTCTTCAATCCGCGTCTCACGCTTTTTCTCGACACCCAACTCGGCAAACAAGTTTATTTCTTCGCACAATCGCGACTTGATCGCAGATTCGACCCGAGCAATCACGGGGCCGCAGTTCGGCTGGACGAATATGCGCTGCGACTGACGCCGTGGGAGGATGGCCGGTTCTCCTTCCAAATCGGCAAGTTCGCCACCGTTGTCGGAAATTACGTCCAGCGCCATCTGTCTTGGGAAAATCCGTTTGTAGACGCGCCGCTGGTTTATGAAAACATCACCGCTATTAGCGATAAAGCTGCGCCCGCTTCTGCGCGGGATTTCATCCGCGGATTTGACCAGAGCGAGAAATACCAATTCAATCCGGTGATTTGGGGGCCCAGTTACGCGAGCGGCGTTTCGGTTTCCGGCCGGGTGGGTCAATTCGACTACGCCGCCGAAATGAAAAATTCCTCGCTCTCTTCGCGTCCGGAGTCTTGGACTGTTACCGAAACTGGTTTCAGCAATCCGACCTTCAGTGCACGGCTTGGTTTTCGACCAGATCAGGCGTGGAATTTTGGTTTCTCAGCGAGCGACGGCGCGTATTTTCGACCTGAAGCGGAAAGGACATTGCCGCGCAGCCGCGACATCGACGATTATCGCGAGCTCGTTCTCGGCCAGGATGTCAGCTTCGCGTTGCATCATTTGCAATTGTGGGCGGAATTCTACGAGGCGCGCTTTGAGGTGCCGCGGGTGGGCGACGCCGACACTTTTGCATATTATTTAGAGGCGAAATATAAATTCACGCCGCAGATTTTCGGCGCAGTGCGCTGGAATCAGCAGCTCTTCGACAAGATCGAGAATGATAAACGTTGGGGGAACGATCTCGGTAAGATCGATATCGCGGCCACTTATCGTTTCACGCCGCACAGTCAGTTGAAGCTACAATACAGTTTCCAGCAGGAAACCACCGGTCCGCACGACGACAATCACACGCTCGCCGCACAATTTACGGTGCGATTCTGATCATCAAGCTGTCCGCGGAAAGTAACTATCGTGTTACTTTTGCCGCGCCCTTTTGATCATTACCGTCGAATACCGCTCGCCCGGAATTGTCTAACCTTATAACGCAGAAATAGGAGGGAAATATGAAGAGAGTTCTATATTCAATATGCATTGGGAGCCTTGCGTTGGCGCTCACAGCGTGGGGCCAGCAAGGTAGCAACACGACAACGGTCAAAACGAAAGCTACGAAGCAGGGCGCAGTGAGCGCTCAGACGACTACGTCGGCGAAAGCAGGGTCGAGAATGTCCGGCAGCATGGCTGGGACGCGCTTTCATCAGCGCGCTAACGTAAGCGCCAGGACAAGTTCGTCTGCGATGGTGGACCGCAACCAGATGCGAAATACGTCCGCGAACGCTCGGATTCGCGCGCGCAACGCCACAATGACTAACCGCTCCCGCGAACGAAACATCGCAATGACCGAGCGGGTCAGAAACCAAGAAAACGTCAATGTTCGTAACAAGGCTAACGTGCGCGTGAACGTGAACGATAGGACCCGGTTCACGAACGTCACTCGGATCACATCCAACGGGCGGACTTTCGATCGCGCCGTGTTTCGGGATCGAGACGATCGCCGTTTCCACTTGGGATTCCACGACCGCGCCTTCTTTGTAAACAACTTCTCAGAAGTCGTGTTTATAAACGGCTGCTCGTTTTTCTTGGACGACGGCATTTTTTGGCCGGCGTTTATTATCGGCGAGAACTGCGTGCATCCTAGAAACGTAGTCTTCGTTGCCGTGGATTAAGGATTAGACCGCGGGGCCGATGAGGTCCGTGTCATCGCATAACTCGAAGAGCCGCATGGTCGAAATATCATGCGGTTTCTTCTTGCTAGGCTTAGCTAAGATCGACAACCGCAGTGTGACGTGGGGCCAGGGTTCAGCTCTGGCCCCATTTACTTTGTCCGCGAGTGAGACGCCAAATCTTCGGGACAAAATTTCGCAAGCTGGATCAAGCTTTTTGGCAAACTGTCCGAGCAGTGCGATTGGTCGCTAGTGAGTTCTGAGCCTGCTCCGAAAATTAATGCGCGTTCTTGTTGTCGAAGATGAAGTCCGTTTGGCGCGGCACATCGCTTCGGCGCTGACTGAGGCCGGAGACGACCCTGTTGTCGTTCATGATGGTAAAGAAGCGTTGCACCAAGCGGTAGACAAACCGTTCGATTTGATTGTGCTCGATATCGGCTTGCCGCGAATCGACGGCTTCGAAGTGCTGCGCCGCCTGCGCGCGCGCCATGTCAGCAGCCGGGTCCTCATTCTCACTGCTCGTGGCCAAGTGACTGATCGCGTCAGCGGATTACAGCTCGGGGCAGACGATTACTTGGCGAAACCGTTTGCGATGCAGGAATTACTGGCACGCGTGCGCGCGCTCGGGCGCCGCTATCCAGAAGAACCCGCGCTCAAATTGCGCGTGGGCGATCTGACCTTTGATGTTGCAAACCACGAAGTCTATCGCGGCGAGAGGCGAATCGAATTGTCTGCCCGGGAGCTGACATTACTGAAGGTATTAATGCGCGAACCGGGCCGCGTTTTTACTCGAACGGAACTCTGCGAACGCGTCTGGGAACATTCGCACGAATACGATACCAAGCTGGTGGAAGTGTTCATCGGACGTTTGCGAAAAAAAATCGGCGAGCCTCCGCTCGTTCACACGGTTCGTCACGTCGGCTACTCAGTTTCGGAAAGTCCGCGTCCGACGGAACCGCAAAAGTAATAGTCGCGTTACTTTTCAGCTGCCGTTACGCGACCACGATTGGTGCGATTCTAGACGCTCCTCTCAAAATAAATCGAAGAATTTGACCAAGCGTTAGAGGCAAGGAAAGCGGGGACTTATCGTGCATTGCGATAACTCCGCAAAAGTAACAATTGCGTTACCTTTCGATTCCGGCGCGCGACTCAAGCTGCCGCGATTCTACCGGTGTGAAGCAAAAGCAACATCGTCAGGCATGGCTTCGGCAACAAACCCCAAAATCAACGCGGTATGAAAGGAATCAGTATGCATAACGTCGAAAATCAAACAGCACGTCAAATTACTAATGGCTCGTCACCCTCGCGCGTGCTTGGGCGGAGAGCATTTCTTGGTCGTATGGCGGCAGGCGCAGCTTTACTCGCTCCCGGTGCCGCGCTCATGGCCGCTGGAAAAGCCAAAGGCAGACCAAACCTCGACAAGGGCGACGCTGCTCTTCTCAGGTTCGCCGCCGCAGCGGAAATTCTCGAAACCGATTTCTGGGTTCAGTACAACGAACTCGCCGGAATTCAGGACAGTGAGGAACCAAGTGGCACTGGAAATCAGCCTTACCACGACGCTGTGGCGCAACTCGATGAGGACATGGATCAGTACATCCACGACAACACCGAGGATGAGCGGACCCATTTCACTTTCCTAAACGCGTATCTCGTTTCGAAGGGCGCGCAGCCGGTGGATCTGGAACAGTTTCGTACCTTGCCGGGCAGCACCGCGACCGGTTCTAGTGGAGCGTTACGGCTGACAAACCTCACCAAGCTCACCCTCGATACCAGTTGGTGGACCCGCTACCGCAGCCGCACTGAAAATCCGGATCTTAATCCCAGCTTCGTCTTTCCGCAGGCGATCCCAGATTTGTCGCACGGACAACACACGGCCATTCCGAGAACCAACGCTGACACAAGCGACCCGAGCCTCCTTCAGGTGATCGCCAACACGGCAGGATTCCATTTTGCAACCATCGAACAAGGCGGCAACAGCCTCTACCCATCGATGGCGCAGCGCGCATCGAGCGTCGAGGTGTTGCGAATCTTAATCAGCATTGGACCAACTGAGACCATGCATTTTCAAACCTGGCAGGACAAGGCTGGCAACGCGCCTCAGGTGACGGCGTTCGATCCGGTGAACAACAACACGACGACGTTCCCGGACCTGAACGCCCCTCCCTTTGGCGGAGAGGATTTTCAGACCAACCTGATCATGCCTGAACCGTGCCCGTTCATCAGCGCTACCCTTCCGGTGTGCTCGATTATTCGCCCTACCGAAACAGAAGGAATCGCGATGGGCGTGGTCGATTTTCTTTCGATTTTCTTACGAATATGGGGCTGTTCATCGGTCAGTCGCCGGCATTCTTTAACTTCCTGAACCAGCTGGCTCAAGACGCAGACGCGGCAAAGCGAACCGGGCCTTAATCAACGAATTCTCGCGCCTTGCGCGATTGCAAACATGCTGAGGCCCGGGTCGAGCGAGCGCCAGCCTCAGTACGTCGCAGCATTCCAGTAATCGGTCGATTTGGGTTTGAAAAAATCCTAAAACGTCGATGATTCGGGACGGCTAAAATTTCGTCTTTGCCCGCAACTGGAATGCACAAAACGAATTCAATTATTATGCGCGCGCCGAAGATGTCTATCTTTGAGACGGCGGCGAATTTGGAGCTGTGGCCGAAAATTTTGCCGCACTATCGCTACATCCGTTACTTGGAGCGCGGTCCAAATCGGAATGTTGTGGTGATGGCGGCGCACCGTTCTGGCATTCCGATTAAATGGACTTCCGAGCAAATCATCGACCGCGACCGGGTCGAAATTCACTTTCATCACCTGAAAGCGTTTAGCAAAGGGATGCGAGTGGTGTGGACGTTCGATCAAAGACCAGATGGCGTGCTGGTGACGATCGTGCACGATCTGCATTTCCGAATTCCCGCCCTGGCGCCGGTCGCAGAACCGGTTATTGGCGATTTCTTTACTCACAACGTTGCCAATAAGACGCTGCGTTGTATGAGGGATTACGTGGAAGCAAAAGCCAACCGGGTAACCGCATGAGTCGAAGACGGATTGTCATCACCGGCCTTGGCCCGATCACTTGCATCGGCAAAGGCGTTGAAGGGTTTTGGAAAGGAATTCTCGGCGAGAAAAGCGGCATTAGCCCGATCACAGGTTTTGATGTGAGCGGGTTCGGTGTTCGAGTGGCGGGTCAGATTAATGATTGGGACCCGGAAGAATTTTTTCCACCGCATCGTTTGAAACGGCTTGATCGTTACGCTCAATTTTCGGTCGCGTCGGCGAAACTCGCGCTCGACGACGCGGGAATTGACTATTCGCACGATCAACCGCAAGACAGGGTCGGGGTTAGCTTCGGCACTGCCCTGGGCGGTGTTTGTAAAGCGGAAGAGCAATACATTCGATTTTTGAAAAAGGGCGCGCGCGGAGTTCAACCGACGCTCGCGGTGCAGGTATTCGGCGGCTCCGCTCATTCGAACATCGCGATCGATTTTGGATTTCGCGGCGTTGGCACCACAAATTCAAACAGTTGCGCCAGCGGAACGGTGTCGGTCGGTGAAGCGCTTCGTTACATTCGCGACGATTTCGCCGATGTCGTTGTTGCCGGAGGCGCCGAGGCACCGCTGACCACGATCACAATCGGCGCGTTTGACATCATCAAGACAATGAGTCGCTGTGATGATCCCCAATTGGCATGTCGGCCGTTCGACAAACTGCGCGACGGATTTGTCATGGGCGAAGGCGCGGCCTCGTTGATTTTAGAAGAGCTCGAGCACGCGCGAGCCCGCGGCGCCAAAATCTACGCCGAAGTTCTGGGTTATAGTTTAAACAACGACGCGTTCCACATGACGACACCGTTGCCAAGCGGCGACTCGTGTATTCGCGCGATGCGCGATGCGCTCGCGGACGCGCAAGTCGCGCCCGAGGAGATCGATTACGTCAACGCGCACGCCAGCTCGACCCAGCTGAACGACAGCGCCGAAACAATGTCGATCAAAGAAGTTCTGGGCGAACACGCCAAAGAGGTTCCGGTGAGCGGAACGAAGGGGTATCACGCGCATCCGCTCGGCGCGACCGGTGCGATCGAGGCCGCACTTTGTGCGCTCGCGCTGGATCGACAATGGATCCCGCCGACGATCAATTATCAAAATCCCGATCCGGCTTGCGATCTCGATGTCGTGCCGAATCGCGGCCGCGCGGCCGAGTTGAATTATATTATGAGCAATTCGTTCGGATTCGGGGGCATCAACGCCTGCATCGTGATGGGAAGGCTTCGGTAGGGACGCCGCGCTCCGGCGTCTGCGGACATCCGCACCGCGATGTTCCTACCTCAATAAATCCGGGCGATTTTGTTTGGTCCGCTTGAGCGCCTGCTCTTTTCGCCACTTCGCGATCTCGGCGTGATTTCCGGAAAGCAAGGCTTCAGGAATTTTCCAGCCACGAAATTCAGCCGGTCGCGTATACTGCGGCGCTTCGAGCAGACCGGCACTGAAGGAATCGTCCTGCGCTGATTGCTCGTGACCGAGAACGCCAGGTAGCAATCGCACGACCGCATCAACCAGAACTACGGCCGCGATCGCGCCGTTTGTCAGGACGTAATCACCGATCGAAACCTCAAGATCGACAAGATGATCGATCACGCGATGATCGACGCCTTCGTAGTGACCGCAGATGACGATGAGATGAGATTCTTTCGAAAGTTCAGTCGCCAGCTTTTGATCAAGGCGGCGACCGCCCGGCGACATCAGAATAATTTTTGATTGCTGATTGCTGATTGCTGATTTTTGCAGCTCTTCCACCGCGGCAAAGATCGGTTCCGGTTTCATTACCATCCCCTGCCCTCCGCCGAACGGCGCGTCGTCGACGATGTGATGTTTGTCGTTCGTCCAATCGCGCAGATTATGAATGCGAAGATCGACAATCTTATTTTCCTGCGCTCGCTTCATCATGCTCTCGCTCAGCGGCGCGCGGCAGATTTCGGGAAAGAGCGTGAGGATGTCGATCTTCATGGGTAGGGGCCGTTCACCCGAACCGCCCGCGCTTACGGAGAATAATCAACGACGGGCGATTGAGGTCAATCGCCCCTACCTATTCGACGATTTCGAGCGTGGCGCGCTGTCCGTGGCGCGAAGCCGAGCCGTTTAGCATCGCACGGATCGCATGAATGGTTTGGCCGTTGCGGCCAATGATGCGGCCGACGTCGCTTTGACGCAGCTGCACTTTGAAGATCGTCATTTTGCCGCTCGGAATTTCCGTCAGCACCATGTCGTCAGGAAATTCCACGAGTTGTCGAATGATGAACTCGAGGAATTCCTTCATGTCGAGGTCACCAATTTTTGTAGGCGAAGCTGGTAGCTTCGCGATCGAGCGGGAAGCTGACAGCTTTCACGTTCATGTCGACGACCTTAGCTTTCGCTTGGAGGCGGCGCCACAGATGGCTCGGCGGGTGGCGGTGGCTCAGGCGTTGTTTCGGCCGGTGCGGCCGCTGGTTCTATTGCAGCCGGTGCTGAACTTGTCACTGATTCTGCTTCAATCGGCTCCGGCTTTGGCGCGGGGGCGGCTTTTTTTGCTGCCACAGCTGCTGCTTTTTTCGCCGCAGCTTCCGGGTTCTTAGTTTTCTTGATCAAACTGCGCACCGTGTCCGACGGTTGCGCACCTTTGCCGATCCAATGCTCGATCCGGTCCAACTTAAGGGTGCTGTTCTGCCCGGCCTTTTTTGGATCGTAAGTGCCGACGATTTCGATGAATTTTCCATCGCGCGGACTGCGTGTGTCCGTGACCACAACTTTAAAATACGGGCGGTTTAACGCGCCTTCTCTTCGTAATCTGATTGCAACTGCCATGTTATTTTTTCATTCGCGCCATTTGCGCCATCATCTTTTTCATTTTCCCCGCGTTCTTCATCATTTTTCGCATCTGATCGAAGCGCCGGACCAAATCGTTCACCTCCGTGACGGTTGAGCCGCTGCCGCGAGCGATCCGCTGACGCCGCCGCGCATTTAAAATTTGCGGGCGCGTCCGCTCCTCGCTGGTCATCGAAAGCACGATGGCTTCCGTGCGCTTGAGCTGCTTCTCGTCAATCGAGAGGCCCTGCACGTTACTCATGCCCGGCAGCATGCCAAGCACATTTTCGAGCGGGCCCATTTTTCGGAGCATTTTGAACTGGGCCAGGAAATCGTTGAAATCGAACGACGCGCTGCGCAGTTTTCGTTCGAGGCGCTCCGCGTCTTCAATCTCGATCATTTCGGCCGCTTTTTCAACCAGACCGACGACGTCACCCATTCCGAGAATCCGGCCGGCCAGACGCTCGGGCACAAACGGCTCGAATTGATCGAGCTTTTCACCGGCGCCGACAAATTTAATCGGCCGCTGCGTCACTTCGCGCATGGACAACGCCGCGCCGCCCCGCGCGTCGCCGTCGAGCTTCGTTAAAATAATTCCGGTGATTTGCAACGCGTCGTTGAAATGTGTCGCGACACTGACCGCTTGTTGGCCGGTGGCGGCATCGACGACAAGAAGCGTTTCCTGCGGCTGTAAAAATTCTTTGAGTTGTTTGAGCTCTTCAATCAACGCGGCGTCGATTTCCTGCCGGCCCGCAGTATCGAAAATTATCTGCCCCACCGTTGGCTCGGCGAACGCGGGCGACTCAAGCGCTGCGGCCGCCGCGCGCTGCACATTCTTCTCGTTTGGATCCGGGGTAAGAACCGGAACGTCGATTTCTTTTCCGAGCGTGGCGAGTTGTTCGATCGCTGCCGGTCGCTGCAAATCGCATGCGACTAGCACAGGCGCGCGACCTTGTTTCTTCAGCAACCGCGCAAGCTTCGCAGCCGAGGTCGTTTTGCCGGAGCCATTCAACCCGATAATCAGAATTCTACCCGGCTTGCCGAGATCGAGCGGCGCCGCGTCGCCGCCGAGCAAGATCGACAACTCGTCGTAAAAAATCTTAACGATCTGCTGACCGGGCGTGATGCTACGCAGCACAGCTTCGCCAAGTGCTCTTTCCTTGACCCGCTCGATGAATTTTTTTGCGACTTGAAAATCGACATCAGCCTCGAGCAACGCCAGCCGCACCTGGCGGAGCGCGGCGTCGATGTTCGCCTCGCTGATCGTCCCGTGGCCGCGAAGATCCTGAAAGATCTCCTGCAGCTTGTCGCCCAGTTGCGAAAACATTTGGTGGATCGGCCGCTCCGCGGGCGATGCTATTTGTGGCGCCAAGGGCGCATTAATTTAACATCGAGCGACGGAGCACTCGATCCACCTTATTTCTTGGGTGTCGCGGCCGGAGTTGTCGCTGTTGCGGCGCCGGACTCGTCAATTCCAAACGTCCAATGCGTCTCGACCTTCTTGTCGCCTGATTTCGCGCTCAGAATCACCGTGCAGTTTTTCTCACGTAACTTTTGCGTCACCTGATAGGAAACCACACCCGTTTTTGGATCGAAGCTCGCTGGAACAAGTCCCAGACCACTGATACGCAACTGCACGCTGGCGGGATCGATTTGACCCACGGCGCTCAGGTTCGCTTTGATCAAAGGCAGCGCGCTTCGAACGGTGGTGCCGTCCGCGGGTTCGGTCGACAGATTCGCTGCACCTACTTCCGCGATTGCCGGCGCGCCGGGACCACCGCTCGTGGTCGCGATCATTTTGACCGCGTCTTCAAAAACTTTCGGCTTATTCGCCTCGATCGCATAACGGCCGAGCGCATCCATCGGCGAAGTGTAAGTGATCGGCTGGCCGTAAACAGTGAACATCGCCTCGTAACCGGCATTGCGCGCTATTTCCTTCACGTGCTCGTTGTAAGTGCCAAACGGCACAGCGAAGCAGTTGATCTTGATGCCGAGCCGTTGTTCGAGCAATTGCTTGCAGCCGACAACTTCGTTTTGGACCCATTGTTCGTACTCGGCGCCGGTTAGTTTCTTTTTGGTCCTCTTTGCACCCGGTTCCATCACCATGATGGTATGACCTTCGCGCAAATCCTGATGCGTCGCCGTGTGCGCTTCAATGTCGATCCCGTTATCGCGCATGTCGGCCAACATTTCCCAAGTGATCGCTTGTCCACCGCCTAAGCTGCCACCGGCCACGCCTTCGGTGTAAATGAACATGGTGAAGGTGTAGCCGAATTTTTTCATTATCGGCCAGGCGACTTCGTATTGGGATTTCCAGCCGTCATCGAACGTAATCACGGCGCAACGCGGCGGGATGTTTTTCTCACCGCGCTTCCAAGCGAGCAGATCCTGTAAGCTGATCACAGTAATGCCGCGATCTTTCAGTTCCTTCATTTCCGCTTCGAATGCCGCCGGCGTGATTTCGGTGCCGGGGTAGCGCACCTTGTCCACTAAACGGTGATAAC
>WNFW01009446.1_pt1 | contig 17251 bp, 20 predicted proteins | sample 5400131 | NCBI WGS metagenome assembly WNFW01 (sample SAMN13153362, study PRJNA577476) | soil metagenome | isolation source: 20 cm soil or saprolite under grassland replicate 1 | place: USA:California | collected 2016-06-15 | reverse complement strand
CCCTCGAAGTGCCTTGACCGGTGATTCCCTATCCCGCACCCTAATCGCATGACTCCGTTTGTTCCGCAGAGGGACCCCTGGCGATGACACCTCGCAACCGCCAGGCTGAGCGGAGCCCGCGTTCCGGCACGCGAGACAGCCCGACCGCGAAAGGATCAGTTGCCAAAGAAACGTCTGCCCTCAGACGCCGGGCCCCTCGACGGAGCGACAAGGCTGGTTCGACAGCGCTTGATTCTAGCCTCGTGCGAAATCTCGTCGCCGCTGCTCTAAGCGAAGATCGCGTGGCGGACGACGTTACTACGAGCGCTCTCGCGCCGAGTGACCAGACTGGTCGGGCGATAATCACCGCGCAGGCCGAAGGCATTCTCGCCGGCCTCCCGATCGCTCAAGCAGCGTTTCTTCAGGTCGACCCGGAGTTCGGGTGGACTGGCGAGAAGACGGATGGCGACCGCATTTCGCCCGGGGACAGGATCGCGACGCTCGATGGCTCCTTGGCGTCGATCCTGCGCGCCGAGCGAGTCGCTCTCAATTTCGTCACGCACCTGAGCGGCGTGGCGAGTATGGCTGCTACGGTCGTTGCCCTATTGGCGGGTAGCAATTGTCGCCTGCGCGACACGCGTAAGACGACCCCTGGACTTCGCACCCTTGAGAAGTATGCCGTCCGGATCGGCGGCGGCGCGAACCATCGCTTTGACCTGTCAGACGGCGTGCTCATCAAAGACAACCACCTCGCCGCGCTCCGCGCCCGTTTGCCGGCAGCAACCGACCCTATTCAAGAAGCGATTCGCCTTGCCCGCAAGGACAATCCGAACATTCCGATTGAGATCGAGGTCACCAGCCTGGACGAAGCTCAGAGGGCAATTCAGGCCAGCGCCGACGAGCTCCTGCTGGACAATATGTCGCTGCGTGACATGAAGGACGCCGTGCGCCTAGCCGCCAGGCGGAAGCCGCGGGCTCTACTCGAGGCCTCCGGTGGAATCACCTTAACCAGCGCGCGTGCCGTCGCCGACGTCGGCGTCGACTTCATCTCGATGGGCGCAATCACGCATTCAGCGCCGGCTTTGGATTTGAGCCTGGAAATCGAGGCTTAGCCGGAGTGATGACAAATTCGAAAAAGAGGGCCTCCGAGGCGGTCCTCGGGCGATCTGCTTTGACTGATCGGTCGTCTACTGGGCTACGACTGAGGGAACACGATCGCGATAACCGGCTGTATCAACCAGCCGACTGCGTAGCCCACGACCATCGTCATCAGAACCGTAAACGCCGCCTCTCCGGTCGGGAGTGGTTCCCCGAACTCAGAAGCGACGCTGACCACGCACAAAAGCCCGAAGATGAAACCGATGTACCCGGTTATCGTCCCTGCACTGTGCCTCTGGGCTCGTCTCATTGTCGGCTCCCGGTTTTCCATTCTACACCCCGCTCATACAAAATTCATATACCATTCTTATAATTTCCATAACACTTAATAGCGGCCTAGTGTCGGCATCTTGAAAGATGCGCTGCGGCGCCGGTGCGTTACGGCCCTAGTCTGTGAGAAGTTTGGTCAGCGCCGATCGCACACGAGAAGGCCGTTCGAACAGGAGGAACACGAGCGAGGCAATCCCGGTGGGACGTCGCACACGACGGGAGGCGAATGCCTAGGTCCGCCGCGGCCGCTGTAACTCTTCGCTGTCGATCACAATCGTGACCGGTCCATCGTTCACGAGTTCGACCGCCATCTTCCCGCCGAAGCGGCCGGTTTGGACGCGGATTCCTGCGTGTCGCATTTCAGCGGCGAATGCCTCTACCAGAGGTTCAGCTGTTTTGGGTTCGGCAGCTTCGATGAAATTGGGCCGCCGTCCCCGCCGCGTGTCAGCTAGTAGAGTGAACTGGCTTACTACGAGCGCCTCGCTCGCAACATCAAGTAGCGACAAATTGAACCGTCCGGCCTCGTCCGCGAAGATGCGGATTTCGGCAAATTTCCGCGCCAGCCGCCGCGCCTCCTCCTCGCTATCCGTGCGCGCCACGCCGACAAGGAGCAAGAGACCCTTTCCGATAGATGCGACCGTTTTGCCGTCCACGGCCACGGCCGCCCGGGTCACTCGCTGCAATACGACCCGCATGCGCCAATCATATCTGTCGTCTCGGGTGTGGTTGAGCGCTGATGACCGCGAATGGAAAGGGCGGGCCGTTTTTGGCGACCCGCCCAAGCTCGTTTGACGCGCTCGCTAGCTGCTAGTCCGCTGCCGTGGCCTCCGCCTTCGGCGTCGTCTCGCCGCTGCCAGACCCCACGCCACCGCCGTGATCTTCGCTCGACGTACTTCCCGAGTCCTTGTCCGCCGACTTGCCGTTACCCCCGCGTGAGCTACTGCGATTGTCCGTGCTGTAAAAGCCCGGTCCTTTGAAGATCACGGCGGGCAGGCTGATTTGTCGCCGCGCGAGTTTCCCGCATATTAGGCATTGCTGTTCGCGGGGCGCGTCGAAACCCTCCGTCTTGTCGTAATGATGGCCGTCGGCGCATCGATATTCGTAAACCGGCACTCCTGGCTTGAACCTCCTCGGTAGGAAAAGCCGCCCCGCCTCAGCGGGACAGCCTCTTGTCTAATATAGCAAACGCTCAGCTACGTCGACAATAGATAGCAACGGCCGCGGCTCGCGCCGATAGGCTTCTGCTATACTTCTCCTTCGGAATAGCACAGTAAGGAGCGCCTATTGTCAACACCCGTATCCATGAAGGCTTTGCTCGAAGCCGGGGTCCATTTCGGGCATCAGACCCGCCGATGGAACCCCAAAATGCGCAAATTCATTTTCTCCGAGCGCAACGGCATCCACATCATTGATCTCCAGCAGACTGTAGACCGCCTCGAAGCGGCATGTGACTTCGTCAGCGACATGGTATCGAACGGCGGGACGATCCTGTTCGTCGGCACCAAGCGCCAAGCTCAGGAGACGATCGAGGCTGAGGCCAAGCGCTGCGGAATGCCCTATGTAACTACACGATGGCTGGGCGGCACCCTCACGAACTTCGCCACGATACAGGGGCGTATCGACTACCTCGTTCGCACCGAAGATGCCAAGGCCCGTGGCGAGATGGACTATCTCGCAAAGAAAGAGCGACTGAAGCAGGAAGAGGAGTTGGCGCGCCTGAACCGCTATCTAGGAGGCATCAAGGCGATGACCGCTCTGCCGGGAGCGATTTACATCGTAGATACCACGAAAGAAGACATCGCAGTCGCCGAGGCAGTGCGCATCGGAATTCCGATCGTCGCCCTCGTCGATACCAACTGCAACCCGGACGTAATCGACTATCCGATCCCGTCGAATGACGATGCGATCCGGGCGATCAAGTTAATCACCGCGCGGATTGCTGATGTCGTTCTCGAAGGCCTCACGGCTCGAGAGTACGTTCAGCAGGCCGCGCTCGAAGCCGAGGACGTCGATGTGAAGGCCTACAGCGAGACCGGCTATATTGCGTCGCCGGACGAACCGTATCCCAGCGAAGTAGAAGCGCAGGCTGAAGCGGAGCCGGAAGACATGGCTGGCGCCGATCGCGCCGAGCCGCCGGCCAGCTCGAACGAGGCTGAGCCAGGCGCTGCCGAGCCGGTCGCCGAGCCCGCTGAAACGACCACTCCGGGTGAGCCCGGGTAGACGTACGGAACCTTCGAGATGACCTTTTCCACCGAAGAAGTTAAGCGACTGCGCGATCTTACCGGTGCCGGAATGCTGGACTGCAAGAACGCACTTCAAGAAGCCGAGGGTGATCTAGAAAAGGCAAAGGATGTCCTCAGGCAGAGGGGCTTCGAGGCCGCCGCGAAGCGTTCGGAACGCGAGACCGCGGAGGGCGTCGTCCATTCGTACATCCATCACAACCGCCGCCTGGGAGCCCTCGTCGAAGTTAATTGCGAATCTGACTTCGTGGCCCGCACAGACGATTTCCAGAGGCTTGCGCAGCAGATTGCACTCCAGGTAGCTGCCGCAAACCCGCTATACATCTCCAAGGATGAAGTCACGAGCGGCACTGGAGGCGACCCAAAGGAGCTGTGCCTGCTCGAGCAACCGTTCGTTCAGGACGAATCGCGAACCATTCAGGACCTTCTAAGCGACATCATCAGCAAGACGGGTGAAAATATTCGTGTCCGCCGCTTCGCACGCTTCGAGCTCGGACGGTACGGCGAAGGGGCCACCCCATGACAGAGGAGCGTCCCTACAAGCGGATCCTGCTTAAGCTCAGCGGCGAAGCACTCCAGGGTGATCTCCCTTATGGCATCGACGCGGCGATGCTAGATACGATCGCTCAGCAGCTTAAGACAGTCCAAGAGATGGGCATCGAGGTCGCCATCGTCGTTGGAGGTGGAAACATCTTTCGCGGCGCCGCCGCCTCAGACGCGGGGATGGACCGGGCCACCGGCGACTACGCTGGCATGCTCGCAACGATTATCAACGGGCTCGCCCTTCAGGACGCTCTTGAGCGCAACGGCGTTACCGTTCGCACGCAATCAGCCATTACGGTGACAGCCGTGGCGGAACCGTACATTCGGCGTCGAGCCATGCGACACCTTGAGAAAGGCCGCGTCGTCCTCTTCGAAGAACGTGGACGGCGTCTACGAGGCGGATCCCTTCCAGGACGAGACGGCACGTAAATTTGAAACGCTGTCTTATCTGGAGGCTCTCAACCGCCGGCTTCAGGTTATGGACTCCACCGCCTTAACGCTCTGCATGGAGAACTCCCTTCCACTGGTCGTCTTTGATCTGCGCCTGCCGGAGAGCATCGTGCGCGTTGCCGCGGGCGAGCACGCCGGGACAAGAGTCGGCGACCTGCCGACCGAATTCGCGAAGGCGCCGGCACCGGCCAGATAGACGAGGAGCGATTGAGTGGTCCAAGAGCAGATCGACGATTCCAGAACAAGAATGCACAAGGCGGTCGAGTCTCTTCGCCAGGAACTCGGCAGCGTGCGAACGGGACGCGCGAGCGCCGGGCTCGTCGAGCACCTTCGGGTGGAATACTACGGCACACCCACCCCTCTAAATCAGCTCGCCACAATTTCTACGCCGGATGCGCGGCTTATCGTCATTCAGCCCTACGACCGAGGCTCCATGGGGGCAATCGAGAAGTCCATTCTGAGGTCGGACCTGGGATTGACGCCCTCGAACGACGGTACGGTCATTCGGCTCTCGATTCCGCCCCTGACTGACGAGCGTAGGCGCGAACTGGCCAAGCACGTACGAAAACGTGTGGAAGAAGCACGCGTTGCCGTCCGCAACGTTCGGCGCGACTGTCACGACCACATCCGTAAGTTGGAGCACGACCATACGATCTCCCAGGACGACCTTCACCGCTCCGAGACTGAACTCCAGAAACTGACCGATGAGCAGGTCAAGGAAATCGACAAGGTCGGCGAAGTCAAGGAACAGGAACTGCTTGCCATTTGAAAACTGCTCTGTTAGCGGCGGCAAATGGTTCGCTCAACCGCTCTAGTCACTCCTGCGCGTGACCCCACCCGCCCCCAAACGTTCTATACTGATGGAAACCATGCGCAGTGCTACGCGCGCAAAGCCTGGAGCCGCACCTCCGCTCGACGTCGCTGCCGTACCTGTTCACGTCGCGATAATCATGGACGGCAACGGGCGGTGGGCTAAACAGCGAGGCCGTCCACGTTTATTCGGCCATCGGGCGGGTACCGAAAACGTTCGCCGGGTGATAGAGCGCTTCGGTGATTACGGCGTGAAGTATCTCACGCTCTTCGCCTTCTCTACGGAGAACTGGGACCGGCCCCGCTACGAAGTGCGGGGTCTGATGTCGCTGCTCTCGCGTTTCCTCAAGCGGGAGACTCAGCACCTGCATAAGAACGGCATCCGTCTTCGCCACCTCGGAGACCTGAGCCCGCTTAGTCCGCGGCTTCAAGAGGAGGTCCGAGAGGCGATTGAACTAACTCGCGACAACCGAAGAATGACGTTGTCAATAGCGTTCAACTACGGGGGCCGCGCGGAAATCGTAGAGGCGGTACGCCGGATAGTGGACGAGGGTGTTCCGGCGGACGAAATCGACGAGCAAGCGATCTCCAGTCGTCTCCTGACTGATGGACTACCTGACCCCGACCTCATCATCCGAACCGCGGGTGAAATGCGGCTTTCCAACTTTCTTCTGTGGCAGGGCGCCTACGCGGAGTTCTGCTTCACGCCCGTCTACTGGCCGGACTTTGACATCAAGCACATAGACGAAGCGCTACTTACGTTCAGCCGTCGCACACGTCGCTTTGGCGGCCTGCCGCCGCACGAGGTGGATGCACCCGTGGTCAACGGTCATACGAATGGGCGAGACTCTGCCGAGCGTTCGGCTGTAAGTAGCGGACATCGCGCTTAACGCGCGACATGCTCCTTCGGCGGGTCCTATCCGCAGCCGTAGGCATACCCGTCATCGTGGCGCTGATTCTCATCGGAGGCGTACCGTACACGGTTGCCGTCGCGATTATTCTTGCTCTCGGAGTCCTCGAATTTTACGCGGCAACCGACCCCGAGACTTCCGCGACCAGCGCAGCGTACCCTCGCTTGCGCCGCGCGGCCCCGACCCTTTTCGGGCAGCGCATGCCCGCCTTTGCGGGGTGTGGAGGCGTCGTTCTACTCGTCGCTGCGGCATACGGTGGCTTGGATGAACTTACAGGCGCCCTTGCCGGATTGATCGCCGGTGTCTTCCTCATTCTCATTCTCCGACAAGACGCCCAAACCGGGCTTAGTGATTGGCTCTGGATTGTCGGTGGCCTGGCATATGTGGGTTTCCTCGGCGCGCACCTCCTGCTCCTGCGCGATTTGGACGACGGCCGCGAATGGGTGTTCGTGGCGGTGTTCTCGACATTTGTCGCCGATACAGCAGCCTACTTTGTGGGCCGGGCGCTCGGGAGGCGCCAGATCGCGCCTGCCGTTAGTCCCGGGAAGACTGTGGAGGGTGGGATCGCCGGACTCGTGGCTGGGTTCGGTGCTGTCTTCATAGTCGTGTGGGTGGTGGGCCTCGACGTCGATGAGCTGAAGCTGCTACCGCTGGCACTCCTACTCCCCGCTGTTGCCGTGGTAGGCGACCTCGGGGAATCCCTGATTAAACGCGGGGCGGGAGTCAAGGATACGAGCGATTTAGTCCCGGGACATGGCGGTTTCCTGGACCGCCTGGACAGCGTCCTCTTCACAACGCCGTTGGTATACTACTTTGTGATATGGGTGGTGTTGTAATGGGGGATGGGGAATGCGAAATGGGGCCGGCATCGCCAGGCTTAAGTACCCATTCTCCTTCCCGATTTCCGTCGTGAAGCCGATTCGACTCGCCGTACTCGGCTCCACCGGCTCCATTGGGCGCCAGACCCTCGACGTCGTCCGTTCACTGCCGCGGCGATTTAACGTTATCGCTCTCGCGGCTGGGAATAACGTCACCCTCCTCGAGGAACAGGTCCGCGAGTTTCGCCCGCGGTTCATCTACGCTGGCCGCGAAGCCGACTACTTGATGGCGCGCGGTTCTAGTGGTGGCGTTCCGGTCCGCTGGGCGGAGATGGAGGAAATGGCCGCGCATCCAGACGTTGATCTCGTCATCGTCGCTACGGTTGGCTCGGCCGGTCTCGGCCCGACACTTGCAGCTATTCGCGCGGGCAAATCGGTGGCCCTTGCGAACAAAGAAGTGCTGGTGATGGCTGGCCATATCATCACCGCCGAGGCCCGGCGGTACAACGTGGAGCTACGGCCAATCGATTCCGAACACTCCGCGATCTGGCAGTGCCTTTGGGGAGAGGGCCGCGAATCCGTAGAACGGATCACGGTCACTGCTTCCGGAGGGCCTTTTCGGGACACGCCGCTGCATGATCTGTCGCGGGTGACGGCGGATGAGGCACTTCGGCACCCGAATTGGCAGATGGGCCAGAAGATCACGGTCGATACCGCCACGTTGTTGAATAAGGGTCTCGAATGCATCGAAGCTCGCTGGCTCTTCGATGTGCCACTCGAAAAGATCGACGTCTTGCTTCACCGCGAGAGCATCGTGCATTCGCTGGTCGAGTTCTGCGACGGGTCCGTCAAGGCGCAACTGGGAATGCCGGACATGCGTCTACCTATTCAGTGCGCGCTCACGTACCCCGAGCGCCTGCGCGGTACATCAGTGCCGAGACTGGACCTGAGACTGATTGGAACGTTGAACTTCGGACGGCCGGACACGAAGCAATACCCATGCCTCACCCTCGCGCTCGAGGCCGGCCGGCGCGGCGGCAGCTGCCCCGCCGTTCTCGCGGCCGCCGATGAGATCGCCGTTCAGTACTTCCTCGCCGGGCACATCCGGTTCACGGATATCGCTCGTATCGTCTCGGATGCCCTCAATGCACATGACCAGCTCGCCAACCCCAGCCTTGATGAAGTCCTTCAGGCCGACGACTGGGCGCGCTCCTACACCGAGGACTGGGTGAAGGCCAAGGCATGACAGTCCTCTATTCGGTCCTTCCGTTCCTCGGTATGCTCGTGGCGCTGATCGTCGCTCATGAGCTGGGCCACTACTTCACGGCGAAGCTCTTCGGCGTAAAGGTCCTCGAGGCTGGTCTCGGCTACCCGCCTCGCATCTGGGGCTTCGAGTGGCGCGGGACGATTTATTCTGTCAACTGGCTTCCGCTCGGCGGCTTCGTCCGGCTCCTCGGCGAAGAGGACCCCTCGGACCCCGAGAGTCTGGCAGCGCAGCCCGCCTGGAAGCGCCTCATCGTTCTCTTCGCGGGCTCCGGCATGAACCTCGTTCTGCCGGTACTGCTGTTCGCGCTCGCGTTCATGATCCCGCGCGATGTGCCTCTTGGCCCTGCCGTCATTCAGGTCGTTGAGCCCGGTTCACCGGCGGCCCAGGCCAGCCTACAACCAGGCGACCAGATCAAAGAGCTGGAAGGGCGCGAGGTGAAAAACACGGCCGACGCGGGCCGCATCATTCGGCTGAACATGGGCAAGACGATTGACTTCAAAGTGGTACGCAGCGCCACCGGCGGCGGCGAGCAAGTCCTGGACTTGCCGGTAAAAGCGCGCTGGGATCCGCCTTCAAATCAAGGCCCGACGGGCATACGCATCGCTAATCTAGCGGCAACAATCCCGCAATGCACGACATTCACAAACCCACCGCCCGAATGTAAACCGACGGAGAGGCAAAGCTACAATCCGCTAAAAGCGCTCGGTAAAGGTTGGACATCGACCTGGGACTCATTGACGCTCGCCCGGAACCAGATTATCGCCATCTTCCACGGCGGCTCAGGCCCCGATGTTGCGGGACCCGTCGGAATCGCGCAAGCGACAGGAGAGGTCGTCAAGGAGTCGGGCTGGCAGACGTTGCTCGACTTCGCTGCGTTGCTCTCGATAAACCTCGCTATCATCAATGTTCTGCCGTTGCCTATGCTGGACGGCGGCCGCATGGCGTTCGTAATCCTTGAGGTGATCCGCGGCGGCCGGCGCATCGCTCCGGAGAAAGAAGCGATCGTCCATCTGATCGGCCTGGCGCTCATCATTACGATGGCCGTCATCGTGACCTACTTTGACATCCTGCGCATCATCGGCGGCGGGAGCCTGTTCGAGTAGGGGATCGCTCGCAATAAACCTGGCGGTCTGCTGCTGCGCTTGCCGCCGCACCTCGGGGCCACCACAATGGAAGCGGAATGACAGACGAACCGTTCACACTCGCTCCTCGCCGAACATCCCGCCCGGTCTACGTCGGTGACGTTCAGGTCGGCGGCGATGCGCCAGTCGTCGTGCAGACGATGACCAATACGGACACTGCCGATGCGAGATCAACCGTCGAGCAAGTTGTCCGCCTGGCCGACGCCGGCGCGGAGATCGTGCGCGTCGCCGTCCCCGACAAACGCGCGGCAGAGGCGTTGCCTGATATCGTCGGACGCACCCCCGTCCCTCTTATCGCGGACATCCACTTCGATCATCGTCTTGCGCTTGCTTCTATCGAGGCCGGTATCCACGGTCTGCGCCTGAACCCGGGCAACATCAGGGACGCCACCAAGGTGCGGCAAGTCGTCCAGGCGGCAAAGGAGCGCGGCATTTCGATCCGGATCGGTGTAAACGAGGGGTCACTTCCTCCGATTCCCGCTCTCGCCGACGGCGAACTGCCCCCGCCTAAGACGCAGCGCATGGTAGACGCCGCGCTGTGGGAGAGCGGCATCCTTGAGGAGATGGGATTCGAGGATATAAAGCTGTCGCTCAAGGCGTTCGACGTGCCAACAATGGTGACGGCGTATCGCGAAATCGCCAGTCGCGTGCCCTATCCGTTGCACCTCGGCGTAACCGAGGCCGGGACTCCCGGCTCGGGCACGGTGCGCTCAGCAGTCGGCATCGGTGTCCTCCTGGCCGAGGGCATCGGCGATACGATCCGCGTCTCGCTTGCCGCCGATCCGGTCGAGGAACTGCCCGTCTGCTGGGATATCCTCAAGTCGCTCAACCTGCGGCAGCGCGGAGCGACAATTGTCGCCTGCCCGACGTGCGGCCGCATCGAAGTAGATCTGATCCCTCTCGCTAATCAGGTCGAGGAGCATTTCAAGGCTTTGGGTAAACCGATCACGGTCGCCGTGATGGGCTGCGTTGTCAACGGCCCGGGCGAATCGCGCGACGCTGACGTCGGCCTTGCAGCGGGCAAAGGGAAGGGCGCTATCTTCCGCAAGGGCGACGTCGTCCGCACAGTGCGCGAGGATGAGTTCTTCAGCGCCCTGCTCGAAGAAGGGCGCAAAGTAATCGCGGAGCGCTTTGGCGAGGACGCCGCAACTAATGGCGAGGCATCGACGGTCGGCGAAGAGGTGATCGCGCTCACGCCGGCCGCGTCGCGGACGCTTCCCGGGCGGGCCGCGCGGCGGGGCTAACCTCTCCCGCGCTAACGCTAACACCTAACACCTAACGACGCCTCCCTGTAACCTCTAGGCCATGACCACCGAGGCGCGCACCGCCTTCGTTCTCTTCTTCTTCGCCGTTTGGTGTTGCGTGGGCTTGGTCCCCTGGGCCATCGCCGCGGTTATCGCACGGGGCCGGGGCGCATTGGCAGCCCTGCCAGTCGCGCTGGCGGCGGCCTGCGCTGCTGGCGTTGCGGTTCCTCTCATCGGCCTCGATAACTTCCGAGGATTCCTTCTCAGCCTTGTCGTCGCCGTCGTCGCCGCGGCTTTCGGCTCTGTTGCCGGAATCCGCATCTTCCAGCGGCTATGGCCTATGCGACCGGCCAATGAGCATCGTCATCGCTGAGGAGCGAGAGCGGCGGCAGCGGAACGCCGCATCTGACCCGTGGCCCTGACACCTGATACACTCTACTACGTGACCCCGCCCCGATTGCCGACTCCACTGCATGCCCTCTCGACGATGTGGTCCCAGGGCCGCTTTCGGCGCAATGGCAATAAGGTGGACGACATGCTCGCCTTCGCCGAAACTGCGGCCCGCCTCGGCTTCCCGGCGATCGAGATTAACTATGTGATCCCGCCGGAAGGCGTCGAGGAGCTTCTCTCCAACGATCACGTTGGACAACGGCCGGTGGCAAGTCATCGGATGCTCTCAATCTTGCCTCCACCAACGAGGAGGAACGCGCCCTCGCAGTTCAACGCGCCCGCGTTACGGTCGATCATGCCTCCCGCTGCGGCGCGCGCTACATGGTCGTCCACCTCGGAGGGATCGATGGTGGCATCTTCGGTGAGGAGCGGGAGCTTCGAAAGCGCTACGACGCGGGCGAAAGGGATGGCGCTGAAATCGATGTGCTTCGCCGCGGCGCGGTGGAGCGTCGTGGCGAAGCGGCTCCTTCCCATCTCCCGCTGGCGAGGCGTTCCCTGACGGAAATTGCTGAGTACGCGGCTTCCCGGAATGTGTCGGTGGGGCTCGAGAACCGTTACCACTACCACGAATTTCCCGGCCCGGGCGAGATGCGGGAGTTGCTCGACGAGTACCCGCCGGAGGTCGCGGGGTTCTGGCTTGACGTTGGTCACGCGGAAGTCCTCGACCGTCTTGGCCTCGAGCGGCATGACCGCTGGCTCAACGAGCTGGGCGACCGCTGCATCGGCGCCCATGTGCATGATGTCGACGGCCTCGCCGACCACCGGGCGCCGGGCTACGGCACGGCTGACTGGCCGCACTACGCTGAGAAGCTGCCGCCCGGCGTGCCCCGCGTCTTCGAGATAAATCAGAAGATCGATGAGCAGCAGGTCGCGGCTGCGATACCGTTCCTGCGGGAGCGGGGCATTCTGCCTCCATCCAGCTAATTAGCCTGTTGTCCGTTGACAGCCCATGAGCCGCGCTGCTACTATCCGCGTACGATGAATCGCCGGGCCTACCCACCGAAAGCCGAAAACATCGCGCCGATGTTCGGGATGGACACCGGCTTGCTCATTACGTTCATCGGCGTGGCCCGGGTATCGCAAACACACTGACAAGGCATAGAACGCGAGAACCGAGCCCGCCGAACCGGCGGGCTTTTGTTTTTCGGGAAGGAGGATGAAATGTTAGAGGGACGATTAGTCCGCTTGCGGGCGCTGGAACCGTCGGATGTGGAACTCGCGTACACATGGGTCAATGACCGCGAGGTGACGCAGTTCCTGCTGCTGCGGTACCCGATGTCGCGAACGCAGGAGGAGAAGTATTTGGCGGAGGCCGCGGAGCAGGGAAACGCCTACGCGGGCGTCCGTCTGGCTATGGAAACCAAGGACGGCCTTCATATCGGCATGTGCGGCCTGCATCACACTTCGCCCGAGAACAGGCACGCGTCGTTGGGCATCATGGTCGGCGATAAGTCGTACTGGTCAAACGGCTACGGCTCTGATGCCGTGATGACTCTCCTTCGCTTCGCCTTCGAAGAGATGAATCTAAATAGGGTCGAGCTCGGTGTGTTCGAGTTCAACGAGCGAGCGATCGCCTGCTACCTAAAATGCGGTTTCGTCGAAGAAGGCCGGCGGCGGGAGCATTACTTCCAGGAGGGTCGCTACTGGGACATCATCGACATGTCGGTTTTGCGGCGCGAATTCGAAGCGCCGCAGCAAAACCGGGTGCAGGCCGAGACGGCAAGTCTGGAAGCATAGCACCACCGACAACCGAGGGGCGTTGTTATGAACCATGCCTTTTGCCTTGACGGTTGTGGGCCTGCATGCGACCTTAGGCGCCGGAGGTGCTCGCATGAACGACGTCGCCCTACTGGACGCGACTGCTCAGGCCGAGCTCGTACGCAAGAAGGAGGTCAAGCCAATCGAATTTCTCGAGGCGGCGATCGAGAGGATCGAGCGGACTAACCCGCAGATCAACGCCGTCGTGACGTCGATGTACGATATCGCGCGCAAAACAGCCGAAGGCCCGCTCCCCAATGGTCCCTTCGCGGGCGTGCCGTTCTTGATGAAGGACCTCGGCGCCGGGTATGCGGGCGTCCGCCAGACGCAGGGCTCCGAATTCCTCAAAGACTTCGTATCGCCATTCGACACCGAACTGACGGCGCGCTACAAGCGCGCCGGTCTCGTCATCACCGGAAAGACGAACACGCCTGAGTTCGGTCTCGTTCCGACGACCGAGCCGCGACTCTTCGGCCCAACGCGCAATCCCTGGGCACCGGAGCACTCGGTGGGCGGCTCGAGCGGCGGCTCTGCTGCGGCGGTCGCCGCTGGAATCGTACCGATGGCGCACGCGAATGACGGCGGCGGTTCGATTCGCATCCCGGCCTCGTGCTGCGGTCTGTTTGGCATCAAGCCGAGCCGGGCGCGCGTCCCTCTCGGCCCGCTCCTCGGCGATATGATGGGCGGCCTTGTCTGCGAGCACGCCGTGACGCACTCGGTGCGGGACAGCGCGGCACTGCTGGACGCGACCGCAGGGCCGGAGCTGGGCGATCCCTATTACGCGCCGCCTCAAAAGCGGCCGTACGCCGAGGAAGTGGGTGCAGACGCGGGAAAGTTGCGCATCGCGTTCCTGACGCGGACGGCCACGGGCACCCCGTTGCATGCCGACTGCATCGCGGCGGTGAAGGACGCCGCAGCGCTCTGCGAGGACCTGGGGCACGAGGTCGAGGAGGCGGCGCCACCTCCCATCAACACAGAGATGCTGGAGGAGGCGTTCCTGACGATCTGGGCGGCCGGTGTACCGTGGGGGATCGACGGCATCGGGCGGCTCACCGGCCGGCAGCCGTCGCGGGATAAATTCGAGCCGCTCACTTGGTCCTTATACGAGCAGGGCAAGGAGACGACCGGTGGCGACTATCTAATCGCCGTGACGGCCCTTCAGCAGATGTCGAGGACCGTTGCGCAGTACTCCGAGCGCTACGATGTCTGGCTGATGCCGACGCTGGGCGCGCCACCGCCGAAGCTCGGTCACTTCGACGCCACGCGGGAGAATCCCAGGGCGGGCCTCGAACGAGCGATTGAGTTCGTGCCGTTCACGCCTCTCCAGAACGTAACCGGACAGCCAGCGATGTCAGTGCCGCTCTACTGGAACAGCGAAGGCCTTCCCGTGGGCGTACACTTCGCGGCGCGCTTCGGCGAGGAAGATGTGCTCTTTCGACTAGCCGCACAGCTTGAAGAAGCGCGTCCGTGGGCGAACAAGCGCCCGCCGATCAGCGCTGTGTAGATGTGGCCCTTGAGGCGCAGGCTGCTCTACTGCAAGGCGCTTGACCCGGCCAGGCTCGATATCGCCGTTACCCGCCGGCCGACCGTAAGCCAGTCGGTGAAGCCGTTCGTACAATAGCCCAGCGAGATTCCGGTCATAGGATCGCCCCAGGCGATCTGCCCGCCGGCGCCTCCGTGCCCGAACGCGAGCGGTGAGCAGGTCCGCCCGAAACCGCGCATGAAGGCGTTTCCGTCGTCCCCCGCAATCACCATACTTAGGCCGCGGTTGGGCGGGATCTTCCATACCGGATCGAGCAGAGTTTCCAGCGTTCGTACTTTCGTGCCCAACTCAATAGTCTCTGTCTTGAGGATCCGCCCGCCGTTGGCCGTCTCGCCGCCGTTGATCAGCGGTTGGTAGAACATCGCCAGTTCGGCGGCGCCGGCTATCCCGCCCGCGCCGGGCAGCCCCGAGCGCCGCGCCTCAACACCGTTGAAGCGTAGAACGGCCTCCGGCGTTACCTCCCCCCAACCGCCGGGCGGCTCTACCGCCTCGCTTACCCAGCGTACTTCGGCCACACGCGCATCCTGCGCGGGCGGCAGCCCGACGAACAACTCGTTGAGGCCCATCGGTTCTGTCACTCGCTTGCGGATGAACTCGCGAAAGTCGACGCCGGCGCGGCGGTTAATGATCTCCGACAGCACCCAGTGGGCTGAGGTTGGGTGGTACTCGTATCGGGTCCCCGGCTCCCAGTTCAAGCGCCAGCGGGCAAAGGCCTGGAGGAGCTTCTCGCGGTCGCCCCAGTATTCCGGGCGCAGGGGCGCGTAGGGAAAGCCACCGATATGCAGTAGAACTTGCTCGACAGTTACGACTTCTTTCCCGTTCGTCCCGAACTCGGGGATGATATCCGCCACCCGCTCATCGAGCTTCAGCAGGCCGTCTTCAAAGAGTAGCCAGACGGCAACGCCGACAACGGCCTTCGTTGATGAGAAAATGCTGTACAGCGTCTCGTTTGTGGCCTGGCGCTCTTCACCTCCCTGAATGGCAGAGCCGAACGTCCGCATTCCGGCCACCTTTCCATTCCTGGCGATGGCGACCTGGGCGCTTGGGAGTAGACCGTCATCCACGTCCCGTCGTGCTCGGGCGAAGACCGTTTCCAGCTTTTCGCTGTCGATGCCAAGGTCTTCCGGTTTGGGCGCGATCAGTTCGGGATTTAGCATCCGGCACCTCCCTCTGGACGGGGCTCATTATAAGCCGACGATGGCTTGCGTTAAGCGCGAGGAGCCTGTTTCCTCCGAACGAGCATCAGGCCATCCCTGACCGTCAGGATGACGTTCGTGACCCGCTGATCTCGCGAGACGTGCTCGTTGAACGCGACGATAGCGCGGTCGCTCTCCTCTTTTGGGTCGAGGACGCGGCCGCTCCAGAGCACGTTGTCGACGGCGATCAGGCCGCTCTGTGAGAGAAGCCGCAACGCTTCCTCGTAGTAGGGGATGTAACTCTCCTTGTCGGCATCGATGAAGATGAGATCGAACGGAGGTTCGAGCGAACGCATGGTTTCTAGCGCTGGGCCTTCCTGAAGCGAGATCTTGTGCCCGTGCGGGCTACGCTCGAAGAAGCGGCGCGCGACTTCGATGGCCTTAGGGTCGACGTCGCAGGTGATCAGCTCCCCATTGTCCGGCAAGGCCACCGCCATCATCTGCGCGGCGAATCCCGTGAAGGTGCCGATCTCGAGGACCCGGCGTGCCTGCATGGAGGCGATAAGCATCTGGAGGAGCGTTCCCTCCAGTTGTCCAGAAAGCATGCGCGCCTGCCGCCCGAACCGTTCATGGGTAACCGAGATCAGCTCTTCGAGCAGCGGCGGCAAGGGCGTTGTGCGGGCCATGGCGTAGCGCTCGATGGGCTCGGGGACAAGCGCCAGCAGCGGTTGCTCGCGGCCCTGAGATGCGGGTTGTTGATCGCGCCCGCGGTCACTAGTCATCGCGTGTCGCGTTCGCTTCGCCTAATTCGGCTCCGAGCATATCGAGACCCATTGGCCCGAGCGCGAGAGCCCGACTGTGGAAGTTTTTGAGGCTAAAAGAGACTCCGGCGCTTTGCCGAGCTGACTCTCGTGCTTCGAGCCATTTGCGCTCGCCTACCTTGTACGAAATGGCTTGCGCAGGCCAGCCGAGGTAGCGCAGGACCTCGCTTTCAAGGAACTCGCGCGGCCGCCGGGTGCGCTCAACGGCGAACTCCAGCATCAGGTCGTGGTTCCACTTCTCGCCCGGATGGAAGCTTTCGGTCGCCGGAATCGCGAGTTCAAGATGCATTCCGATATCGATGATTACGCGGACACAGCGCAACGCCTGCGCGCTGAGCATCCCGAGGTAATAGTCCGGGTTCTCCAGATAGCCCAGTTCGCCCATCAGGCGCTCCGCGTACAGCGCCCAGCCTTCGCCGTGACCGGAAATGAAGGTCAGCGTTCGCTGGAAGCGCGACAACTCCTCGGCGAGCAGGCGTACACCCGCGACCTGAATGTGGTGGCCCGGCACGCCCTCGTGGTAGGCGATGCTCACCTCGCCCCATTTCGGGAAGCGCGTCCCGCCGTCCACCGGCCACCAGGTCCGGCCCGGGCGCGAGAAATCCTCCGAGGGGCCGGTGTAGTAAGGGATGAGGGCGCCGCCGGTGGGCGGGATCATGACCTCGATGCGGCGTATCTTATCGTCGATCTCGAAGTGCACGCCGTCCAGCG